>Ga0116152_10001378_pt1 | contig 20027 bp, 18 predicted proteins | sample AD_UKC119_MetaG_FD_89894 | JGI IMG/M metagenome (GOLD analysis project Ga0116152, IMG submission 89894) | Active sludge microbial communities of municipal wastewater-treating anaerobic digesters from Hong Kong - AD_UKC119_MetaG | ecosystem: Engineered > Bioreactor > Anaerobic > Digestate...
CAGAGGGCGTACCGATATGAAGATCCGATCCATGAGCGTGGCATTTCGAGCCCTCGCTGCATTCGCATTCCTTTTCGTTGCGAGCGACAGTCAATCCAGAGACTTCGAGCCTGGCACCGAATTCAGTGATTGCGACGGCTGCCCCGTCATGGTTGTCGTGCCTGGCGGCCGATTTCAGATGGGATCGCTGGAAGGCGAGACAGGTCGCTTTGAGGGCCCGATACACGAAGTCCGGATAGGCTACGATTTTGCAGTCGGAAAATTCGAAGTGACCTACGCGCAGTTTGCGGAATTCGTGCGTGCAGCAGGCCATGTGCCGGCTGAACGCTGCATCGTCTGGACCGACAAATGGGAGGCGCTTGACGATACGAGTTGGCGGAACCCTGGCTACGGCCGCGCGCCGCTCGGGGATGAGCCCGTGGGTTGCATCAGTTGGAACGACGCAAAAGCCTATGTTGCGTGGCTAGCCGACAAGACAGGCGCACCTTACCGCCTGCTGTCGGAATCCGAATGGGAGTACGCCGCGCGCGGAGGTACCAGCACTCGCTACTACTGGGGTGATGATGCTGACGACATCTGCGTACGTGCAAACCTGTTCGATGCATCCGGCCGGCGGGCGTCTGACCTCACGTACGTCTCGGCTGACTGCGATGATGGCTATCCGTTCACAGCTCCTGTGGGGAGCTTTCCGCCCAACCCTTTTGGCATCCACGACATCACTGGCAATGTGTGGGAATGGACCGAAGATTGCTACGCGATGCCCTACCCCGCGGGTCTGACGGATGGCAGGAGTCACCAGGTGGACGGCGAGTGCGAGCTTCGGAGTATCCGCGGCGGCGGGTGGATAACAAGTGTTGCGCGCCAGCGCCCTGCGTTTCGTGGCCGCGATCCGGCGCCGCTGGTATTCGCGCCATTCGGACTCAGGGTGGCACGGGATTTGCGATGATCCCGTCCGCTGGCACATCGAGCTACGATGCGCGCTATCATGACGTGATGGCGACGAAGTGGATCAAAGTGCCGAGCGTGTGGCTAGCACGAAGACGGCGTTAGTCAGGCATAGTGGTTAGACTCATTTGGACTATGGCTGGCGCACTCGCGCTGTGTTGCGCTGTGATCGGCGCACTGCTGCCGGTCTTGCCGACGACACCGTTTGTGCTGGGCGCGGCACTCGCGTTCGCCAAGGGCTCGCCGCGCGCGCGCGCGTGGCTCACGGAGCACCGGACTTTTGGGCCAATCATCGCCCAGTGGGAAATGCAGGGCGCCATCGCGCCGCGCTACAAGCGGCTCGCCTGCGCGCTGATGCTGCTGGCGCTCGGCGGTAGCGTGCTGGCAGGCACTACGCACACCGTCCTGACGATTCAGCTCATCTGCACGACGTTTGCTGCGGCGTTCATCTTGTCGCGCCCGAATGGTGATCGCTGACCGTCATTCGCCACACTGATCCCGGCGGCACGAGTTCTGATTTGAGTGTTTGCCCTCGTAAGCCGCTTGGCATGACGCGCCGGATCAACGACGCGAGTTTGGTATACGCATGAGTGCCGATTTTTATTGGAGATTCCGATGCGCATGTCGAAGCGACAATTTTTCCAGGCTCTAGGAGCGGCAACAGCGGTGACGGCGATCGGCACGAGTGCCGCGGCCACGCGGCAACGACGTTACGACTTGCTGGTGATCGGTGCCGGCACGGCAGGTATTCCGGCGGCGATCTTTGCGGCGGCCCGTGGCGCAAGTGTGCTGGTGATCGATTCGGCTGGAACGATCGGCGGTACGCTACTGCTGACCAGCGGACAGATGAGCGCGGCGGGCACGCGGGTGCAGCGGCAGCAGGGCATCGAGGACACGCCAGATCTGCACTACGAGGATCTGTTGCGCATCAGTCGCGGCACGGTGGATCACGCCATCGCGCGCCTCGCGGTAGACCATGCGGCTACCACCGTCGACTGGTTGATGGACCACGGCTACGAACTGCTGCCCGGCTATCCGGTAGACGGGGTGGCGCACGAGCCGTACAGCAAGCCGCGCTACTATTGGAGTGCGTTGCGCGGCATCGGTATTCTCGACGCGATGCGGCCGCTGTTCACGCAGGCTGTCAGTGCCGGCAAGGTGGATCTCCTGCTCGAGCACCGTGCGCTGGCACTACAAACCAATACGTCCGGCGCCATTGCCGCGGTGGCGGCAGAGGACTCCAGTGGCAAACGCAGCGAGTGGCGGCCGCGCAATGTGGTGCTCGCGTCGGGCGGCTATGCGTCCAACGCTGCGATGTTCGAAAAGCTCAGTGGCTACCCGAAGTATCTCGATGGCTCGTATCCGTTCGCACTTGGCGAAGGGCACGTGTTAGCCGAGTCGGTCGGCGGCTACCTACGCTATGCCGAGAAGTATCTGACCAACTTCGGCATCCTGCTCGCCACCACGACCATTCCTTCGAGCCGGCTCGCCAGCACGATTTTCCACCCACAGCAGCGCCAACCGTGGGAGATCTACGTGAATGCGAACGGCCAACGGTTCGTGCGTGAAGACGTGCCGAGCGTCGACGCCCGCGAACAGGCGTTTCGGTTCCAGCCACGTCTGCGACACTGGGTGGTGTTGGATCAGACCGTGCTCGAGCAGGCACCGCCGATCCTCGAGGACTGGACGCGTGAGGATCTGATCGCCGCATTCGAAGGACCGGACGCCAATTTCTTCCGCGGCGAGACGCTCGAGGAATTGGCGCGAGCCACGGGCTTGCCTGCGGCCGCGCTCGCGGCCACCGTCGAGGGCTACAACTACGGCGTGCAGACCCGCAATGATTTCTTTGGACGTCAGCACTTGCCGACGAAACTGCAGACGCCACCCTACTACGCCATCCGGCACCAGGGAACTTCGATCACCAGCACCGCAGGCATTGCGGTCAATGACACGCTCCAGGTTGTACGGCGCGACGGGCGCGCAATACCGAATCTCTATGCGGCTGGCGAGATCCTGGGCGCGGGTGCAACCCAGGGTCAGGCCTTCTGCGGTGGCATGATGGTGACGCCGGCACTGACGTTCGGGCGATTGTTAGGCGAACGGCTGATCCGGTTTGGTTGACAGAACCAACACAGCCGAGCGGGCCTAGCGCTTGATCCAACGGCTCTGCGAGTCGATCAGATCCTTCATGTCCTGGTTGCTCTGCGGCAGTTGCTCGGGTGGCAGATCGAGGTGATTGAGCGGCACTTCCTGTACGTAAGCGTCGAACACGGGTTTGACTACCTCGAGCGGATAGCGCGGGATGGTCCGCCCGCTGCGGAACTTGGCGATCGGTATCTCAGCCTCGATGATGCTCTCGTTGTTGCTCGGATCCTCGGCGAGCACCTTGCCCTGGTTGTCGACGATCAGGGACTTCCCGCCGAAACTCGCTGGCACGCCGGAATCGGCCGGGAACGTGATATTCGACATCGCGGAATAGACATTGTTATAGAGCGCGATCGCCTGAACGTCCGTCTTTGAAAACAGCGTCGCCGTCCGGAACATGATCTCAACGCCACGCATTGCGTAGGCGGCGAACACCATCGGATCGAGCTGCACCGTGCTCACCGCGATGTTGCCGTACTCGGTCTTCAGCACCGGGAACTCCTCTTCGAGGCCATACTTCGCGCGAAAGCGGTCGCGGACGTTCTCGACCGTGGTAGTCGGTATCTCGTCGCCGAGACGCAGGATGTTCCGTGACTTCCAGTAGGTAGCCTGGATTTTGCCGTCCCGTCCAATCACCGGGTTGAGGCTGAGAATATGCCCTGGCCACGCCGGATCGGTCGCATAGCTGCCAAAGATGACGTATGTATCGCAGGCTTTCGCGAGCTCACCGATGCGTTGTGTCTCCGGACCTGGAATGCGGATGGTGAACTTGAGCTTCTCGTCGCGCGTGCCGGCCGAGTAGCCGGTTAGCGGAAATTCGTTGAATAGAATGAAGTCCGGCTTCTTGCCTTTGGTGCAAGCCTGTTCGATCCAATACGCCATGCGTTCGACATTGGTCGCGAGGCCTTCCTTGATCGTCGGCGCCTTTTGCAGGTTGAGCGGCGCATTCTGCACGACCTTGACGACGACGACGTCCTTCGCGAGCGGCGCTGTCGGGTAGCTACCATCCGGGCGGACGAGAGGCGCTTGGGCGAATGCGTGGCCCAATACAACACACAACAGCGCGGTCGTGACCAATGATTTCAAACCTTTACGGGTCAACATCACAAACTCCCTGGTCGAGTTGCCAACTTGCCGTGCCCTTGCGCGGCATTTCCAAAGCATCATAGACGTCGAGAATACCCGATTCTCACCAACGCAACGGTGACATGCGTAGCCCTGCGCTTGACAGTGCTGTGTCAAGTCGGGTTTCCTTGGAGCGAATTGTTGCTTGCGCGCCGCCCGCTCGCACCGACGCAATTCGGATCGCTCCAACAACAGAGTGGGGGCGCCATGCCCGAACTTGGATCCACAGTGGCTATTCCACACACGATCGCCGACCCGCGCCGGCCGACATCAAATCTCGGGACCTTCCACGAACAACTCGCGCAGTTGACGTCTCTGCTGAATGCGCGGCATGCGTTTCTTACCAAGATCGAGGACGCCGACACACTGCGAACAATTGCGTCCTGGCAGGAGGGTGGGCGGGGCCCGGAACGAAGGTATTGCGCCCGCGGCACACCATGTGCTGACACGCTCCGCCATGGCTCGCGGCTGATCGAGCATGACCTCGACGAGCACTATCCCGACGACATGTTTGGCAGACAGCATGGTTTCACGTGCTACGTAGGTTGTCGAATCACCAACGAACTCGGCCACACTGTGGGCCATCTGGGTGTTTACGGTAGTAGGCCCTTTGAGCGCACGATTTCCGCGGTCGCGCTGGTGTCGCTGTTCGCCGGGACAATTGGCGCGGAAATGCAGCATCGTCGAGCGACACTGCAATTCGAACAACAGCGCGAGACTCTGCAAACGCTGCTGGCCAATTTGCCTGGAATGGCCTACAGGTGCAAAAACAACAGAAGCTGGACGATGAAATACGTCAGCGCGGGTTGCAGGGAGCTGACCGGCTTCGAGCCAAGTAATCTGGAACAGCAACCCGCTTGGGACCGTTTCATCCATCCCGACGACGGCGACTACGTGTGGAATACGGTGCAGGACGCGCTGGCAGAAGGATGCCCTTTCGCACTTGAGTATCGAATCTTGACTAAGTCGGGACAGACGAAATGGGTGTCGGAACGCGGTCGTGAGGTGGAGCGAGATGTTGACGGATCACGGTTAATCGAAGGACTGATCATCGATATCACAGCTCTGAAAGACACTGAAGCTGAGCTTGCGCGCGCCAAAGAAGCATTGAGGAAGAGGAGCGAGCGTCTCGACGCTACTCTCCAGCACGCGCCGGTAGGCATCGCAACCTATCGCATGAACCAGCCCTTCGTCAGTGCCAATAGAGCTTTTTGCCGACTAACAGGGTACAGCGCCGCAGAACTCATGAACATGACCGAGGACGACGTCACGCATCCCGACGACAGACGTCTCACCCACGTTTTCGCGGATAGAGCTCACGCACAGCAGTTGGATTCATTTACGAATCGCAGACGATACGTGCGTCGGGATGGCACGGTTATCGATGTTAAAGTCATTTCTGCAATTACCCACGACGCCGCGGGCCGGCCCGATCTGGTGATCGCACAAGTGGAAAATCTGACGCCACGCCTCAAGGCGGAAGCAGAAGCGCGGCGCAATCGCGCACTGTTGGCACACACGGAACGACTCAATACACTTGGTGAAATGGCGACGGGAATCGCGCATGAAATCAACCAACCGCTAGCGGCGATCTCATTGTTTGCACAGGCGGGCAAACGACTGGTTGCGGCTGGCAGGCACGACGACGCCCTGGAAGTCTTCGACAAGCTCAGCCAACATGCGCGGCGGGCGGGGGCCATCATCGCGCGCGTACAGACCATGAGTCGGCAGGAGGAAAGCGTCAGACAAATCATCGACTGCAATGCGCTCATAGCGGAAATCGTCCAACTTGCGGAGTCAGAGGCGCGAATCCGCGACATCGAGATCGAAGGCGATTTTGGTATCAACATACCGAAGATCCGCGTTGACAGCGTGCAGATTCAACAAGTGGTCCTGAACCTGCTGCGCAATGGCATGGAAGCGATGCACGCGGACAATTGCCGCGCCGGAAGAACGATCAGGATCAACTCGCGGCGCTGCTCGGACGGCAACGTTGAGATTGCCGTGATCGATACTGGAACCGGTGTCTCGGAAAGTGCCGCGGATGACTTGTTCGCGGCATTCTCTACCACGAAGAAGTCCGGCATGGGCATCGGGCTGTCGATCAGCCGTACTATCATCGAGGCACATGGTGGACAGTTGTCCTTTCGCAACAATGAGTCCGACGGAGCAACTTTCTTTTTTCGCTTACCAGCACACAGAGATAGTGGTCAGGATGAGTAGCGAACAGACGGTCTTCGTGGTCGACGACGACCAAGGGATTCGCGAGGGTCTCAGTTTGCTGCTGCAAACTGTAGGGCAGCGGTGTGAGCTTTATCCTACGGCGATCAGTTTCCTGGAAAACTTCGATCAGAGCCGGCGCGGTTGCCTGGTTCTCGATGTTCGCATGCCACGAATGACAGGACTTGAGTTGCAGGAAAAGCTCAAGGAAAGAGGATCTTCGTTGCCAATCATATTCATTACCGGCCATGGCGACATTCCGTTGGCAGTCGAAGCGATGCGGCGTGGCGCACTGGACTTCATTCGCAAGCCGTTTCGTGAACAGGAGCTGCTCGACCGGATCAACGAGGCGCTCGAATTTGACTCCAACAAACGCAAAGAGCGGCTTGACAAGCAACAGCTCGTCGGCAGACTCGGTTCATTGACCAAGCGCGAACGCGAGGTTTTCGAGCGTGTCGCAGACGGTCATATGAACAAGGTAATCGCCTTCGATCTTGGACTCAGTGAACGGACGGTGGAGGTACATCGCTCCCACCTTATGAAGAAACTCGGGGCTCGCACACTGGCAGAGCTGATCCATATCAAGATCGCTGTCGAACAGGCCGGCGGCGCCTAGCGGATGAAAATTCGGCGGTGCGATTTGACTCAGTTGTCACGATCGAAAATGTTGCGACAGTACTTGGCTATGGCCTGGAGCAATCGAAATCATCACAACCTCAGCACCAGCGTCGCGATCGAGAAATAGACCAGCACACCGACCGCATCCGAGATTGAGGTCACTAAAGGCCCGCTGGCGGTCGCCGGATCGAGTCGAAGGCGACTGAGCAGGAAAGGCAACGACATGCCGACCAGTGAGCCGACGATCACCAGCACGAACATGGTCAGCCCGACGACCATCGCAATCGCAGACCCGCCGCGTAACGCCCCAATGGGGAATACTAGTAGTGCCATCGTCGCACCCAGGCCAACGGCGACCACCAACTCCCGCAGAATCAGGCCGCGCCAGTGCTTCAGAGCCACGTCACCCGTCGCGAGCGCCCTTACCATCAATGTGGCGGATTGCGAACCGGCATTGCCACTGCTGTCGATGAGCAGCGGCAGAAAGAACACCAGCGAAACGTAGGCAAGGATCGTCTCTTCGAAATAGGCGATGCCCGCGCCAGAGAAGAGATTGCCGAAAATGAGCAGTGACAACCAAATGATCCGTTTCGAATAAAGTACGCGTATTCCCACTTCCCGTAGACTTTGTGTGAAAGGCAGAACGGTTGAGATCTTTTGGAAGTCCTCGGTTGTTTCTGCCTGCATCGCATCGGCCGCGTCATCGTGGGTGACGATACCCACCAACTTGCCTTGGATATCAACCACCGGCATCGCAAGGAATTTGTAATGTGCAATTGTTCGCGCAGCGTCCTCCTGATCGGCATTCACCGACACGGATATCGGCGTAGAATCCATGATGTCCCCCACCAACTCATCGTCGGCAGCCAGGGTCAGTTCGTGTAGCGGGACTGACCCGATCAGGCGACGGTCTTCGTCCAGAACATATGAACGATAAATTGTCTCTTTCCCTGGTGCGCAACGCCGTAGTGCCGCGATGGCGTCCCTCGCGTTCATCTTCGTAGTGAGAGTCGCATAGTCCGTTGTCATGATCGCGCCGACAGTACCCTCGGCATGGGCCGACAGCCGACGGATATCCTCGCACTCCTCCTGTGCCAGGTCGTGCATCAAGCGCTGTTGCTCTTCCTCGGTCAGACAATTGAATAGATCCGCTCGGTCGTCGGCATCCATCTCGGTGACGATTTCAGCCAGATCCTGCCGCGCCATGCGGTGCGCAAGTTCCACCTGAACAGACAGGGGCAGATATCCAAAAGTCTCGGCTCGCCGGGCAACAGGCAAAGTTGCAAGGTGCTCGAGCGCACCGTTGTGCGGCAATTGTTCGAGCCAGTCCGCAAGATCGACCACGTTTGCCGGAGCACCAGGGTTACCGGGCGCGGAATTTGATGCTTCGGGCGGGTGCCTCCTATCTGTCATTTCGCTCCTTCCCATCGCAAGCTATCCTCCCTAGGGTGACGCAGATATCCCATACCGCACTTCGGGACCGGAGCCGCCCAGTATGCATCTGCAAGCATTCTTCAGCACGACTAATACCTCGGGGACACAGCTGATGCCGAACTGCTCGTTCTTCACTGTTGGAATCGCCATTGAGAATTCGTGTTCGAGGGCCGGCCGGCCGGGGGCCGATAAACAGGCTCTTGAAGGCGCAGGCCACTCTTCCACTACCCTGTGACCGTAGTGATGCAGATTCTCCCGCGGTGAGCCAAGCGCAATGACAAGTGACATCCAGTTTGTCGCGACTGTAGTAACAATCGCCGGGCTAATGATTCTGTCCGGCAGAACTCGGCTGGATGTCGTCGCCTTGCTGGTCGTCCTGTCTCTGATGCTAGGGAAGGTTCTTACGCCCCAGGAAGCGCTCCTCGGATTCGGCGACCCTGTTGTTATCACCGTCGCCGGATTGCTGGTCATTGGCGAAATGTTGACCCGCACTGGCGTGGCACACTTCATTGGTGGCGCGCTCGTGAAGTATGGTCGAGATGGCGAACTGCGGTTGATTCTGATCTTGACCGTCCTTGTCGCCGCGCTCGGTGCATTCATGAGCAACACGGCCGTGGTGGCAATATTTCTACCCATCGTTCTCGCGGTTACGAGGCAATCCGATCTGAACGCGTCGCGTTTGTTGCTGCCGCTAGCCTACGCCAGTCTCGTTAGCGGAATGCTGACGCTCATTTCTGCAACACCGAATATCGTCCTTGCGACCGAGTTGGAACGTACAGGACTCGACGCTTTCGATTTTTTTGCCTTCACGCCAATTGGCATCGCGGTCATGTGTGCGTTTGTCATTTACATGGCCTTGATCGGTCGCCATCTGTTGCCCGGAGACCGAGTATCGCCACCGAAAACCATTGCGAGCACCATCAGCGAGTTATTGGTGGAGTTCAATCTGACAGGTACATCACAGCGGGCAGAAGTGGCTGCAGAATCACCTTTGGTAGGTCAAACCCTTGCCACCTGCGATATTTCGTCCCGATTCAACGTACGAGTCATCGTGGTCGAACGTGCTGGCCTCCTCGGTCCGGAGATCATCGCGACGCCGCCAGCCGAACTCCGAATTCGGGCAGGTGATGTCCTGGTGCTGCAAGGCAGGCTCGAGGACACAGAAGAACTGAGCAAAGACTACCGGCTTCTTGCGCGCAACGTATCCGACGTCGATAGGACCCGCTGGGCGCGGGCAGCCGGCATTGCGAAGGTCCTTGTTCACCCCGAATCCAGCTTGATCGGGAGTACGATTCGCAAAATTGACCTGCGTTCGACCAATGGAGTAGAAGTGTTGGCCGTCGCGCGCAAGAACGAACCGCTGGATGACTTCATGGACCGCAGTCTCCAGAGTGGCGATTCGATGCTGGTCGTTGGTCCGTGGAAACAAATCCGGAAATTGCAGTCGAAACTACATGATTTCGTGGTACTGGCGTTTCCGGCGGAAATTGCGGACGTTGCCCCCGCGCGTCAGCGAGCTCCCATTGCGCTGGCAATCCTGGCGCTCATGGTGGTCTTATCAGCCTTTGAACTCGTTCCGGTCGTCGTCGCGGTGTTGCTAGCAACGTCGCTTGCCGTGCTCACGCGATGCCTTACCATGGAAGACGCGTACGATGCAGTCCATTGGAATACAATTGTCCTGATCGCCGGCATGATGTCCGTCTCCCGCGCGCTGGACAAGACTGGCTCAGTCGATTTGATCGTAGCGCAACTTGTCGAACAGTTCTCTGTCGCGGGCCCTTATATCATGATGTCGGTCCTATTTATGCTGACAGCAATATTGAGCATGGTGCTGTCCAACACTGCTGCCGCCGTCTTGATGGCGCCGGTTGCGATCGAAACTGCGACCGCGCTCAGTGTTTCACCCTATACGTTCGCAATGGCCGTCGCCATCGCTGGCTCGGCCGGATTCCTTTCCCCCGTATCGAGTCCTGCCGTCATGCTTGTAATGGGTCCCGGTAAGTATCGGTTCGCCGACTTCGTGAAGCTCGGCATACCGATGCTGGTCATTACATGGCTGATAACGATCGCCATCACCCCCCTACTGTTCCCGTTTGACGCGTCATCCTAGTTTCGGGCGGCGCTGGGCATCGCACGCTAACTGCATCCCTCGTATCGCGTTCTTCCCACTCAACGTGATCACCAATATTGAGATAGTATGAACTGCACCGGGCTTGCGCCAAAGGCTCGAAAAACGGGATGCCCGTTAGAACGTCCCTTGTTCGCCGACGCCGGGGTAAAATTCGCACCCTGGGGTGCACAAATCATGGCCAGTTAGCATGTTTTTCTTTCGACGGTGAGGGTCGCGACTGCAATGAGAATTCTGCCGGAGCTGATAGAGAACAACCGCCGCTGGGCGCAGAGTATGGTCAAGCGCGATGCCGGCTACTTCAAGCGGATCGCCGATCAACAAAAGCCCCAATTCCTCTGGATCGGTTGCTCGGACAGCCGCGTCCCCGCAAATCAGATCGTCGGTCTTGACCCAGGAGAAGTCTTCGTTCATCGCAACATCGCCAATGTTGTCGTCCATAGCGACTTCAATTGCCTGAGTGTCCTCGAGTTCGCTGTCGAAGTATTGAAAGTAAAGCATGTGATCGTGTGCGGACACTACGGCTGCAGTGGGGTCAGGGCAGCCGCAGAGAACCACCACCTCGGGCTGATCGACAATTGGCTCAGGCACATCCGCGACGTCAGACAAAAACACGACGCGATCCTCGCCAGAATCACGGATGAGAGCGACCGCTCCGACCGGCTCTGCGAACTCAATGTTGTCGAGCAGGTGCGCAACGTATGTCATACGACCGTGGTGCAGGAAGCATGGGAACGCGGTCAAGAGCTATCGGTACACGGCTGGATCTATGCGATCCAGGATGGGCTGATCAAGGACCTCAAAGTCACTACCATGAATCAAGCAGACATCGACGAGGCATATCGAATAGTCACGAGCAATGATTCGTAGCCGCGCGAACTTCTGTTCGCTCGTCAGGCGCGGTGCATCGGCCCGACTCGCATCCTCTGGGTGGAACTGACGTCAGGATCACAGATGATCATCATCGCAACTACAAGAACTGCGGCACTTGGTTCAGAGTCAACGCGTCCCGCTCATCGCCGTTGCAGGCCGATGACATGATCGGTAGCTTCGTCAGCATTGCGGTCGTCACTTTCATCGGCATCCTCCCGATCGCCAACCCGTTTAGCACCGCGGTGGTGTTCCTCACCATCACCGAAGGATTCAGCGAAGCGCGACGGCGGCGGCAGGCTCGCCTGGCGTGCATCTATATGGCCGTCGTGCTGATCACTTTCCTGCTATTGGGCTCGTTGATCATGAACTTCTTCGGCATCTCGATCCCGGGGCTGCGCATCGCCGGCGGATTGATCGTGACGCGTATCGGCTTCGGGATGCTGAACTCCAAGCCGGAGAACGAAATGTCCGAGGAGTCCAGGAGCGAGGCTGTGCGGATGGACGACGTTGCCTTCACGCCACTTGCCATGCCCTTGCTCAGCGGTCCGGGCTCCATCGCCGTCACGATCGGCATGGCAACCGAGGCCGAGGGCGTGGGCGAAAACCTAGCCATAGTCGTGGGCATCGGCCTGGTGGCTCTTGTTTCGTGGCTGGTGCTGCGCGCGTCCGGCAAAGTGGTCCGCGTCCTCGGCGCCACCGGCATGAACGCCATGGGCCGGATCATGGGCTTCCTTCTCGTCTGCGTGGGAATCCAGTTCATCGTGGATGGCATCCAGAATATCGTGTCGAGCCCCGCGTTTTGGGGACCTGCCCTCGACGCAATCCGAGGCTGAGTGCCTGCGATGGTAAAGCCTTTGACAGGCTGCTTGATTTCTACTCTGGCGGCATGATCCAGCGGCATGACGGGCCTCAAAATGGTCATTTACTGCCGGTAGACTGACCGTTACCAGCGAAGGCGACGGCCACCAAGAGGAACCGAGAACATGAACGTACGACAGGCGACGACCATGACGAAGGCAACAGCAATTGCCCTCATGTCAACGATGCTGGCGATAGTTGCCTTTGCCATCGCTGGAACGAACCAAGCGACTGGGAGCAACGTCGGCGCGCAATTGCCGCCCAAACTCCGGGCACTGCTGATCCAGGAGATGCGGGCAATCGATGCGGCCAGCCGGCAGATCCACGCTGCCATCGTGCAAGGCGATCATGAAACCGTGGCCCGGCAGGCGCAGGCCATCCATGACAGTTTCATCATGGAACAGCAAATGACTCCCGACGACGAGGCGGCCTTGCTCGCCGCCGTGCCGAAGGCGTTTCTCGCTAGCGACGAGGCGCTCCACGAGCTCAGCGCCAAGCTTGCAGAAGCCGGCCGTGCCCGCGACACCACACGCCAAATGCAGATATTTTCCGAGATGACCAAGGGGTGCGTGGACTGCCACAGCGCATACGCACCCGCCCGTTTCCCCGGGCTTGACAGCGGAAACCCCTGAACACTGCATCTCACGACGCTCGCGCAGCACCTTGCGGGTAGAAGTATCGTCGCGGCTCTCGTTAGCAACCCAGGGTCACGATGAAGCGTTGTTCCCGGTGTCGCCCGGCCAGTGCGAAACCTCGGGCAGCCGCCAGGACCACGCACTACCGACCAGACCCATCGTCCCGAGCAGCAGCAGCGCCCAGGATGTCCCCAGCATGGCCACGGCCGCACTGAGACCGCCCGCCACCAGTAGAAGCACGCCGATGACGGTGTTGCTCACGGCGGTGTAGTCGGTGCGTTTGTTGCCGCCGGCCATGTCCACCAGGTAGGTCTTGCGGCCGATGCGAACTCCGGAATGGGCTATGGCAAGCACGAAGAATGCTCCCGGATAGAACCAGGACCCGCCGCGCCAAAACGGATCGACGAACGCCGACGCGGCGACCAAAACGCACACCAGCGCCGCCAACCCGCCGCCAAGGATCATCACCCGGCGGCTGGAGACATCGGCCATGAATCCCCACACACTGGCACTGATGGCACTGGCCAGACCGGAAGCGACAACGAAACCGCCCAGTAGCGCTGCGCCGTGGCTCTGATGCTGAGCCAGGACCACGACGAACGGTGATCCCAAAGCGGAGGCCATCAGAAAGGCTCGAGCGATGACGAAATTGCGAAATGGCGCATCACGCACCAGCAAATTGAGGCTTCCGACCGCTGCGCGCAGCGCGTGACCGCCGCCGGCTGTCTCACCATGAAACTCATCGACCCCGGCGAATACCGCTGCGGCTACAAACCAGCACAACCCGGCCGCCAGCAGGAGGATCGAATAAAACCGCATGTCCGGATCGTTGCTGCCTCCAAAAAGGAGCAGGCCTACGATCAGCGCGACCAGACCGGACAAGGTGGAAGCCAGACCGGCCAGACGGCCACGACGGGACTTCGGGACGCTCTTGCCCTGAACATCCTTCATCGCCACGGAGCAGAAGCCGCGGCTGAAACTGAACATCACCAGCAGGGCAATCACTGCCAGAGCGGCCGCAAGCCCATCGAGCAGCCAAACAGCCATGGCCATACCCAGCACCGCCAGTCCCTGCAGGATCGCGCCCATTACCCAGAATCCCTTGCGTACCGGATGCCGGCGTACCCAGGCACCGATGACCAGTTGCGGAATTAGCGAGCCGGACTCACGAATCGGTACCAGCACTCCGACCAGCGCCTCGGGTGCCCCGACGGCAACGATGAGCCACGCCAGTACTGTCTTGGGACTGATCAACAAATCGCCGATCTTGGTCAGCATGTTGGCAACAATGATGCGGAAGAAGTTACCGGGCACCTCCCGGCAGGCTTCGTCGCTGATATCGGTACAGACGCGCGCGTCCTCCTCGTTGGCGACCAACGCGTATAGCCGTTCAGTGCGAGTGAAACTTTTCATCGAGCCCCCGCCGCTTCAGATCTAACAACACACCTACTACTCCGGTAGGTCCGATTTTCCGAATACGGATGCCGATCTCAGGCACGTGCCGAGGCGGTGATGTTGGCGTGTGGGCCACTTGGGTCCCATTGCTGGTCGGTGACCGCGAAACCAGCCTGCTCGATCGCCCGGATCATGTCGTTCATCGGCCATCGGTAGGCCGTAATAGCTGGGTGGTGGAATGCCTCGAGACGGGGGCCGGAGAAGAAGGATATGAGCAGAGAACCGTCCTCCACGAGAACTTCGCGCAAGGTGGCCAGCGCCGTCGGGAGTTCCTCGGCTCCGAGGTGGATCAAGGAGTACCAAGCGAGGATCCCGGACCAGCGCTCTTCGGATCCGCGAAGGTCGGCAAGCGAGGCGTGTCGAAACACCACACCGGGGTGGGTCCGGCGGGCGATCTCGATGAACTGGTCGACGGGCTCGAGTCCTTCGACGGCGTGCCCCAGTGACGCAAGTTGACCGCTCCAGCGTCCGGTTCCCGCGCCGACGTCGAGGATGCGGCCGGAGACGGTCTCAGCCCACGGCTCGATCACGCCGCGATCGGGGTCCCGGGCGGACACGACGGCGCCAAGCAAGTCCGCCAGGCCGGCTGCCTTGGAGCCGTAAGCGTGGATGATCTCATCCGTTGCCATCCATGCCTCCGTCGGTCGCCATCGGTCCTCTTGCCGCAGTCAACTTCCCGAACTCCGCCACGGCGGCACGATCAGCCGCGGCGGATCTCCCGCTTCCCCAGCCGTTCGCGATCGTGCGGCGCGCTGAAGTCGAGGACCGGACCGATCGACACGATGCCGTACGGATTGATCGTCGGGTGGCTGCGAAAATAATGGTGGCGGATGTGCTCCATGTAGACAGTTTCGGCCACTCCGGGCATCTGGTAAATGTCGCGCAGCAAGCCGTTGAGGTTCGGATAGTCGACGATGCGCTTCCTGTCGCACTTGAAGTGCGTCGCGTACACCGCGTCGAAGCGCACCAGCGTAGTCCACAGCCGCAAATCGGCTTCGGTCAGGGTGTTGCCCAGCAAGTAGCGGCTTTCGCCGAGACGACTGTCCAAGTTCTCAAGCGTCTCGAACAGCGCCGTCGCCGCCTCGTCATAGGCGGCCTGAGTGGTGCAAAAGCCCGCCTTGTAGACGCCGTTGTTGACGCGGTCGTAAATCGTTTCGTTGATGGTGTCGATCTCTGCGCGCAGCGCCTTTGGGTAGTAATCGCCGGCCCGCGCGCCGACATCGTCGAACGCCGTGTTCAACATGCGAATGATGTCGGCGGATTCGTTGCTGACGATGGTCTCGCGCTGTTTGTCCCACAGCGTCGGCACCGTCACGCGTCCGCTGTAGTGGGCGTCGGCCTTCTGGTACAGCTGGTAGACCTTGTCGAATCCGTACAGCGGATCACCGGTGGCGCCGTCGAAATCCGTGCGCAGTTCCCAGCCATTCTCGAGCATCAGCGGGTGCACCACTGAGACGCCAATGTATTGTTCCAGCCCTTTCCATGCACGCATCACCAACGTCCGGTGCGCCCACGGACAGGCATAAGACACATACAGGTGATAGCGGCCGCTTTCCGCCTTGAACCCGCCCCCGCCGGTCGGCCCCGCCTGACCGCCGCCGGTGATCCAGTTACGAAATTGGCTCCTCGATCGCTCGAAGCGCCCACCGCTGTCCTGTGTGTCGTACCACTTGTCCTGCCATTGCCCATCCACCAAAAGTCCCATGATTTTCTCGTCGTCGTTTGCTGCAGTGGGTTCAGGGTAGCTCATGAAGCCTCAAAGAAGTTCGAGACACATGCTGTACAGGGCACTGTCGCCGCCTGTCACGCTCTGCGACAGCAAAAAAAGCTCGCGCCATGTTGATCACATTTCGCGTGCGCCGATTTGTTAGCGCAGATCAGGTCGGAGGACCCGTCAGAACTTGTGCGTCAACCTCAGGTACAGATCGTGGTCGACCCGTGCTCGCGTGCCTGTAGGGTGTTCCAGTTCGCGGCGTTCGCGCAGCCGTGCTTCCATCGACGTCTTCGGCAGAAACTGCCACTGATATCTGATCTCCGCGGATCTGTCGTTGGGACGGTAGTCGGGCGAGATCAGCCAGCCGGCGTCGGCACTGCCGACAGCGATGCCGATGTGATGGTTCGGAGCGAAATCGTACACGCTGGCCTGCACCTGCCATGCCAGACCACCCGTATCACCGGTGCCACCGGTTCCGGCGACTGCATCCCGCGGAGTTTGCGTTGCATAGCCGACCTCGGCGCCAGTGACCAGCGTGGGACCGCCAGCGCCAAGCGGCCACTCCGCAGCAACGCGAGCGTCGACGGTGATGTAGTCCTCGCGCGCGGGATCGGCCAGGCCACGGTCGGCCAGGCTGTGCGGCATCCACGTCAGCGACAGCATCCGCTGCGTGATCGGGCCCAGTCGGTGCTTGTTCTCCAGGCCGAAGAACACCGTCGTGCGGCTGTTGCCATCGCTGAAGTCCAGCGGTGCGTAGGCGACACCGCCGCTACCTTTCGGATTCCGGTATTGGCCGATCACGTGGCCGCGCCAGCCACCCGCGACCGGCAAGTCCAGGTGCACGCCGTCGGTCCAGTTGACGCCGACGCCGGGGCTGTCGTTTCGGTCGAGGCCCTTGGACGCTACCCCGGGTACCGAGAACGCCGTCTGGAAGCGCCCCACGCGCAGCCGCAGCCCGTCTTCAGGGGCCTGGTAGCCGAGATAGGCTTCGTCCAGAGTGATGTCGGCGAATGCGGTGCCGGTGCGGGTGGGCGCGTAGCCCCGTAGGTACACGGCTGTGTCATCCTGCTCGCTGCTGAAACGGCCTGCCACCCGGGTGCCTACGGTCCAACGTTCATCGAGGCGCCGTTCGAAGGCGATTCGCAGGCGGGCGTTGAACGAGTCCTGGTCGGATTCGGCACCGTCGCGAGCGGTTCGTTCGCTGGCGAAGTAGCCCGCGCGCAGGTCGCCGCTGAACGTCCAGTCGGTCGCGTCGGCGGGGGCACCGATAGCGTCGAAGCTGGTCGCAAGACCGACCAAAGCCAGGAGCAACGAAGCGCGGGACATGGTACCGACAGTCACGGGGCGGGCCGACTCATACGTCAGTGCCTTTGGCGACGGCGTCGCTCATGATGTCACAGTGAGCGACCGCCGGGCTGGACACACATGCCATCGGCGTCAGCGTGGAACGCAGAGCGGTTGCCCGAATTTGGAACCGATCGGTGATCAAGTGAATCTCCTGAGCGTTCGTAATAAAGTTGCAGCAGCTCGTAGTACTTCCGATCGTCCGAACTCGAAGCGCTCCGCTGGACGCTCAGCACGCGGACCTTATCCTCGCTGCATTATCGGGCGCATCGGAAATTCTTGTAATTCGCGGTTCTACGTAGCACCCCGTGGTTGGCTGCAAGCAAAATAGATCACTATTTCGATGCGCTCAAGCTAGTTAGCCCGTTCCCGGATTCGCTGGCACGTCGCCCGGAGCTAGAGCCGACTCTTCAGGCTCCATGCGGCTGAGGATGCTGCGCAACAAAGAACTGTGCTTACAACGGTGTTGTTACTCTGACCCGTGTTCTGGCCTGATGAGCCAGGCGTCGTTCAACAGATCGTCGGCATCATCCCCACGACACAAGCTTCGCTCAAGATTCCAGCGCTGTTGATCAGAACGTCGATGTGACACCCAGCAACTCGCGAGCGTCGACCACTCCGGTCGCCACCGCGACGTCATCGGCAACATCTAACGACACGCCGCGGTGCCCTCAGTGAACAGGCCCGCGATTGCAGCACCTATCCTCCGCGTGCCGCCTGAGACAAGGGCTGTGCATCCATCCAATCGAAGCATCGAAATCCGCCCGTCTTGCGTTCGAGGCCAGCCTTCGCGTCAAGAGCGGCGGCAGATTGGATCTTTGTCAGTAGGTCTCGTGCGTTCGATCGTATCGTCGCTAAAAGCCCATCGCCGCGCCGTCCCCCCGCGGATCGGCGCCGCCTTCGAAGAATCCAGTGCCACGATCGATGCGGATCGCCTGCGCGTGCCCCACGGTGCCCTCCCAACGTGGCGCGATCGTCACGGGGTGTCCGCGCAAGCGCAGCTCGCGGATGGTCTCATCGGAAATGCGCGATTCCAGCACCAGGCTGCTCGACGCGGTGCCCCAAGTGCGACCCATGAGCCACCGTGGAGCCTCGATAGCCTGCTGCACGTCGAAGCCAAAGTCGATCAGGCGCGTGAGCATCGCGGTCTGGGTCTGCGGCTGGCCTTCGCCGCCCATGGTGCCGTAGGCGAGCACCGGTGCCCCGTCCTTGAGCAGCATGGCTGGGATGATCGTGTGGAACGTGGTCTTGCCCGGCTCCAGCCGGTTCGGATGCCGGTCGTCCAGTGAGAAGAAGCAGCCGCGATTCTGCATTATTACGCCGGTGTCGCCAGCCACCACGGCTGAGCCGAAGTCATGGTAGATCGACTGGATGTTCGAGACCACCAGCCCGTCCGCGTCCGCCGCACACAAGTAGACCGTGTCGCCATCGGGTGCGCGACGATCGAAGTTTGCACCGTAGCGCACGCCGGGCTCGATGTCGCCGCCCGCCAGCGCGCGCGCGGAGTCGATCATTTTGCGGCGCTCTGCCGCGTAGTCCCTTGAAAGCAACGTTTTCAGCGGGATGTCAACGAAGTCGGGGTCAGTCAGCCATTCGTCGCGGTCGGCAAAAGCGACCTTCACCGCCTCCACGATGTGATGGTAGTAGTCAGCCGTGCCTTCGCCCCACGAGGCGACGTCAAATCCCTCCAGCAGGTTCATGATCTGCAGCGCGGCAAAGCCCTGCGTGCTTGGCGGCATCTGCACCACGTCATGACCGCGGTAGGTGGTCGAGATCGGCTCGACCCATTTCGCGTGGTAGCCGACAAAATCCTCGACGCGCAGTGGGGAGCCGTCGGCGGCGAGTGCGTCGCAGATGCGCCGGGCGATATCGCCCTCATAGAAGCCCGCACGAGCGCCAAGGTTCGCGATCTGCACAAGCGTACGCGCCAGATCGGCCTGCACCAGGCGTGCGCTTTCGCGCTGCGGACTGCCTTCCGACAGGTAGATGCGCGCGGTCTGCGGATACTGCTTGAGGATTTTGGCGTCGGCCGCCAGCCAGTCGGCGAGCGAGCGGCTCACTGCGACGCCATCGCGGGCATAGGCGATGGCATCCGCAAAGAGATCTGCCCAAGGCAAGCGACCATGGCGTTCGTGCGCAAGGCGCCAGCCATCGACCGCCCCTGGCATGGTCAGCACCGCCAGCGCGCCGCGTTCGGGGATCTGATCGGCGCAACCTCGTTCGCGGTAATAGTCGCGGGTAGCCGCCTGTGCCGCCCCACCGGACGCATGCAGCGCCTGCACGCCACTGGTGTTGGGCCCTGCGATTAGCCAGAATCCGTCGCCGCCGACACCGGTCATGTGCGGATATACCGCGCAGAGTGTCGCATTCACCGCAATCACGGCGTCAACCGCGCTGCCGCCGCGGCGCAGCATATCCAGCCCTGACGCCGACGCGAGGTAGTGCGGCGAAGAAACCATGCCGCGGGAGGAAAGGTACGGCGGACGACCCGTACGGGGTCCATTGGGGTGACTCATGGCTTGGTTCCTTTCAA
>Ga0116152_10001379_pt1 | contig 20017 bp, 24 predicted proteins | sample AD_UKC119_MetaG_FD_89894 | JGI IMG/M metagenome (GOLD analysis project Ga0116152, IMG submission 89894) | Active sludge microbial communities of municipal wastewater-treating anaerobic digesters from Hong Kong - AD_UKC119_MetaG | ecosystem: Engineered > Bioreactor > Anaerobic > Digestate...
CGCCTTTGTCGTTTTTCCATTTTTTCTCAACGGATACACGATTGATGAGTTGTGTTTTTGCGAGAGGACCTTTGTTTAAGATGTCATTGGTATTTTGCGCATCGGTAAAACCAGATTCTTGGAGGAGTTCTTTTTGATCAAATGGCATAGCAATCCATTTATTCATGAGACCAGAAAAATCTACAGCGCTGCTCTCTTCGAGATAGCTCATGAGGCTATCAGGAATATTTGTTACACGTACATAAATGGTGTCTTCGGTTTGCTTCCAGTCAAAAGCGATTGGTTCAGTAACAGAAAAGGGGAGTCCAAGTGTACTATCGGACATGACAAGTGTATTGAGCGAGAATGCTCCTTCAGACGTTTGGACAGCGCCTTGTTTTGGCAAAGCACGAACAGAAAAAGATAGATCTACTTTTCCTGTGTTATTTTTGCGTTTTTTATCGTTAAAACGTTCGGTGACGGCAACACTAAGTGTTGCATCGGCCGCTTCAGCTGCGGTCGTTGTACTTGGGGTACGTACCAATTGGTTAAACCATTGGGTTGGGGTGAGGGCAAAAGCGGCTGCAGGCGAGAGCATGGAGGCTAACGTCAATGCGGCGATGCCAGACTTGAAAAAGGATGTTTTCATACGCCAAAAAGGCTAACATGAGCGTATGTCTTGAGCAATTAGGTTTATCGTGGCATTCTGCGCACATATGGCTCTTAATCGCACTGATATTATAAGGCTCGCAGAATTGTCCCGCCTCGCTCTTACCGAAGATGAAATGTCTCGTATGGAGCAAACTATTGATCCAATATTGAATTATGTTGGTCGACTTGGAGAAGTAAATACAGACGGGATTCCTGAAACGGAGTCATTTGAGGATGCTCGCGCTTTGCGTGTGGATGAAGCAATCCCTGCAAGTCAATCCACTCACGATGAGATTGTGGCAAATTTTCCTGATAAAAAAGATGGCTTGCTTCGCGCGCCAGCAGTTTTTGACCATCCAAAATCCTAACCCGACACTCTTGTATGTACGAACACATGACGATGAAGCAGGCATCAGAAGCGCTTGCCAACAAAACCGTAACGTCGGTTGAGCTCACACAATCTTATTTGCAACGGATCAAAGAAAAGGATGTTGAGATTCACGCTTATCTTGAAGTATTTGAATCACATGCGCTTGAGCAAGCAAAAGCCTCAGACGAAAGACGTGCGGGAGGAGAAGTGCTTTCTGAAATCGATGGCATTCCTTTAGCGATCAAAGACAATATGTTGATCGAAGGTGAGCATGCAACCGGTGGATCAAAAATTCTTGAGGGTTATGTTGCGCCTTATGATGCTACAGTTATTCAAAAACTCAAAGCTGCAGGTGCTGTTTTTTTAGGTCGTGTAAACATGGATGAATTTGCCATGGGCTCATCAACTGAGCGCTCGGCATATGGCATTACGCGTAACCCTGTTGATCTTGAGCGTGTTCCTGGTGGTTCTTCTGGCGGTAGTTCTGCTGCTGTTGCGGGGGATCTTTGTGTGGCTGCCCTTGGTTCTGATACAGGAGGTTCTATCCGTCAGCCGGCAGCCTTTACGGGTATTGTGGGATTAAAGCCAAGTTATGGCACGGTCTCTCGTTATGGTTTGATGGCAATGGCATCATCACTAGATCAAATTGGTCCAATGACAAAAACGGTTGAGGATGCGGCGATGTTGTATCAGGTGATTCGTGGCGAAGACGCGCATGATCAAACAACGGTAAATACACCAGCGTTTCGTTTCGAAAAACGCACGGACCTCAAGGGCGTTCGTATTGGTATTCCAAAACAAGCATGGGGAGAGGGGATGACGCCAGGGGTTCGACAAGAGTGCGGTGCTGCATTAGAAAAACTCAAAGAACTTGGTGCAGAAATGGTTGAGATTGATTTGCCCTATATGGACGAAGCGCTCGCTGTTTATTACGTATTGATGCCATGTGAAGTATCGGCAAATATTTCTCGCTTTGATGGTATTCGCTATGGCCTGCGCGCACCTGGGTTGCCACTCTTAGAAACTTACGGACAGTCTCGTTTGCAAGGTCTTGGCGAAGAGGTGCGTCGTCGTGTCATGCTCGGTACGTATGCGCTTTCACGAGGTTATTATGACGCGTACTATCGCAAAGCTCGCAAAGTACAAACGCTTATTCGTCGCGCTTATACGGCAGCCTTTGAAGGTGTAGATGTGATCGTAACACCAACAACGCCGTCGCCTGCGTTTAAGATTGGAGAAAAAATTCATGATCCACTCGCGATGTATCTTGAGGATATTTATACCGTTGGCGTAAATGTTGCAGGTATCCCGGCAGTGTCAGTCCCTTGTGGTAAAACTGATGGATTGCCAGTCGGTTTACAATTTATTGGCGCTCAGTTTAAGGACGATCAGCTCCTCTCTATTGCCTCCGCGTTTGAATCCGCGTCATAATGCGGATATATGTTGATCTTTCAAGTCGTCGCTCTTTCTAACGCGCCACAAACAACAACTACAACCAGCTTTCCATGGATGGGGGCTATTGTGGCGCTTGTCATTGTTTTTCTTTTGGTGCTCGCGTTTTTAAAGTTACGACCACGAGATTATGACGATGGTCTTGATCGCAAAAAAATTCGCGCAACATGGAATGAGATTCAAAAAACGTCTAGCATGGGGTTGATGGGGATGAAGCTCGCCGTTATTGAGGCAGACAAACTTGTCGATAATGTGATGCGCCAACTCCTTATTCCTGGCGACACCATGGGCGAGCGTTTAAAGATGGCCGAGTTTAAATATCCAGATATCCGACGTGTATGGCCTGCGCATAAAACGCGTAATATGTTGGTGCATGATTCGACATACGAATTACGCATGAGTCACGGAAAAGAAGCGATAAATGCTTTTGAAAAAGCTCTTAAACTCCTAAAGGCGCTATGATCCCGTATCTTGGTTGGACGTCTTTTTCTATTGGACCCATCACAATCTATACGTGGGGTCTTCTGGTTGCGCTAGGTTATCTTTTAGGAACGTATATCGCGTATCGACGCGCTAAGAGCAAAGGGCTTGATGCAGAAAAAGTTTTAGATCTCTCGGTTTGGATTTTTATCGCCTCCTTTATTGGAGCACGTCTTTTGCATGTCCTTTTTTATGATGACGGCACTTTTTGGGCGGCACCGTTACAGATTCTTGATCCTCGTCATGCAGGTTTCTCCATGTTTGGTGGTCTTATCGGGGCAGCTGTAGCAGCGTTTTGGTTTTTTAAAAAGCATAAGCTCAATGCCCTTGTTTACGCAGATACGCTCATATGGGGATTGCCTTGGGGTTGCGGTGTTGGTCGTATCGGTTGTTTTTTGATTCACGATCATCCAGGGACATTAACGCATTCATTATTGGGCGTACGTTATCCTAATGGAGATATTCGTCATGACCATGGTTTGTATTTATCCCTTATTGGATTTGCAACGGGGCTATTGTTCTTGTGGATGAATCGTAAGCAGCGTCATCCTGGGTTTTGGTTGGGGAGTTATTTGGTTATCGAGGGTGTTACGCGCTTTGTGTTAGATTTTTATCGCATTGCTGACAAAACCTATTATGCGCTTACGCCGACACAATGGCTCGCGATGCCGATGTTCTTTGCTGGAATGGTATTTGTTTTCTCGTCATCTCGACCGACAGAATCAAAAAAATAAACAACTAAAGAAGTGGAGAGATCTCGTAGCGAGTGTGTTATACTCTCTTCATGTACGATGTCGTTATTATTGGAGGAGGACCTGCCGGAATGGCTGCGGCTGTGTATTTTGCGCGCCAAAAACTTTCATTTGCCATGTTCTCAGGGCAGATGGGCGGCCAAGCTATTTGGTCTAGCGATGTTGAGAATTATTTAGGTATTCATAATGTTAGTGGAGTAAAGCTCGTTCAAAAGTTTCAAGAACATCTTGAGGATTATCGCAAATGCATGGACCTCTTTGAGCAAGAGCCAGTGCTTTCGATAGAAAAAATACATGGAGGTTTTGAAATAAAAACCGCCGTTCGCACGTATAAAACAATGACCGTCCTTCTTGCTACAGGTACTGAGCATCGAAAACTGCACGTTCCTGGAGAAGATCGGCTCTTTGGTAATGGCGTGACGTATTGCGCAACATGCGAAGCACCATTAGCAAAAGAAAAAGCGGTTGCTGTGATTGGCGGTGGAAATTCTGCCATGGATGCAGCGCTTCTTTTGGCAAAGTATGCACAATCAGTTTCTATCATGACACTGAACGAGCAACTCATTGGTGATGAGGTTATGATCCAGCATTGCGAAAAGAGTCCAAACATTCATATCGTTACATCGGCTACCACAAAACGTTTTGAAGGCGAATCAAAGCTCTCAAAAATCGTTTACGAGTCGCAAGGCGAAGAAAAATCGCTTGATGTAGACTATGCGTTTATCGAGATTGGACTTGTACCACAATCTGGCATGGTGGATTTTGTCGGTAAAAACAAGATGGGAGAATTTCTTGTTGATAAAACTGGTAAAACAAATGTTGATGGTATTTGGGCAGCGGGTGACGTAACAGAAACCCCTGTAAAGCAAATTGCTGTTGCTGTGGGTGACGGATCACGTGCAGCTATTGACATTATCCGATATCTGCAAAGTCATCCTTCACATCTTTAATTCCGTTTGGTACAATCCCGTCTATGCAAGAAACAACGAATAAAGGGCTTACCGTTGGTACGATCGTTGCGGTCGTAGCAATCTTTGGTGCATTAACTTGGGCACTCATCAGCCTCCCTTCTGATGGTCCTGGCCAGGTCGCAGGTTCACTCACATTTGATAATACAAATGCTCCGATAAAAGGTAATGCCGACGCAGCACTCGAAGTCCAAATCTACAGCGACTTACAGTGTCCAGCGTGTAAAGCATCAGAACCTGGCTTGAAGTATGCGATAGATAAGTACGGCGATCGCGTGAAATTTGTCTGGAATGACTTTCCGCTCATGAGCATTCACCCAAATGCACGTAATGCGGCCAATGCAGCGCGTTGCGCAAATGATCAAGGAAAGTTTTGGGAGTATACCGATCAACTCTTCAATAATCAGTCAGCTTGGCAAGGTCTTTCAAAGCTCGATGAAGCCTTTACGGCCTATGCTGTCGCAATTGGTTTAAATGCCGAGTCGTTTAGTCAATGCTTTGCTGATAAAACCTTTGACTCCATCGTTATGAATGATGTTGCCGAAGGTAATCGCAATGCTATTCGTGCAACACCAACCTTTGTTGTGGGCGGAAAGGTCTATAACGGTTTGGGAGCACAAGATTGGGATCGAATTCTTACAGCGGCACTCGCTCAATAGAGTTGATTGACAAAATCTATTCGTCTTTAAGAATAATTGATATCCTTCATTCACTTTAGTACGTAATTCTTCAACTATGTCACAGTCACAAGGTTCCTTTTTTGATGGTGGTCCTAAGACCATGTTTCTCTCGGGTCTTTTTCTCGGAGTAGCGGTATCGGCGGTTATTGGTTTTATTCTTGCTTTTAGCCTCGTAGCGGGCGGTAAGCTTCCTACGGGCGGCTCGGTTGCAGGCAATGTTCCTACCGTTCCTACGGTCAATGATCCGACGCAAGCGCCTGTTGCAGCAGGTCCAGTGAAGCCAGTGGACGAAAAAGTCGATCACATCAAGGGTAGCAAGAACGCAAAAGTCACCTTGATCGAATATGCTGATTTTGAGTGTCCATTCTGCTCACGTCATCTTCCTTCGCTCGACTCAGCTCTTGCAGATTTTCCTGAAGATGTTCGTCTTGTGTATCGCCATTACCCACTTTCTGCGATTCACCCTGAAGCGCAAAAAGCTGCTGAAGCATCCGAATGTGCAGCAAAACTTGGCGGTAACGATAAGTTCTGGGCTATGCATGACATGCTCTTTGCTAAGCAACAAACGCTTGGCACGCAAACCTATCTTGATAGCGCAAAAGCTATTGGTGTAGACGAAGCAAAATTCAAGGCTTGTCTTGACTCAGGTGAAATGGCAGCTCGTGTAAACGCAGACGCCTCTGAAGGTGCAAACGCTGGTGTAGAAGGTACTCCTGCAACCTTCGTAAACGGTCAGCTCATTTCCGGTGCTGTTCCTTACGCGCAATTAAAGGCAGCGATCCAAGCTGCAGGCGCAAGCAAATAAAACCAAACCCCTACAAACGGTTTAGAAAAATATCCCCCACAAACGTGGGAGATATTTTGTTATTGCGTGCTCTTGACTAATGCAACGGTATTGCATTAGTATGCTGACCATGGAGATTCAACGTCGCCAAACCAAAACAAAACAAGCTGTCCAGCAGGTATTTGATGCTGCGCAGGGTCCTTTGAGTTTGAGCGAATTGGTGGCAGCTGTTCATGAGATGGGTCTCAAGAGCGACCGTTCAACGGTTTATCGCGAACTTATGCGTCTTAAGGCCGACGGTCTTTTAAGCGAGACGTCTTTGCATGGTGCAACTCATTATGAGCGTGTTGCAGCAGGGGAGCACCATCATCACGCGATTTGTGAGAATTGCGAATCTGTTATTGAGCTTGATATCGAAGATATCATTGCTAGCATGGAGGCATCACTTGCTAAGCTTGGCTTTGCAACGAAAAAGCATATCGTAGATTTTATTGGGCATTGCTCAAGTTGTAAAACTGTATGAGGATCGCTTTTGTTGGAAAAGGTGGTAGCGGCAAAACAACTCTAGCATCACTCTATATTCGTTTTCTTTTTGCTAAGCAAGCTAAGCTCTTGGCTATTGACGCCGATATCAATCAACATCTCACCGAAGCATTAGGGTTGCAGGATACGTCTACACCAAAGCTTGCTTCTTTGATGGGGCAGCTCAAGACCTATACGCGAGGTACAAATGCCATGATTGGAGCTCCTCAAGAAATGATTAAAACAACGCCACCAGGAGAGGGCTCTCAGCTTTTTCGTTTAGGGGATGCTTCTTTGGCACCTTTTGCATTATCTCATCAAAATCTTTGGCTTACGGGGGCGGGAGAATTTCATGAAGAAGATATTGGTATTCGTTGTTTTCACGCAAAGACAGGGGCAGTTGAATTAGTGCTAAGTCATCTTCTTGATAGCCGAGACGATCGTGTTGTTGTTGATATGACGGCTGGCGCAGACTCTTTTGCCTCAGGCTTGTTTGCAGCTTTTGATCTCACGGTGATTGTCGTTGAGCCTACAAAAAAATCACTCGATGTCTTTCATCAATATCGTGCCTATGCCGAACCGTATGGCGTACGATATGTGGCGATTGGCAATAAGATTCGATCAGCAGAAGATGAGACCTATCTGAAAGAGATGTTGGGAGAAGCATATTTAGGCTCATTGCCTTGGAGTGATGCAGTTGTTGCTGGCGAGCGTAAGGGGATTACTCCTCTCGAGTCCATTCCAGCAGAGGTCTTGCCCATTCTTCAAAAAATCGATGATACGATTGCGGAATGCCGTGTTGATTGGCAACGTCGCTTTGATACGCTTTGCCAATTTCACAAACGTAACGCTGCTTCTTGGGGCAATGCAAGTATTGGAAAAGATCTTACACAACAAATAGACCGTTCGTTTCGCTACCCTATTTAACGGGTGGACGCTGGTTGCTTGAAGGCGATCGTCGTCCATCCGCTAGGTGCGGATGGAAGAAGGTGAGTATTTATGTCTCTCAATGTTCCTTTGCCCGTTCTAGAAAACCTGCAACAGCGTCTTGGTATTCTTGATGCGCAGGGCTATATCAGTCATCCGCCGACCTTGAGCGAGATCGAGACGTTCCAAGATGACAACGTTTCTCTGGATATCGTTCAGAGATCTTTGCCGGGGGCGATGAAGTTTTATGATCGCCATGCCTCGTCTGTCAAAGAAGGTGAGATCGGCTATCAGCGACTCTGCGACCATCACTTCAGTCCGGTTGAAATGGGGCATCTCAATCGCGCCGCCTATGGTACCGCGATGAACGATGTGCTCGCTCGACATCACGGCGGTGTGCGTCTCTACCGCACCGCCTCTCATCGCTGGGTCTTGGTTGATGAAGCCCGCTTCACGAAGTCGGAGCTCCGAGAGCTGCTCTTCGGTCTCTCTGAGCAGAAGCCGCATAACGATGATCATCGTTACAGCGCTGCTTATCAGGATGAGCCTGAGACGATCGAGCGTATTCGTGCCGAGTATCCACGAGCATACGCGTATCTCGAGCGACTTACTCGTGACTTGGATTCGACTAGGATCTATGCCGACATCGAGTCCAAGGCGTCTGATCCCGCGCTCTTCAAGGAGCTGGTGGATGCTCTCGGTATCTGGCCCGTGCGAACGCTTTTGCACGCGCACTTTGACATCGAGATGGTTCGGCTCAACTGTTGCGGATCAGTCGGCAAGAAGGGCGGGGGGAGTAAGCTCTCGCTTGCACCTTACGCAACGGCGGCTCTGCAGCTCTTTATGCAGGAGCCCAATAGCCTCGACTGCTAGTCGAAGCTTCTCTGATAAAAAACCACGGATACGTCGCTCTGACGATCCGTGGTCTTTTATTTAAAACAAAGCATTAACCCATCGCGACAAAAATCAGTGCAGCGATAATGAGGAGAACAAGATTATAGCTTTGATTTACCGCAAAGAGCTTCCAGCTTTTGCGCTCAAAGACGACAGGGGACATGCCTGGAGCAGCAAAGAAGCCGAGCCAAGTCCAAAAAGCACCTTGAAGAGCCATTGAGTAGGTAACGGTTTGATAAGTGGCAAGCATGTGAAAGTACACATACATCGTTATCATAACGCCGATGAAATAAATCGACATGCTCTTCATCATGGCTGAAGCCATCTTTTTTTGTTCTTCGGCGGTAGGTTCTTTAAACCCTAGTTCTTTGAGCCAAATTTTTCATGTTGGTGATTTAAGCGAGTACCAAAGTGAACCGACGGCCATGGCCGCGACAGCCGCTAAAAAGACGGCAAGGTAGTTGATTTGTGGCATACGATAATAGTTTACACCAAAACTACAAAATCCGCCTTTCGGCGGATTTTGTACTGGCGGAGAAGGGGAGATTCGAACTCCCGATACCGATGAAGGTATGCTTGCTTTCCAAGCAAGTGCACTAGGCCACTATGCGACCTCTCCACTGTCTTTGGGCCTTTTACCAGGTCTTTTGAGACCGATCTCATGAAGCGTGACGCCTCATAAAGATGGCCGGATCATATCGAAAAACACGAGTAAAGGCAAGTAAAGCGTATTTTCAACGTATTTTGTTGTATTATGGTACCATCTAAATGGGTTTATTCTAAAAGCCATAACCTTCATTTTCTATGGGTATCATTTTGTGGATTATTCTTGGTGGTATCGCTGGCTGGATTGGCTCGATGATTATGAATACGAATGGTCAACAAGGAATTGTATTGAACGTCGTAGTTGGTATCATCGGTGCAATTATCGGTGGTTATGTGATGCAATTTTTAGGTCAAAGTGGCGTAACAGGGTTCAATCTCTACAGCACTATCGTTGCTGTTATCGGTGCCGTTATCTTGCTTGCGATCGTGAAGGCGGTGCGTAAATAAAAGGTTTCTTCATCCTACAAAACCCCGCATAGAGCGGGGTTTTATGATTGACGGAGGGATAACGGTATGGTAGGATGCTTATGTATGGTAGGCTCGTTTTCTTTTTCTAGACGTATCGCGTGGCTTCTTCTTGTTGCGCTCGCTCTTCAGCAATTTAGTTTTTCTGCGCCAGTAGTAAAGGCTGCACCACTCTATACGCCTGGGGGTGTTTCAGATGGTCTGCAATTGTGGTTTAAGGCTAATGAAGGAGTTACAGGTACGACGAATGTTTCAAATTGGGCAGATTTTAGTGATAATAATTATGATTGTACAAGAAGCTCTCCAGGTTCTAATGGGCCTGAGTTAATGATTGATGAAATCAATTTTAACCCGGCGCTTACATTTAACGGCTCTAATGAATATTGTGCGATCAAAGATCTAAATTATCAGGGGATAAATGCCATTGATAATCTGGCGGCCTACGTCGTTTTTAAAACAGATTTTAGTGGTAATAGCTATAACAGAAATTGGGCGTTTCTTGACTTTGATCGGAGTGATTACTTTGATTTTTATCTGCGTGGTGATAATGGTCGTTTAGGCGCTTCTTATAGAGGGGCGGCAACTCGAGATAATAGCGGAGCTACACCAAATCTTAACAATGATCGACCACAATTAGGTGTATTTATCTACGATGGTGCGCTTACGAATGACACGATTTTGCGTATTAATGGCGCGCAAGATCTCGCCTCTAATCGAGAATCTAATGGAAGTGCCCTAGGCACGAATACTAAGCGCTATGGATTTATTGGCGATGGCTCTGAGGCCAATGCTTTTGATGCTGGCAGAAACAATATTTATTACGATGGGGAGATTGCGGAAGTGATTTATTATGCGAATGACACACAAACGCAAAATGAGGTAGATCGTATTGAGTCCTATCTTGCGCTGAAATACGGTATTCATAAAGTAGGAGATTATCTTGATTCTGGAAGTCTTACGATTTGGAATAGTTCTACCATGGCTGGCTATCTTAATGATGTTGCCGGTATTGGGCGTGACGATGTTTCAGCATTAAATCAACTTATATCCAAATCACAGAGTGGAGACGGGCTCATTACTGTGAGTAATGCTTCAAGTCAAGACGATGGAGATTTCTTGCTTTGGGGTAATGATGATGGCGCAATAACTCAGTCAACGGCAGCCATGCCTGCGGCACTTGCTTCGCGTACAACACGTGTATGGCGCATACAAAAAACAAATGACATAGGCACGGTTGATGTCATGTTTGATGTTGCTGCACTGGGCTTAACAGGGGGTGTTCCTGGAGGGTATGTCTTACTAAAAGATACGGATACAGATTTTAGCGACGCGCCTATTATCTCCGGAGATACACTTAACTCCGGAAAAGTCACATTCCAAAACGTTTCTTTTAACGATGGGGATTATTTTACGCTCGGTGTTTTGCCTGTTACGATTGGCGACAAGATCTGGAGCGATGTCAATGGAAATGGCGTTGATGATGGGGGTGCCGAAATAGGTATTAATGGCGTCACTATCTCTCTTTATAGCGATGATGGTGTGAACCCTGGTGTATTTGAACTAGATGATACATTTATTGGATCGACCATTACATCAGGAAGCGGGCAGTATGATTTTATCGGTCTTCCTGCCGGAGACTATTGGGTAGATATCACAGACGCAAGTAACCTTCTCTCGAGCGCATCAAAAACTGGAGGAAATGCTGAACCAGAATTGATTCATACCATTATTGGTCAAGATTATAATGATGCGGATTACGGATACCAGTTTCCTCCACCAATTGTGACGTCTGGTAATATTGCTATTACCGCTGGCTCTGGTACGGGTGGGGCATATATCGTCGGAGATAGTATTACGGTTACTTGGGATGCTTCAGCAGCAGGGGATATACAAGCAGTGAGTCTTACTTCGGTATATGCGGATCTCTCTGTATTTGGGGGTAGCAATCTTACGCCTATGACGGATACGTCGGCGTGCGGCGGAACCGCGGGGGACGATATCTATGAAGCGTGTCTCAACCTCGGTGAAGAAGCGATTGATGTTGTAGATGCGCATGTATCTGTTACCGCAAGTAATATCGGTGTTACTACGGGGCCTGTTTTAAACACAGATGGATTAACCATCGATCTTATCCTTCCTGAATTCAGCGCCTCAAACCTATCAATTGCTGTAGATAATGGTGTTTTGGGTGTTGCTGCGCTCAATGGCAATGGTATTGCTCCAGATGAGATTCGTTTAAATGCCGCGCTTGTCAGTGATGATGGTGATAGTATTACATGGGACGCCTCAGGTGTTTTTGGATCTGCAACTCAAGCAAACAATACATCTGTTACTCTTACGCCCGGGTCTGTGGATGACGGCTCTTATGCCTTTGCTGTAACAGCTACGGATAATGCAGGAAACCAGATAACGACTGATACCGCCACGATTGATTCAAGCACTATTAGCATTGATACGGTTGCACCGATATTTTCTGCGACAGGGTCTTTGGCCTTTGCTGTTGATCAGACAAATAATGGTTTAGTGAATGTGGGAGACACGCTAAACTATACGGCGGGCACGGCTACGATTCCGGACACAGATACTACATCGCTCGACCTCTCGCTTCTCACGGGGAGTTCAACAGCAACCGTCACAGGAAACCCACATACGGTAATCGCCGGATCTTTTGCCGGGTCTGTCTCATTTGTTGAGACACTTATGGATAATGCTGGTAATACTGTTTCAGCATTAATACCTGCGCTCAATGTTTATACCGTTGTAGATTCAACAACGGGCGTTATAGGCGGCGGTGGATTAAGCGAAAACAATCCATTGCCTACTGTGGGTTTAATAACTCCTCCACCAACGGATATCCCTGGGGTGGTGCCGGAGCTCGTTCCTCCGCCAAAGCCGACAGAAACTCCGGTTTGTCGCGCGAACCCTTTTGCAAGGCTGTTGGCATTAGGGGATACCGGCTCTGATGTAAAAAGACTCCAGCAATTCTTAAATCAACAGGGCTTTAAACTCGCCGACATTGGCCCAGGTGCTCCAGGATTTGAAACAGAGCGGTTTGGCACTCTCACGCATAATGCGCTCATCAAATATCAAGATGCGCACAAAGAAGAAATTCTTACACCAATCAATCTCACACAAGGCACAGGCTTCTTTGGTCCTTCGACCAAGGCATTTGTTGATGCGCAATTCGCCTGTTCTTTACAGAAACCTGTAACTCCTCCAGAAGCTGCTACTAAAACACCTATTAGGTTTAACAACGATCTTCGACTAGGTGATACCGGCTCTGATGTAAAAAGACTCCAGCAATTCTTAAATCAACAGGGCTTTACACTCGCCGACATTGGTCCAGGTGCTCCAGGATTTGAAACAGAACGATTTGGCGCTTTAACATATAATGCGCTCATCAAGTATCAAAATGCACACAAAGAAGAAATTCTTACACCAATCAATCTCACACAAGGCACAGGCTTCTTTGGTCCTTCAACCAGAGTCTACGTGAATAACATTGTTGCTTTTGAGGTTAAATAGTAAAACCCCGCATAGAGCGGGGTTTTACTATTCTGCTGGAGAGCGCTAGGATTGATCTATGGAGAAAACGTTACCGAATATCGCTCTAATCCCCGGTTTTGCCACTGAGGCGACGTTTTCGGTATTTCGTTCAGCGATGCCTGCAGATGCTGGTTTTACTGCTTTTAAGAACGGAGTGGATCGCGGTGAAGTGAAGGTATTTCGTTGGGGGATAGAGCGGTATTTTTCGCTATCTCAAATAATGATGGGATTGCCCTTACTTGCGCTGTATCGAGAAGAAGAGCAACGCATTCTTGAGCTAGAACGATTACAGCAGCTTTATTCTTTCTTAGAAGATAATGTTATTGAAACCATTGTTTGTCATTCATTAGGATGTCGTTATGTATTGGAGATGATGAATACGCTCGGCATTCCAGAAACCGTCAAAAATATCTATTTTGTGCAGGCTGATATTGAGCATGAAAAACGTGTTAAGCATGACCTTGTTATTGATCGATTAACATTAGGAACACTGTCTCTCACGAATATTTATTGTCCTTGGGATCAAAGTTTGATGGCTTCGTCATTATTGCAACGCAAGTCACGTTACGGGATGCGAAAAATCTTGCATTCGCCTATAAAGAATGTTCTTATCCCGCTCAAAACATTGCCAAATTTACATACGTGTTCAATGAAGTCAGAGACATTACGAACGATCGTATATCAAGAATCATAGGTCTATGTCTCAACTAAGTCCCTTCGTAGATTTCGTTATCAACGATCTACTTGCTGGTTTACCAGCTTTAACGCATCGCCGAATGTTTGGCGCCTACGGTTTGTATTCTGCTGGAAGATTCTTTGCGATAATTGATGACGGAACGCTTTACTTAAAGGCAGATGAAGCATTAAAAGAAGAATTCAAAGAAGCTGGGAGTATAGTTTTTTCCTACCCAATGAAAGATGGCGAAGTAGCCACGTTAAACTATTGGTCATTGCCAGAAGAAGCGCTCGAAGATCATGAACTAGCAAAGGTGTGGGCGTTAAAATCTATCGCTATCGCGAATCCACCAAAGAAGCGTTAAGATGTTTCTATGAAGTCTATAAGAACCCCCACAAGCGTGGGGGCAGGGGGTTCAGAAGGGGCGAGGGGTAGTTCACTTTGGTTTGTTTATTTATTGCGTTGTCGTGATGGTTCTTTGTATTGCGGAATGACGAATAATCTCGACACACGTATGAAGAAACATAATGATGGGACAGGAGCAAAATATACGCGTGGACGTGGTCCTGTCGAGCTTGTTTACGCAGAAGAGCATAAAACGGCTACCGCAGCACGCAAACGTGAAGCAGAGATAAAAAAGATGACAAAGGCAGATAAAGAGCGGTTAATTTGCTATAGTTAAGAAATTCTTATTCTCTTGCCTCACTACTCATGAAAAAATCCCTTGCTTTATTTGCTTTACTTTTGTTGACGGGCGCAGGATGTCAGGTGGCTAAAGCGCCTGTTGTTCCGTCACAAAATAATCCTGTACAGCAGCCCGCTGCGCAAAATGATGGTATTGAAGGCACATGGCAAATGGATACGTTTCAAAAAAGCAAAATGGTTGTGCAAGATGTTTCTGCACAGAGTTGGAGATTTACTTTTGAAGAGGGTGTCATTAGTGGCAAGATTTGCAATACGATAGGGGGTAACTACGGTCTTATCGAAGATGTTCTTGTTGCAGATGAGCTTGTTTCAACACTAATGTATTGCGCTGGCTTATCTAGTGAGGTTGAAGGTGTTTTGATTCAAGATCTTGCGGTGGGTCTTAAATTTCGTATTGAAGGAGATATATTAACGTTGTCAGAAAATCTCTTGAAACGTGTGTATACGTTTAAACGCGTTAAATAAAATAGACCACTTGGTAAGCGGTCTATCAGCTGTTGTTTATGGTTGAGTTAGCTTAGGGATTCTTGGATAGCGGTCTCTAAACTTGCGGGATCGATGTCAAAATGAGCGGCGAATTGGATGGCGTTAACAATGAGTTTTGCTGATGCCTCGCGAATCATCGCCTTGGCATTGTCGTCGAATGTATTGGTGTGATCAAAGGCTTCGGCGATCGTGGCAAGTTTTCCCACCTGCTTCATGGTGTGTAAAAGCGCATGATTGAGAGCAAAGGCACGGTGCGAAGGCTCTCCTGCGTTGATGTCTTTGAGCGCTGGGTACGTATCGCGATGAAAAACGTACTTACTCGATACAATTTCGTACAACTGAGCAATATTCATGAGGATGCCTCCTTCTGGATCTTAGCGGGTTTTAAAGAATCATGTAAAGTAAAGTTTGCTTTACATAATTATTGTGTCTTGCTAGCCTTCCTTAACATATGAAGGAGTCTGTTGTGAATACGGTAAGCGAGCTGAGACTCTCCAGTGGGTGGACTCAGCAAGAGCTAGCCGAAAAACTCGACATTAGTCGTCAAACCGTTATTGCGATCGAAAAGGGTAATTACACTCCTTCGGTCTTATTAGCATTAAAGGTTGCTAAATGTTTTAAGAAGTCTGTTCATGATATCTTTACTATTGTCTATGAAAAATAAGCCTTTTGTTTTAGAGATTGCCCTCTCTGTCTTTCTTGTTGGATTAACATTGTTATTTTTGAATCCATTGCAAGCAATTTGGATGCCCACGATGTTTATGAGTATGGTACTTGTAGGCTTTATTGTAGCTTTCGTCATTTTTTCGGCATTTATCTGGCGCGAGTCTGATGGTGATGAGCGCGATATGCACCATCGCTTGATGGCCGGGCGATTTGGTTTTTTGTCCGGATGTGCGGTGCTCGTAGGAGCAATTATCTATCAATCATTACAACATCAATTAGATCCGTGGTTACTCGTGGTATTGATTGTAATGGTATTGAGTAAATTGATTTCTCGTATCGCTTTAGAAAAGCATTGCTAGTTATCCACAAAAAAGATGTAAAGAGCACTTTACATCTTTTTTGATTCACGTACAATGTAAAGTATAGTTTACAATTAATTTTCTTCACATTATGACAAAAACATTTTCTGGTTTGATGGGTCTTGCTCTTCTATTGGTATTAGCAGGCGCTGGTTGCGGACTTCCTGGTCAAGATACACCTAACAATGATACCTCAGTCATGCAGCAGGATGAAGCGATGATGCAAGAAAAAGATGATAGCGTCATGAAAGAAACAGGTGATTCAATGATGAAAGATGAAAGTGATGCTATGAAGCAGGACGATGCCATGAAACAAGATGGTGTAATGAAGGATGAATCCATGATGAAAGAGGCAGAAGGCGTTATGATGCGCAAAGGTACCTACGAAGATTATTCGGCTGATAAGTTAGATCTCGCAAATGATGGCAAAGTCGTTCTTTTCTTTAAGGCAAACTGGTGTCCTACATGTAAGGCGGTAGACGCAGATATTGTGTCGCACTTGGGTGATATCCCATACAACACAACGATTCTTAAAGTTGACTATGATACAGCCACAGATTTGAAAAAGAAGTATGGCGTAACCTATCAACATACCTTTGTTCAGGTTGATGCACAGGGCAATCAGATCACAAAATGGAGCGGTAGCCCTTCGCTAAGCGATGTCGTGAAAAACGTTAAATAAATAACTCTATGGCGCTGCTCCTCATTTCGTTTATCGCTGGTGTACTTACGGTGCTTGCGCCGTGTGTACTCCCATTGCTGCCGATCATTATTGGAGGAGCAGCGCAAGGTACAAAAAAACGAAGCCCGTTTCTGATAACGGCTTCGCTAGCAACATCCATTGTTCTTTTTACGTTATTACTAAAGTTTAGTACAGCGTTTATTGATATTCCGCAAGAAACATGGAGTATTATTTCTGGCGTTATTATCATCGTATTTGGACTTATAAGCATTTTTCCTTCTACTTGGGATCGTATTAGCTTGAAATTAAAACTTACAGCCAAGTCAGAAGAATTGCTTGCTGAGTCTGCGCAAAAATCTTCTCGGTGGGGAGATGTATTGATTGGTATGTCGCTAGGACCGGTATTTTCTAGTTGTTCGCCAACGTATTTTCTTATCTTGGCAACAGTATTGCCGAGGAGCTTGGCAGAAGGAACATTGTATCTCATTGCCTACGCGCTTGGTTTGAGCTTGGTATTGTTTCTCGTTAGTTTGCTTGGGCAAAAGTTTACGCGTGGTGCTGCATGGGCGGCTGATCCAAACGGGTGGTTTAAGCGTGGTTTAGGTATTCTCTTTCTTATTGTTGGTGTTTTTATACTGACAGGCACTGATAAAAAACTACAAGCTTACTTACTTGAGAAGGGATACTTCAATATCACAAACGTCGAACAAAAGCTTTTAGAAAAAGCGTTACCACAAGAAAAGGCTTCAGATAATGAACCGGTTTCAATGAAAAACTATCCTCGCTATCGTGAGATCGCGAATCCTTCAGGATTTGTAAATACAGAACCCTTTCAGATCGCAGATCTCATTGGCAAGAAAGTGATTTTGGTTGATTTCATGACCTATAGTTGTATTAATTGCATTCGTACATTTCCGTATCTCAACGATTGGAATGACAAATACAAAGATCAGGGTTTGGTGATTGTAGGTATTCATACGCCAGAGTTTGCTTTTGAAAAGAAGCGTGAGAATGTGGTTGAGGCAATGAAAAAATACGGTATTACGTTTCCTGTTGTCATGGATAATGATTACGGTACGTGGAATGCCTATCAAAACAGCTATTGGCCGCGCAAGTATTTGATTGATTTAGACGGAAACATTGTCTATGACCATATCGGCGAAGGTCAGTACGAAGAAACAGAAATGAAAATTCAAGAATTACTAAAAGTAAAAGCGAAAGTAAGTGATCTTGATAAGAGTGATGTTCTTAATTCACGAAGTCCAGAAACGTATTTTGGATCAGCGCGTAATCGTACTCTCGTTACATCACCTACGGGTGTGAGTGGTATCGCAAATGGAGTTATTACAAAACCCCTTAAGCTTAATGCCTTGTCGCTTGGTGGCACGTGGGATATCCAGTCGGATTTTGCCGTAAGTTCAGCAATGCAAAGTCAAATTGCTTATCGCTTTGATGCGTCAGAAGTTTATTTCGTCGCCGCAAGTGCCGAAGGACAAGATGTAGAAGTGTTACTTGATGGAAAGTCATTAACTGAACAACAAGCCGGTGAAGATATTTTCTTTCGTGATGGCAAAAGCTATCTTCGAGTACAAGAAGAACGTCTCTATTCACTCTTTCGTTCAACAGGTAAAAACGAGTCCCATGATCTTGAGCTCATTGTTCCAGAGGCGGGCCTAGAGGCGTATACCTTTACCTTCGGATAGCGGGCAGGTATCCTCTTGCCAATGAAACTCGAACGCACAGAAGCCTTTGAAGAAGCGCTTGAGCAATTGCATCACGGAGGAGCCTTTACCATGATTACCGGTCGAGCAGGGACGGGTAAAAGTACATTATTACAGCAATTTCTTTTAGAAACGCCTGAGTTTGTACCGGTACTTGCACCTACGGGGATCGCCGCATTAAACGTTGGCGGGCAAACGATCCATCGTTTTTTTGGATTTTCACCAAATGTCACCCCAGAGAAAGCTAAGGTAGAAGCAAAGACGCGTTCAAGTGTGGGGATATTTCGCAAAATCAATCTCATCATTATTGATGAGATCTCGATGGTGCGCGCCGATCTTATGGATTGTATGGACGTTTTTTTGCGAATAGCACGCAATGACAAGCGTCCTTTTGGTGGTGTTCGGATGGTTGTGGTGGGGGATATGTATCAGCTTCCACCCGTGGTAACCACACGAGATCGTGAAGCGTTTGGTGCTGTTTATCCAACGCCATACTTTTTTTCTTCACAAGTCATGGGACAGATTTTTGATGCCGAAGCGTTTTGTTTAATCGAACTTACAAAAATCTATCGCCAAAAAGATGAAAGATTTATTCATCTACTAAATGGTATTCGTCATCGTTCTGCTACAAAGAACGACATGCAAGAGCTCAATGCCGTAGTTGGAGCAACACTTCCCAAAGACGCGATTACACTCACTACACGCAATGTGGATGCGGACACCATCAACACAACGCGCTTAAAAAAACTCAAAGGTGAAGAGAAGTCGTTTGATGGTTTATTGAATGGTGATTTTGAACGCCATGAGACACCAACAGACTCAGTTTTGCTATTAAAAAAACAAGCGCGTGTGATGTGTATCGCAAATGATCCGCTTGGTCGTTTTGTAAACGGAAGCTTGGGCTGGGTCGAAGGTTTTGACACTGATGAGCAAGGCACATCTTTTGTGCTTGTAAGATTAGATGATGGTCAGACCGTGGCAGTAGGTCCACATACGTGGAGCCTCTATCAAAGCGTCCTCAATGATGAGACAAAAACTATCGAGCAAGAGGCTGTTGGGAGTTTTACACAATTACCATTGAGGTTGGCATGGGCAGTAACCATTCATAAAAGTCAGGGCAAAACCTTTGATCATGTGGTAGTGGATTTTGGACAAGGAGCTTTTGCTTCGGGGCAGGCCTATGTTGCGCTTAGTCGTTGTCGAAGTTTAGAGGGCTTGTCATTAACGAAGCCGGTTACAAATCGTGATGTGCGACTTGATGAAGCAGTGGTGCAGTTTATGGATTATCATCGCTCAGTATCAGTAAGTGAATAGTAAAAAAAATGAAAGACCCTCGAGGTTAGTCGAGGGTCAAGGCGCGTGAGCGCTTCAGTTCAGTCTTCTTCGTCCTCAATTCTCGAGGCGAAGTCTTCGAAGCATTCGAAGTGTTCGAGCTGTTCGATGATATCCTTCATGATCGGGCAGAGCCGCTCGTTCTTCGAGAGTCCCTCATAGGGCACGTGGATGTAGTCGGGTACCTCTTCGACCTCAGCTCGCAGAAGCATGATCTGGTAGATCTTCATGTTCTTGTCGCGCTTCTTTAGCTTGGTCATGGCGGCGGCGCTGGCCATTTGGCCCTTGCGCGGCACGTGGACCTCTTGAAGCGA
>Ga0116152_10001382_pt1 | contig 19970 bp, 15 predicted proteins | sample AD_UKC119_MetaG_FD_89894 | JGI IMG/M metagenome (GOLD analysis project Ga0116152, IMG submission 89894) | Active sludge microbial communities of municipal wastewater-treating anaerobic digesters from Hong Kong - AD_UKC119_MetaG | ecosystem: Engineered > Bioreactor > Anaerobic > Digestate...
CCCAGTGCTCTCCCAGCCTGTCCGTCAGGTTTCACCCCGCCGCCACGTGCGCCTCCTGGCGCAGGGGAACGGCCTGAAGGAATGGTTCGTGGAGTACTGGGCGGAGGCGGCGTGCGCGGCGCTCATGGCCGCGTTCACGGCGATGTGGAAACGCAGTCAGGCGACCCGGAGCGGAATGCGCGCACTTTTGCGGTACGAGATCATCCAGGCGTACGGCGAGTGCGACCGGCAGGGATACTGCCCGGTGCTGGTGCTCGATTCGGTGTCGGACATGCTCACGCAGTACAAAGCGCTCAAAGGCAACCACGGCGTGCGCGCGCTCTTTGAAAAGATGTGCGACATGCCGTCGGAACCCAAAGAATAAACCAATAAAGGAGAAACGGAAATGACATTGACAAACATGATTCTGATCGCGTTATTCATCGAGGCGATCGTGCAGCAGCTCAAGCCCTTCTGGGACAAGACCGCGGGCAAGATCACGATTGCGGAGATCGTGAGCATGTGCATCGGCATCCTGATCGCCGTCGTGGCGAAGGTCAGCTTCCTCGCGGGCGTGGTGGAAATCACACAGCCGGTGCTGCTGTACGCGGTGTACGTGCTCACCGGCGTTGCGCTGGGCCGCGGGCCGAGCTTCGTGCACGATCTGTGGGTGAAGATCAGGGACAGCATTGCGAGCGAATGACATATGGCAAAAGAGCGCTCTCGCTATTTGCGGGAGCGCTCTTTTGCTTTTTGGGGAGAAGAGCAAATTTAGCCGGGCAGACTGCTGTTTTTTTTGATTCGCCGCGCGTTGACGCGGCGGCGGGCGCACGATACAATCAAACAAAAGGGCATTTCCGGTATTTTTCTGAATATCATGAAAGCGCGGTGAAGCGTATGCAGGCCAAAACGATAGAAGACCTGGTCTTTATTATCAATCAGGGCGTTGTGGTGTATTTTCCGGACAGAAAAGTTTGCGAAGAAACCAGGCCGCACTGGTGGAGCCGGAAAACGGAGGTGGAAGTGCTCGAATACACGCCTGAACCGATTTTTTGCTCGATGGAAGCGGCGATCATGCAGGTCGGAGGGCTGGACGAAGCGGACTGTTTGGATTCGGATGCGCCAAAAGAAAATCCGGCCGAGAGTTAGCCCCGGCAGCCGGGGCGCCGCGTGCGTGCCGGTTTAGAAAGGACGGGAGGGCTGCTTTTGCCTGCGGCGGAAGGACGGATGAATCTGCGGGCCGGATTATAAATGGATTACTGATTGACGTTGTTGGATATTGCAACTACAATTCAAACATAGGCATGACGCTGCGTGCGAAAATCGATGCTATATTGCAGGTATTACGGGAAAAAGAACAATATCGCCTTATGCTGGAAAAAACAACTCCGGCGATTCAGATTTGGAGGGGAATTATGAAAACCTGTGAAATGTGTAAAAAGAACGAGGTGGTATGCTTTCGGGATTATCTCCTCGTTTCCCGGACAGGAAACAGTATCGGCGCTGTCAGTCGTACGGAGGAAAGATTCTCCGGCGCGGCACGCATGGGGCTGTGCAGGAAATGCCTCGCCTCCGTCGCAGGCGGTCTCGCGCTCTCAAGAGGTTTCATCGGAGCGATTGTTATATTCGTTTTGACCTTAATATTGGACCGCACATCCTTCTGGCTGGCGTTGGGCGCGGGCGCGGTGATCGGGCTGGGTGCATTCGTGTACTATCAAAAATGCGAATCCGGCAGGCGGCGCGTGCTTAACTACGCATTTAAAGATAATAATGGCCTTGGCACCGGAACGGACCGAATCGAAGTCGGCGACGGCCTGTACGCAAGCGAGGAAGCGTTTCTGCGCAAATACCCCGCGTTTCGCACCAACATCGGATCGGAGATTTACAGAAAAGTGATTGCGACAGGACTTTGGAAAACGATCGTTGACGAGGCACTCAAAAAGGAAGACGAAAGCGCACCCTCCTGAGCGGATACGGTGAAGCGGAAGGATGGGTTTCAAGAATCAGCAGGGGATAGTTCAGGACATGTGGTTTTGAATTCAGGGGGATGATAAAAATTATGCAGGCCAAAACGATAGAAGACCTGGTCTTTATTATCAATCAGGGCGTTGTGGTGTATTTTCCGGACAGAAAAGTTTACGAAGAAACCAGGCCGCACTGGTGGAGCCGGAAAACGGAGGTGGAAGTGCTCGAATACACGCCTGAACCGATATTTTGCTCGATGGAAGCGGCAATCATGCAGGTCGGAGGGCTGGACGAAGCGGATTGTTCGGATTCGGATGCGCCAAAAGAAAATCCGGCCGAGAGTTAGCCCCGGCAGCCGGTGCCGCGTGAAAGGAAAGGCTGATAAACATGTATAGACACTGAAAAACAGCGTGGGTCAATCCCCGTGCTGTTTTTTTGTTGTCACTTGGAAAAAACAGTCAAACAGAAACCCAAATTAAAAAACCCTTAAGCCGTTATGGCCTAAGGACTTTTCAATGGTCGGGGTGACTGGATTTGAACCAGCGACCTTTTGGTCCCGAACCAAACGCGCTACCAAACTGCGCTACACCCCGAAAAAATGGAGCCAATGTGGGGACTCGGACCCCAGACCTGCTGATTACGAATCAGCTGCTCTACCAACTGAGCTACATTGGCAACTCGTGCTTTTCTATTATAGGCAACCGCCGAAAGGGTGTCAAGTCATTTCGCGGGAAATGCCCGGGCGTTTTTTACGTTGCTTTTATTGCGCCCGGATTCGGTTTGCGGTGGGGGTCGGCGGCGTTTTGCGGCGGATGCTGCATATATACGGCAGCCGTCCGCCGCGGCGGTTTGCTTCAGCGGACGTCAGCGTATGGATTGGCCTCCGAATCGGAGCGCTGCTGATATTCTTTCCACTCCTTTGCGCTTTGAAACGTGCCGAAAACGGCCAGAACGCCCGCAACCACGACCAGCCAGCCGGAAAACTCGCCGGTCGAAATCAGCATGATAACGACGTTATAAAGCGAGTATGCCAAAAGAAGGACGGCGGCGATCCTGCTGCGCAGCAGGTGGATCAACAGGCTCAATGTCAAAATGATCGCCGCGTCCAGCAGCGCAAAAATGCCGATATAATCGATAAAATTCGACAGCGCAACAAACGCCGTCATCGCCGTGCAGAAATAGCCGAGGATCGACGCGGCGACGCAGTTCCGCCGTCCGTCGGAGTACAGTTTGACGAAAGCCGCTTTGTCGAGTCCGTCCGGCGCGTCGGCGGGCGTCGCTCTTTTTTTCTTTTGCGGCGTTTCGGAAGGGGGCGGCGAAGCGGCGGGGGTCTGTTCCGCCGTCCCATCCGGGACGGCTGCTCCGCAGCTCGGGCAGAATTTGGCCGTGTCTTCGGGCAGCGCTTTTCCGCAGTTCATGCAATACCGCATAAAAAATCCTCCTGCAAAATGTTAAAAACGAACTCGGCACTTACCGAGCCGGATTTGCTTGCCGGGAACCCCCGGGGATTGTTAAGGGCCGCGGCCCTTAAATCGTTGATTCCGGCGAAAGCCGGACGGCGATCCGGCATTCGGTGTGCGCAAAACGAGGTTTTGTATGAAAACCGCCGCAAAATACAAAAAAAACAGGCCCGGCACTTGCCGAGCCTGTTGCCAGTATAAACTCATCCGACCTGTTTTTCAAGCTCCTCTTTTTCGAGCACGGTATAAGCTACCTTGCCCACGAGTGTCTTGGGCAGTTCGCTGCGGAACTCGATATCATACGGCATGGCGTATTTGGCGATGTTTTTGCGGCAGTGCGCAAGGATTTCCTCCTTGAGCGCGGGCGTGGGCAGCACGTTCGGCCGCAGCACGACGAAGGCCTTGACCTTGTGCATGCGGTAGGAGTCCGGCACGCCGATGACGCAGCTCATGAGCACCTTGTCGTGCGCGTCGATGACGTTTTCCACCTGCGAGGGATACACGTTGTAGCCGCTGGTGACGATCATGCGCTTGATGCGCTGGCGGAAATAGATGAAGCCGTCCTCGTCCATCACGCCGAGGTCGCCCGTGTGCAGCCAGGTGTGCCCGTCGGCGTGCTTTTTCAGCGTGCTGGCGGTTTCTTCCGGCTGGTTGACGTATTCAATCATGACCGACGGCCCGCAGAGGCAGATTTCGCCTTCTTCGCCGTAGGGGACTTCGTCCGCCGTGCCGACCCTGACGATTTTGTAGAACGTGTCCGGGAACGGCAGGCCGATGCTGCCTTCGCGGTACATGTCGTAGGGGGTGAGGCAGCTTGCGGTGACGCATTCGGTCGTGCCGTAGCCTTCACGCACCTGAACGGTCGCGCCGTGGTCCTGCAGGAAGCGGTCGAACTTCTTTTTCAGCTCGATGGAGAGGCTGTCCCCGCCGGAGAACACACCGAGCAGGCAGCTTAAATCCACGCCGTCCATAAAGGGGTTGCGCGTGATGCCCTCGTAGAGCGTCGGCACGCCCGCGATGTAGTTTGGCTGTTCCTTTTTGAGCAGCTTTGCATAGCTTTCCACCGATACGCGCGGCACGAGGATGGCAGTTGCGCCGTGCGCGATCATCGTGTGGATGCACACGCCGAGGCCGAAGCCGTGGAACATCGGCATGGCGGCGAGCATGCGCTTGCCGGGCGAAAAACAGTTGCTCATCGCGGCGGTCTGCATACCCAGCGCGTTGAAATTGAGGTTGCTTAAGAGGATGCCTTTGGTCACGCCCGTCGTGCCGCCGGAAAAGAGGATGACGGCGGGGTCGTTGGCTTTGCGCGCTTTGAAGCAGTCCTCCGAAACGGGTTTCGCGCCGTTTAAAAAGTCCTTCCACCAGAGCACGGGCGCGTTTTTCGGCACCTTGATCTTGCGTCCCTGGGTGAGCTTGTAGCCGATCTTCATCAGCGGCTTGAGCGCGTCGGCGACGCTTGTGAGCACGAGCGTTTCGACCGGAGTCGTCTGCCGCACCTCTTCAAACTTGCCGTAGAACTGGTCGAGCGTGACCACCGCGCGCGAGCCGGAGTCCTTGATGTAAAACGCGATCTCGCCGACGCTCGAAAGCGGGTGGATCATCACGGCGATTGCGCCGATGAGATTGAGCGCGTAGAAGCAAAGCACGATCTGCGGGCAGTTCGGCATGCAGAGCATGACTTTGTCGCCTTCGCGGATTCCGAGCGCGGAAAACGCGCGCGCCGTGCGCTTCACTTCCTCGATCATGCGGTCGTAGCGCGTGGCCTTGCCCATAAAGGTAAACCGATGTTGCCGGGATAGAGCCCGGCGCTGCGCTCCACAAGCGCGTACATCGAGCAGTCCGGATAGGTCAGATTCCGCGGCACTTCGCCATAGAACGCCAGCCAGGGCGCTTTGACGTTGGACATGTCTTCCAAACGGATGTTTTCAGTACTCAATTTTCAGTTCCTCGTTTGCCGGGACGTCGAGCAGCTCCGGCTCGGAAAGCAGTTTTTTGAGCAGGCGGATGGTCTTGGAAAAATAGTATCCGTCGCCGATGCGTTCGTCCAGCGTGATGCCGAGACTGAGCGCCGGATGCACGTCAACGGCGCCGTCCGCGCCGTAGAAAGGCTGCATGTGCTTTTCGCCGACGACCACGAACACGGAGTTGGTACCCCAGTTGGAGAGGTGGTGGTACCCCGCGTTGAGCTTGATGGAGCCGAGGTTCGAGATGAACACCGTGCTGTTGTAGGGGTCTTCTTTGGCGATGTCTTTGGGCATTTTGCCGTGCCTGTCGAGCGAACGCAGGACGTCCATCATGAGCTGGCGGAGCCACTGCGGCGCCTTGGCCATCGTGTCCAGAATGTCCGTCGTGTTGTCGACTTTGTCCGTTGTGCGCATGGAATAAACGAATGCACAGAGCTTGTCGTGCAGCACGTCGACGGCGGGTTTTTCGCTGTCGGTATCGTACTTGAGGATGACGATCGACTCGTCGCCCGTGTCCGAAAACGCCTTTTTTGCAATCAGCGAAAACGTGATGTTGTCGCGGTCGTAATATTTGCCGCCGATGAGGAAACGGTTCATGCGCGGGCGCATCTGCACCGTGCGGGACAGCGCGGCGAGGATCACATGGAAAAGCGTATATTTATGTTCGGGGTTTGCTGCGTTTTTCTTTTCCAGATAGGCTTCGATAGCAGTCAGGTCGATCAGTTCCTGAATGAAGGCTTCGTTGTCTGCACGGTTCGGCATCATAAGCGGAAAGAACGCGTGCATGGAGTCGAGGTCGCGCACGAGCGTAGCATCGCGGCGGTCGCCGCGGCGCCGCCTGATTTTTTGTTCCATATTCGATTCCATCCCATTTTATCAGATTCTTGTAGTACGAGTGCAAATAACGCCTAGAATATATACGAATTTCAACCAAATGTCAATTGAGCGGCGGTCTCGCAGCCGACCGCCGGGGCGCAAAAACGGAGCGCATTCTGCGCTCCGCAAGGGTCGGTAAAAAGATTTTTTTTGCAGCGATTCCGCCTGCAAAAGAACTGTTAGCAGACCAAAGAACCGCGTTGAAGGCTCCGCCTCCAAACCACCGCTTAGGGCCAAGCCCTAAGAACCCACTTTTTGCATATGTCCCGAGCAAACATGGGGATTCCCAAGGGGTTATGCCCCTTGGGCGGGGGCGCAGGGGGGATCCCCTGCAAAAGAACTTTTTTAGCGGCTCCTATTCGAGCGAGGTCACGTCGTCGTCGAGCACGACGGCAACGAGCATTTCGCCCCGGCCTGCGCGCGGCTCGATATGCACTTCGTTTGTCGAGATCGCCGTGCGGCCCCCGTGCCGCTGCAAAAGCGTGATTTCGCGTGGTTCGCCGACGAACAGCGCCGCGGCGATGCAGGTGCCGTTCGCGCCGTTTTTCTTGAGGTCGAAGGTCTTTAAACCCTTGCCGTTGCGTCCCTGCAGGTCGTAGTCGAACAGCGGGGAACGCTTGCCGAAGCCCTTGTCGGTGACGCAAAGCACCTCGCCGTCCTCCGGCACCTGCTTTGCGTACAAAACGGCGTCTCCCCTGTCGAGTTTAACGCACTTCACGCCGCCGGAAACGCGGCCCATGGACGGCACGCTCTCCGTTGCAAAGCGGATGCTCATGCCGAGGCGGGTGATCAGCAGGATGCTGTCCTGCTGGCGTTTTTCCATGCCGATTACGCGGTCTTTGCCCTTGAGCGACACCGCCGCGGTGCGCTTTGCGCGGACGGAATAGTCCGCGGCGGGCGTGCGCTTGACGTTGCCGTCCTGCAGATAGAAGAAATAGTCGCCTTCGTCCTCCTCCGCAAAGAGGCCGACGATCTGCTCGTTCTTTTCAAACGGCAGCAGCGCCGCGAGGTTCGCCGCGCGCGTCGTGGCGCGGGTTTCCGGGATGTCCCCGGCGGTGATGGTCAGCATCGCACCCTGATCGGTGAAGATGCGCACGCGCCTGTTGGACTGCGTTTCCAGCACGAACAGCGGCTTGTCTTCCGAAATGGCGGCGAGCGAAAACTGCCGCGTGAGCATCCGCCGCGCCTTGAGCCCTTCGCAGATGCAGACGGTCACGTCCTCCACGACGGCGAGGTCCTCGCTTTCGTCGGGCGGCGCGCTTTCGGGCGCGACGAAGGTCGTCCTGCGCGGGGCGGCGATCATGCCGCGGATCTCCAGGAGTTCCTTTTTGATGAGCGCAATGAGCTTTTTGTCGCTGCCGAGGATGGCGCGCAGGTCGGCGATGAGCCTGACCACCGCGGCGTATTCTTTTTTAATCGTGAGCAGTTCCATGTTGGTCAGCCGCTGCAGCCGCAGGTCGAGGATGGCCTGCGCCTGCATTTCGGAGAGTTTGAATTTCTTCATGAGCCCCTCGCGCGCCTCTTTGGGCGACTTGGAGGCGCGGATCAGCGCGATGACCGCGTCGAGGTTGTCCACGGCGATCATGAGTCCGGCGAGGATATGCTCGCGCTTGAGCGCCGCGTCCAGCTCGAACTGCGTGCGCCGCGTGACGACGTCCCGCTGATGGCGGATGTAGTGCGCGATGATCTGCTTGAGGTTCATCTGCTGCGGCTTTCCGCCCGCGATGGCGACCATGTTTACGCCGAACGTCGTCTGCATGTCGGAATACTTGAAGAGGTACTGCAATATCCGCTCCGGGTCGCCGTCCTTTTTGACCTCGATGACGGCGCGCATGCCGGTGCGGTCGCTTTCGTCGCGGATGTCCGCAATGCCCGCGAACAGCGCTTTTTTATCCTGACTGACGGCGAGGATTTTTTCGAGCATGGTCGCCTTGTTGACCTGATAGGGCAGTTCGGTGATCACGATCAGCGTCTTGCCGTTTTTGAGTTCTTCAAAGTGCGTTTTTGCGCGCATGTAAACCTTGCCGCGGCCGGTGCGGTAGGCCTGCTCGATCTCGGACGTTTCAAGAATGAATCCGCCGGTCGGGAAATCCGGCGCGGGGATGATCTTCATGAGTTCGCCGAGCGTGATGCGCGGGTTTTCCATGACGGCGACGACCGCGTCGATCGCCTCGGCGGGGTTATGCGGCGGGATGTTGGTGGCTAAGCCCACCGCGATGCCGCTCGCCCCGTTGACCAGCAGGTTCGGAAAGCGCCCAGGCAAAAGGTCCGGTTCCTTGAGCGTGTCGTCGAAGTTGAACGAAAAGCTCACGGTGTCTTTTTCGATGTCGCGCAGCAGCTGCATGGCCGCGGGGGTCATGCGCGCCTCGGTATAGCGCATCGCCGCGGCGCTGTCGCCGTCGATGCTGCCGAAATTGCCGTGCCCGTCCACGAGCGGCACGCACATGTTGTATGGCTGCGCCATGCGCACCATCGCGTCGTAAACCGAGCTGTCGCCGTGCGGATGATATTTGCCGAGGCAGTCGCCGACGATGCGCGCGCTCTTTCGGTGCGGCTTGTCGGGCGTGAGGCTCAGTTCGAGCATGGTGTACAGGATGCGCCGCTGAACGGGCTTTAAGCCGTCCTCCACGCGCGGCAGCGCGCGCTCAAGGATGACATGCTCGGCATAGGGCATGATGGACTGATGCATGACCTCGTCCATATTTCGCTGGATGATGGTTTCCAGCTTGAGCTGCTGCGGTTTTTTTGGCATAGAATTACTTCCTCTTGCTATCGTCCGGTGAGATGGGGAAAACTGTCCGCCGGAATCCGTTTAGTCCTTCAGTTTTTCGTAAGTTTCGCTCTTGGGCTTGTTGAAGTCCGCGTTTTCAAAGATGTATTCCTTGCGGGACTGCACCTTGTCGCCCATGAGCACGACGACGATGTGCTCCACGTCCGCCGCGTCCTCGATGCCAACGCGCACGAGCTTGCGCCCGTCCGGGTTCATCGTGGTTTCCCAGAGCTGTTCGGGGTTCATTTCGCCGAGGCCCTTGTAGCGCTGGATGGTGTAGCCGCGGCCGACGGCGCGGGTCGCCGCGCGCAGTTCCTCGTCGTCGTAGCAATATACGCTGTTCGCGCCTTTCTGCACCTTGTAGAGCGGGGAAAGGCCGATGTACACGTGCCCTTCGGTGATGAGCTCCTTCATGTAGCGGTAAAAGAACGTAAGCAGGATTGCGCGGATATGCGCGCCGTCCTGGTCCGCGTCCGAAAGGATGATGATCTTGTCGTATTTGAGCGAGGAGATGTCGAAATCTTCGCCGATGCCGGTGCCGACCGCGGTGATGATCGAGCGGAACTCCTCGTTCTGGAGCACCTGGTCGAGACGCTTCTTTTCGACGTTGAGCGGCTTGCCGCGCAGCGGCAGAATCGCCTGAAAGCGCCGGTCGCGTCCCTGCTTGGCGCTGCCGCCCGCGCTGTCGCCCTCCACGATGAAGAGCTCGTTTTTGCTGTAGTCGCGGCCCGTGCAGCTTGAAAGCTTGCCGACCAGCGGCGCGTTTTCCAGCTTGTTCTTTTCGCGTGCGGTTGCCTTGGCCTTGCGCGCGGCGGCGCGCACCTTTGCGGCCTTGACCGCTTTTTCCGCGATGGCCGCGGCGGTTTCGCCGTTTTTCAGGTCTTCGAGGTACGGCACGAGCTTCTCGGTGACGACGGCCTCCACGGCGGGCCGTGCCTCGGTGTTGCCGAGCTTGGTTTTGGTCTGACCCTCAAACTGGATGGTGTGCATCTTGAGCGAGAGCACGGCGGTGATGCCTTCACGGAAGTCTTCGCCGGAGAGCGGCGCGTCCTTGTCCTTGAGGCAGCCGGACTTGCGGCAGTAGTCGTTGAGCACCTTGGTCAGCGCGGCTTTGAGCCCCGTTTCGTGCGTGCCGCCCTCGGTGGTCGGAATGTTGTTGACGTAGGAAAAGATGTTGTCGGCATAGCCGTCGTTATGCTGGATGGCGACCTCGACCACGATGTCCCCGGAGGTGCCGGAGAAGTGGATGGGGTCCGGGTAAAGCGGCGTTTTGTCGCCGTTGAGATAGCGCACAAAGTCGCTCAGCCCGCCGTTGTAGCGGTATTCCGCTTTCCGGCCGGAGCGCTCGTCCACCAGCGCCATTTTCGTGCCGCGGTTAAGGTAGGCCAGCTCGCGCAGGCGCTTGGTGATGACGTCGCAGCTCATCTCCACGGTTTCAAACACCCGTGCGTCCGGCAGGAACGAGATCGTCGTGCCCTGCTTGCGGGTGCGGCCGGTTTCGGCCAGCGGCGCGACGGGCTTGCCGGAGACGATCTTGCCCGTTTCGTCCGCCTCGCTGACGAACTCCATTTCATAGCGCCGCCCGTCCGTGCAGACCTCGACTTTGACCCATTCGGACAGCGCGTTGACCACCGAGGCGCCGACGCCGTGCAGCCCGCCGGAGTACCCGTAGGAATCGTTGCCGAATTTTCCGCCCGCGTGCAGCTGCGTAAAAACGACCTCCACGCCGGACACGCCGGCCTTTTCGTGGATCTGCACCGGAATGCCGCGGCCGTTGTCGGCGACGGTGACGGAATTGCTTTTATGCAGCGTAACGTTGACCTCGCTTGCGTAGCCGTTGGCGGCCTCGTCGATTGCGTTGTCGATGATTTCCCAGAGGAGATGATGCAGCCCGCGCTGGCCGGTCGAGCCGATATACATGCCCGGCCGCATGCGCACCGCGTCCAGCCCCTCCATGATTTTGATTTTATCTACCGTATAATCCGATGCCATAAAATTTATTCTCCGTATCGAATGCGCCGCACTTGGCGCGTGATGCACGCCGCCGGTTTTGACAAACCGCGTTCAAACGCAAAAATCCCGGCCGAAGCCCCGACGGATCAAAAATGAGCGGGCTCGTCCGGCGTTCCGGGCGGCGTTTATGCCATATCTTGCGATAATTATACTACAGTATACCACACTTTGTGGGCAACACAAACGGTGCGGCCCGGCGGAAACGGCGCGTCTATGAGGGTGAATGATGAAATTTGCAGAAAATTCAAAAAAAATGGAGCAAAAGTGCTTTAGAGTGGTGACAAATGGGGGAGAGTGGTGTATACTTTTTTTAAACTCCGGGGGTAGCGTATTCCTATTTAATAGTCTTGACAGTCAGGAGGGCGGCGCGCGTGCTGATCGGTTCATTCGAGCATATGCTGGACGCAAAGGGACGCGTATTCATTCCCGCGAAGTGGCGCGAGAATGTCGGCGAGACGCTCGTGCTTACACTCGGCCTTCTTGAATCCAAAACGTCGAAGTGCCTGTTTGGCATGTCGCTGCCGGAATGGGAGCGCTTTTCGCAGAAGCTCGCCGCGCTGCCGGTCAGCGACGCCAGCGGACAGGCGGTCCGCCGCAGACTGTATTCCATGGCGGCCGCGTGCGACCTGGACAAACAGGGACGCATCCTGATCCCGGCCAACCTGCGCGAGCAGGCGGGGCTTGTTAAGGACGCGACGCTCATCGGCGTCAACGACCGGATCGAACTCTGGAATCCGGCGGCATTTCTCGAATATACCGAAGCAAGCGAACAAAATTACGGCGCCGCGATGGCGCATCTGGCGGAACTCGGCATATGAGCACGGCGTTCCGGCATATCCCCGTTTTACTGGACGAAACGCTCACGCTGCTCTATCCGGAGCGCGGGGGCGTGTTTGTAGACGGCACGCTCGGCGGCGGCGGGCACGCGGAAGCGGTGCTTCAGCGTCTGCCGGCGGACGGCCGCCTGATTGGCATCGACCGGGACGAGGAAGCCCTCGCCGCGGCAACCGGGCGGCTGAGCGGATTCGGCGGGCGTTTCACCGCACTGCACGGCAACTTTTTTAATATGAAAGAACTGCTTGCGGGCGAAGGCGTTTCCGAAGCGGCGGGCATCCTGCTCGACCTCGGCGTTTCTTCCTATCAGCTGGACACGCCCGAGCGCGGGTTTTCCTATAAATATGACGCGCCGCTGGACATGCGCATGGACCAGGGCGCGCCGCTGTCGGCATACGACGTGGTCAACACCTATCCGGAGGAGCAGCTCGCCCGCGTGATCTGGGAATTCGGCGAGGAGCGTTTCAGCCGCCGCATCGCGGGGCGCATCGTGCGCCTGCGCGAGGAAAAGCCGATCGAAACGACGCTGGAGCTGGCCGAAATCGTCAGAAGCGCGATTCCCGCGAAATACCGCAACGAGCCGCAGCATCCCGCGCGGCGGACGTTTCAGGCGGTGCGCATCGAGGTCAACGACGAACTGCGGGGCCTTTCCGCCGCGGTGGAGGATGCCTGCGATTTGTTGCAAAAAGGCGGAAGACTGTGTATAATTACATTTCATTCATTGGAGGATCGGATCGTCAAGCAGGCGTTTCGGCGGTTTGAGAACCCCTGCACCTGCCCGCCGTCGGCGCCGGTCTGCATCTGCGGAAAGAAGCCGAAGGCGAAGATCCTCACCAAAAAACCGCTGACCTGCTCGGACCGGGAGGAGGCGGACAACCCCCGCTCGTCCAGCGCGAAGCTGCGGTGCATCCAGAAAATCTAGGGTGTGCTTCGCTCCGCGCGAATGCTTGCGTAAGCGGGTCGTGCGGCGCTAGAATAGAGGAGATTGTAATTGGACATTCGTTTTGACGGCGAGCCAAAGAAAGGACAAACGCCTACCACAAGGCTGAACCTGCCGAATCAGGAGGAAACGGAGAGCGATTCTTCCCGGGCGGGGACGCGCAGGCGGCGGGAACGGCATGTTTCCGGCGACGCGCAGGAGCCGCATGTGCGCGTGGAAAAGCCGGAGCTCAATCCGCTTGCGCGCATCGGGCTGATCCTCTGCGGGTTTATCTTTGCGGGAATGGTGCTCTTTACGCTCACGGGTTACGAACGCATCACCCGCGCATACGCCGACATCAACTCGCTCAATTCCGAAATTGAGGAGACCAGCCTGCGCATCAACGAACTGGACGTGCAGATCGAATGTGCCGTGACCATTCAGGACGCGCAGGCGGTTGCCGAGGCATATGGCATGCAGTATCCCGAGCAGTCGCAATATGTGAAGATCGGCGATGCACTGCCGTTTTCCGGCAGCACGCTGAGCAGCGGAACACAGACGGACGACGCGAGCGGCACGACGGATACAACGGATACAACGGATACAACGGGGGGTACGGGAGACACGCAGGATCCGGCGACGACGCCCGATACGGGCGATACAACGGACCCGGCGGACGGGGGGAGTCAGCCGTCCAACGGCGACTGATCCTTACGAAAGGACGACCCTGAAATGGCAAAAAAGGCGGCGCCCGCGCCCAAAATCAAACGCAAACTCGTGCTTCTTATGGTGTTCGCAGGCATCCTCGTGCTTGTTTTGGCACTGCGCCTTGCGCAGGTGATGCTGGTTTTGGGACCGGGTTATAAAACAAAAGCGGAAGCGCAGTGGACCAAACGGGAAAATCTGACCGCGCAGCGCGGCAGGATTATCGACCGCAACGGTCTGGTGCTTGCGCAGAGCGGCACGGCATACCGTGTTTTGGCGAACCCCGAGGAAATTGCGGAGGACGACCGCGTCCGCATTGCGACGGAAGTGTCCGATATCCTCGGGCTGAATTATGACTATGTGCTCGAAAAGATTTCTCCGAGTACGGACGAGGACGTAAAAAAGCTGCAGGTGCAGCTCAAGCGTCAGGTGGAGAGCTCCGTGGTCGACCAGCTTGAAGCGCTCCAGCTCGGCGACGGCATCAGCTTTACGATCGACACGAAGCGCTATTATCCGTTCGGCCAGCTCTTTACGCAGCTGATCGGTTTCACCGGCATCGACAGCGAGGGACAGACGGGAATCGAGGCGGAATACGACACCTACCTCGCCGGCGAAGACGGCCTGCTGATCAACGAAGTCGACCGGAAAAACCAGCCGCTTTCCTACGGCACCGAGTTTTACAATGCGCCGACGGACGGCTATGACATCACGATTACGGGCGACTCGGTCGCACAGACTTACCTTGAAAAATATGTGGAGCAGTGCTGCGAGCTCAACAACGCCACGAGTGTGAGCGGCATCATCATGGACCCCGAAACGAGCCAGATCCTCGCGATCACTTCGTATCCTTCGTTCGATCTGAACGATCCGCCGCGCGACGAAGTCACCGAACTGATGAGCATGTCCCGCGCGCAGATTGCGACGGAAACCTACGAAGCCGGCACCGCGTTCGACTTTGTGACGGTCGCCGCCGCGCTGGACAGCGGGAATACGTCGCCGGAACAGACCTATAAATGCAGCGGCTCGCGTATTTTCCGTCTTGAGAAAGTGACGAGCTGGGACACCAAGGATCACGGCACGCTCTCGCTCACAAAAGCACTGGGAATCTCCAGCAGCACGGCGATGATGGACATCGCCGCCGACATGGGGGTCGACACGTTTTACGACTATATCTATGCCTTCGGCTTCGGCGAATCGACCGAAAGCGGCATTCAGAGCGAAGACACCGGCGAAGTCATCCACCGCAAGTATATCCGTGCGAGCGATCTTGCAAAGCTTTCGTTCGGCGAGACGATTACGACGACCGGCATCGAACTGGCGAACGCCTTCTGCGCGGCGGTCAACGGCGGCGTGCTGATGCAGCCGTACGTGATCGACAACGTAGCCGATACGGACGGGAATATCATCCTGCAGAACGAACCGACAATCCTTCGGCGCGTGATCAGTTCCGCCTCGAGCGAGACGCTCAGGTCGCTGCTGCAGTCCAATGTTGAGGACGGCAACGCCAGCAGCGCGCAGGTGATCAACTACACCATGGGTGCGATCACCGGCGTGTCGCGCAAGTTTGAAGACGACGACGAGACGGTCTCCCGCGTGCGCGTTGTGTCCACCTTTATCGCATTTCTTCCTGCGGACGATCCGCAGCTGGTGTGCATGCTCGTCATCGACGAGCCGGCCGTGCCGGTGATGGAGGCGGACAGCATCGCCGGATACTGGGTCCGGGCGATTATGACCGATCTTGTGCAGTATTACGGCATCCTGCCGGATGCCGACACGTCGACCGCCGAGGTTCCGGACGTGACCGGAGAGACCGGCGCGGACGCGGTGTATCATCTTGAGCAGGCGGGCTTTGCAACCGACCTGATCGACGACGAAGAAACGGCGGTCGTTATTTCGCAGTATCCTGCCGCGGGCGATACGGCGGCCAAAGGGTCCGTTGTGATGCTTTACACGACCATGACGACGTTCAACGATTCAGGGCTGTACAAAGAGCAGGTCGAGGTGCCGAGCCTCCTTGAAAAACGCCGGCAGGACGCGTTCGACCGGCTGGCCGCGCTCGGACTGGTGCTCTCGTTCGATAAAACGCAGTGCACGGGACAGATCATTTCGCAGTCGATCGACGCCGGAACGATGGTGGACCCCGGCACGACGATTTACGTCGAATTCCCGACGCCGACGCCGAGCCCGACGCCGGACCCCGCAGACTCGACGCCGACGCCTGCGCCGGAGGAATAAAATTCAGCTTCCGCGGCTTGACGCGCGCGGAAAGGGAAACGGATGAAAACGGCACAAATGCCGTAAACCAACGGGAGGAATCATAAATGCTGCTTTCGGAATTGGCAATGGCGACCGGGCTGCGCTACGAAGGCGAAGACCGGGACATCGTATCGATCGAATACGACTCGCGGAAAGTAAAACAGGGAAGCATATTCTGCTGCATCGTCGGCGTGATGTTCGACGGGCATACGTTTGCGCAGGGAGCTGTTGAAAGCGGCGCAATCGCGCTGCTTGTCGAGCACGAACTGCCTATTCCGGTCCCGCAGATCGTTGTGAAAAATGCGAGGAAGGCCATGGCCGAGATGGCGGCGGCATTTTACGGATATCCCCAGCGGGAAATGATGGTGCTCGGGGTAACCGGCACGAACGGAAAGACCACCACGACCTACATGGTCAAGGCCATTGCCGAACAGGCGGGCAAAAAAGTCGGCGTGATCGGAACCATTCGCAACATGATCGGTTCGGAGAGCATCCACACCGAACGCACCACGCCGGAATCGGTCGATCTCTTCCGGCTGCTGCGCATGATGGCGGACGCGCACGTGGACATGGTGGTCATGGAAACCAGCTCGCATGCGCTTGTGCAGTACCGCGTGCATGGCATCAAATTCGACGTGGGCTTGTTTACGAACCTGACGCAGGACCATCTGGACTATCATAAGTCGTTCGAGGAATATCTGCAGGCAAAGAAAATCCTCTTCCTCAACAGCCAAAAAGCGGTCGTCAACGTGGACGACCCGTATTCGAGCCGCATTATGGAAGGGCTGACGATCCCGATTCTCACCTTCGGCGTGCGCGACCGCGCGGACATCTCCGCAACGGACATCGACATTACGCCCGGCGGGGTGCAGTTCGACCTGCATACGCCGGAGGGCGACGTGCTGATGCACCTTGCGATTCCGGGACTTTTTTCGGTGTTCAACGCGATGGGCGCGGTCGGCATGGCGCAGTCCGTCGGCATCCCGCTCGGCGCGATTAAGGCGGGGCTGGAATCGCTGCGCAGCGTGTCCGGCCGGCTGGAGCCCGTGCCCACCGAACGGGGATTTTCGGTGTTCGTGGACTATGCGCATACGCCGGACGCGCTGGAAAACGTGCTCAAGACCGTGCGGCAGTTCGCCAAAGGACGCGTCATCTGCGTGTTTGGCTGCGGCGGCGACCGGGACCGCGCAAAGCGGCCCATCATGGGTGAGATTGCGGGGCGGTTTTCCGAATATGCGGTGATCACAAGCGACAACCCGCGCACCGAGGACCCGATGAGCATCATCGATTCCATCGAAGAAGGCATGAAGCGCAGCGGAACGAAGTATACAATCATCGAAAGCCGCAAGGACGCCATCAGCTATGCGCTCTCGATGGCCAAGCCGGACGACGTGATCATGATTGCGGGCAAAGGCCACGAAAACTATCAGGAGATCAACGGCACGAAGTATCATTTCGACGACAAGGAAATCGTCGAGGAACTGCTCAAAAAACTGTAAGCAAAGAATCCTCTGATCGCATCCGTGTTTCGCGGGGTCGTTCCCGCCGGGGTACGGGTGCGGTTTTTCATGCAGGCGGCCCGCTTTACCCGGGCAAAATGCAAAACCGATTGTGCGCCGCGCCGGGATTGGGTATAATAGTCCCGTTAAACAGGTTTTAACGGGAAAAATTGCGTGCTCCCGGGCCGGAGAGGGTTTCCGGACGGTGGAGCGCGCGGGGGACCGCGTTTTGAATGCGGGCTTCCAAGACTACATGGACAGGCTGGTATAATTTTTTTATGTTTCGAGTTTTATTAACCGCATTGGTTGCGTTTGCGATCGTCTGGGCGCTTGGCCCGCTGTTTATCCCCCTGCTGCACAGGCTCAAATTCGGGCAGATCGAGCGCGAGCTTGGCCCGGAATCCCACAAGAAAAAGCAGGGAACGCCGACGATGGGCGGCATTATGACGCTATTGGCAATCACGGTTGCATCGCTTATTTTTGGGGTGGACGGCATGGAGTTCGTCATGCCCGCGCTGCTTGTGACCGTCGCATTCGGCGTCGTTGGGTTCCTGGACGATTTTTTGAAAATCCGCAGGAAACAAAACCTCGGGCTGCGCGCCTACCAGAAGATCCTCGCGCAGTTGCTTGTGGCAACGCTGGTGGCGATCTGGGCGTACCGCTCGCCGCTGCTCGGGCCGACGCTGTATCTGCCGATTTCCGGCGGGGAATGGAACATCGGCGGCTGGTATATCCCGCTGGTCATCTTCGTCATCGTCGCCGAAGTCAACGCCGTGAACCTCACCGACGGGCTGGACGGCCTGGCCACCAACACGACGATGGTCTATGCGCTGTTCATGGCCGGCATCTTTGCCGTGCTGGCGACCTCCGCCAATCAGGAAGGCGAAATGCTGCTCGGCTCCAACTATCTGGGCATGGCGATATTTTCCGCGGCGATCGTCGGGGCTTCCATCGGATTTTTGATTTACAACACGTATCCCGCGCGCGTCTTCATGGGCGACACCGGTTCGCTTGCGCTCGGCGGCGCGGTTTCCATGCTTGCGATTCTGAGCCGTTCGATCCTGATCCTGCCGATCATGGGCTTCTGCTTCCTCGGCAGTGCGCTTTCGGTGGTGCTGCAGGTGGCGACCAACAAGCTCAACCACGGCAAGCGGATGTTCAAAATGGCGCCGATTCATCACCATTTCGAGCTCAAGGGCGTGCCCGAGCCGCGCATCGTCGTGATGTACACGCTCGTAACGGCGGTGCTCTGCGCGATCTGCTTCCTGCCGTACCTGCGCTGACGAATTTTGGTTTGGGCCGAGAGCCGCCTTTTGACGGATATTTTTTGAAAGATTGCGCCCGAAGAACGCTTCGGGCCTTATTTAAAGGGGTGCGATACAACTATGGCGCAGCAACACACGGCGCTGATTGTCGGCATGGCAAAAAGCGGAATCGGCGCGGCAAAACTGCTCTTTAAAAGCGGCTGGCGCGTGATCGTCAACGACAAAAAAACGGAAATCCCGGGGCTTAGCGAAGCGCTGAGCGGCATAACCGCCGAATACCGGTTGGGCGAGCGCCCGGAAACGCTGCTCGGCGGCGTGGAGCTGATGGTGATCAGCCCCATCATCCCGATGAGCGTTCCGTTCGTGATTGAGGCCAAACGGCGCGGCGTGGAGGTCGTCAGCGAAATCGAACTGGGGTACCGCTACAGCCACGCGGACTTCGTCTGCATCACGGGCACCAACGGCAAGACGACCTGCACCGCGCTGACGGGTGAAATGTTCATTTTCGGCGGGCGGCACACGTTTGTGCTCGGCAACATCGGCGTGCCGATCACCGAACACGCGCTCGAAACGAGGGAAGGCGACGTGGTCGTCGCCGAGACCGCCGGGCTCCAGCTCGAAGGCAACGTGCGCTTCCATGCGCGCGCAGCGGGCGTCTGCAACATCACGGAAGACCATCTCGACCACTTCGGCACCATGGAAAACTACATCGCCGCCAAGTGCAAGATTTTCGACAACCAGACGGAAAACGACGTGGCGGTGCTCAACTACGACGACCCGGTCGTGCGCGGCATGGCGCGGCTCACCCCCGCGAAAGTCTTTTACTTTTCGCGCAAAAGCGAGGTGCCGCGCGGGCTGTTTCTGCGCGGAAACACCGTGATGTACCGGGACGAAAACGGCGAGCGTCCGCTGATCGGCGCGGACGAAATCCGCATCCCCGGCGGGCACAACCTTGAAAACGCGATGCTTTCTTCTCTGCTTGCGCTCGGCATGGGAATCAGCGAAGACGCGGTGCGTAAAGCGCTGCGCGAATTCCCCGGCGTGGAACACCGCATCGAGTTCGTGCGCGAATTTGGCGGCGTTCAATACATCAACGATTCCAAGGGCACCAATCCGGACAGCACGATCAAGGCCGTGCAGGCCATGACGCGGCCAACGGTGCTCATCCTCGGCGGGTTCGATAAACACAGCGATTTCCACGAGCTGTTCTCGCATTTTCCGGGCAGCGAGGTCAAGGCAGCGGTCGTGCTCGGCGAAACGAAGGAAAAGATTCTGCAGACCGCGGCGGACGCGGGGCTTTCCGGCCTCTGCCGCACGGCGGACGCCTTTGAAGAGGCCGTGCTGCTTGCGCGCTCGCTGGCCGAACCCGGCGACACGGTGCTGCTTTCGCCCGCGTGCGCAAGCTGGGACATGTTCGACAACTTCGAGCAGCGCGGGGACGTGTTCAAAGAGATCGTCAACG
>Ga0116152_10001383_pt1 | contig 19965 bp, 13 predicted proteins | sample AD_UKC119_MetaG_FD_89894 | JGI IMG/M metagenome (GOLD analysis project Ga0116152, IMG submission 89894) | Active sludge microbial communities of municipal wastewater-treating anaerobic digesters from Hong Kong - AD_UKC119_MetaG | ecosystem: Engineered > Bioreactor > Anaerobic > Digestate...
ACTTACCGTACCTGACAAATCAAGCTGAATGCTATTCGTATCCTCATACTTTTTATTCAGAATCATTCTCCCGGTAATATCCATCACACAGATTTCCACTTCGTTACTCATTTTACCCAGATCGATGGTAACACCACCTTTACTCGGGTTTGGATACATATTTACTTCGAAGCTTTCCATGTTTACACCACCAACACCAACCACATAGCCATCAACACAAATCGTAAAGGTATCCGAGGCTGTGGCTCCTTCGGTATCTGCCGCTTCCACAATGATATTTACACATCCTGTATCTGCCAACACCGGCTCGCATATCAGGGTATCACCCGAAAGCGTGGCCCACACCGGTAATTCACTACTCCCTTCTTCAACTACGGTCAATGTCAGAACCTGATCTTCCTTATCGGTAAAATATTCTCCTGATACCGGGCTTAATGGTATCTTCAATACCCGGGCAGCATTAACTGTCTGGTCTTCGACAGGATATGTTAATACCGGTGTATCATTAATTTCCATTACGCTAATAACAAAACTCTCTTCCGTAAAACCTCCCTGGGTATTCTCAACCTTGACTGTTACCGTTGCACTTCCAAGTACTCCTTTTTCAAGACCAACGGTTAACAAACCCGTGCCAGCCATATTTTCATAATCAACATTCAGTGAACTGATTATTGTTTCATCACTAGTACTGGCACTTACTGAAAGTCCGTCCATTAAACAACTTAGATCGCTTATCCCCTTCAACACTACTTCTACTGATTCTTTGTTGCTATCAACGTCAATATCTGCAATGACATCGATTGACGGTGCAGATTGTGAAGTTACGATGACGTTGAAGCTCATCGTATCTGCATTCCCCGCAAGATCTTTGGCTTCCCATTTCTCTGTCGTTGTTCCAACCGGGAAGGAACCATCTGGTCCCAGTCCTTCCAAAAGAGTAAGGGTAACATCGCAACCGTCACTGGCAACAATCGCCGGGTAAGTAATTCCTGTCTCACATTCTTCTGCACCCAGTTCAATACTAACATCTCCCACTGCATCGAAAACAGGTGCATTAGGATCATCTAGGGTAACAACTGCATGACAAGTAGAAACATTATTTGATCCATCTGCAACAGTTAATATAACTATATTATCTCCTAAATCGTTGCAGGTAAAAGTAGTTTGGCTGAGGCTGTACGAAACAATCTCCCCATTATCGTACGAACCATTATCAATTGCATCCCGATTGATAGTGATGGAGCCACCAACAGCACCGATATCGGCAATATAAAAGTTTGAACACAAAGCTGTTGGAGGTGTTGTATCTATTACCGTTACGATTGATGAACATGTACTTACATTACCATGAATATCAGTTACAGATACTTCAACTGTGTTTTTACCCAAATCATCAAATCCAAATTCTAACTGGCTAAGGCTAATATAAGCAATATCACAATTATCTGACATACTAGAAAGTAAACTTGAACTTACATTTGTTCCCCAGTTAAGCGCGTTTACAAATAGTTGCTGAACATTTATATCCACCAGTGCACCTGGATCGGTATAATTTCCTGCATGATTAAAACCTACTACCTTGCCCGAGCCAAACTCGCGAACAGCGACAGCAGCAGTACCATATTGGTCCGTCATTAACATTACTGCCGGATCTTCTGAATAGAAACGTAAGTTTGAAGAGCTGAATCCAACATTAGGAATAACAAAAGATGCTGGTATTCCATCTAAAACAGGATGCGATTCCTGTCCGGCAACCACAGTATAGGTTAGATCCTCAGTATCGCCCAAATAACGCTGTAGGATAACAATATCATCCATTTGCGTTTGAATTGGAAATTCATCCGCTTCGTAAATATCCCATTCGGTATGAATGAAAACACCTCCCTGATTTTGAACAAAATCTACCAATGCCAACTGGGCATCGGATGACATTGCATTTAAATAAGTTGTACCGTCTAAATGAATTACAGCATCAAAATCATCCAATGGCGGATTTGTATTGTTCCATTGATATTCCGGAACAGTGGGCATGGTCACTTCATATCCAGCTTCCTCAATCTTAGTTTTTAAACTTTGTGTACTTGAATTATTAGTATCCCAAAGCAATAACACCTTTTTCCCTGTACTACCGCTACTAAGCTTTGCATAGCCTGTCTCGTCAAGCGCTATTGTTGCATCCTGACAGACTATTACCGGAGAAATTGTATCGAGCACTGTTACAGTCACAATTGCACTATCTACATTACCTTGAATATCTGTAACAGTTAGCGTAACATCCAGGTCACCAACATCTTCACAACCGAATGTATCCTGAGAAAGATACATCGTATCTATACCGCAATTATCATAAGATCCATCGTCAACTGCGGCGGCTGTTAATGTAGCAATACCATTAGCATCAAGGTATAAGGTGGTATTGTGTGCAATGGGCGTAGGATTGGTAAAATCTCCAACCGTGATTGTCACTACAGCCTCACAATCATCCTCATCGGAACTCAAAGCGGTATAAGTAGTAGTTTCTGTTAGGAAAAACGGAACTCCATTGGTAATACCATTATTCCAGGTATAAGTTCCTTCATTCACTGATGTCGCAGTTATAGTAACCATTGTCCCTAAACATACAGTATCAGAAGGAGTAACGGTTAATTCAGGCACATCACATAAACGTGTAACTACAGCCACTCCGTCACCTGTATTACCGGTCATAGTTCCACCATCTGGATCAGGCATGATTGCATTCCCTGCAATTGTTTCACCACTATTAAGCTCTCCAATATAACCAGAACCTCCGCCACCGGAGCCACCAGTTCCATCTCCTCCATCATATCCACCCCAATAACCGCCACCGCCACCAGCGGCATCAAATGAATTTGATTCTCCAACACCTAATTGATAACCCGAACTTTGTGTTCCGGGAAGTCCGACAGTTCCCGAAAGTCCTGCAAGACCGCCGCCATCACCACCATTACCCTGTGGAGTATCATTTGATCCGCCGCCGCCGCCGCCAGCAACAATAATGCGATCAACTAAGTCTGTTCCTCCAATTCTGATATCAGTTGCTCCGCCGCCGCCTGCTCCGCAGCAGATTCCGGCACCGCCGCCGTTCCATGCAGTCCCCTGACTGGGGCCACGACCGCTTTGCCCAACATATATATAAATTGTTTGGCCGGCTGTAAGATGGACAATACCACTGGAGTATCCTCCTTTGCCTCCGGCATACGGGCTTGCAGCGCCACCTTGAGCACCCCAAACCTCCAGTTGATAGTCACCACTAAATTCAGCGGTATAAGTTTGCTGACTCCCTGTATATACGAAGGTTGTAACTTGTCCGTATAGTACAGAAGATACCATTCCCATAAATAGGAATAATAATAATTTTGAGAGGGTAAAATTTTGCATGACCCTTGATTTAATTGATTAGTGAAATAGCTTTAATAACGAATGTTTTTTGACCTCCAAAATTAATATTTAACAAATAAATACTTTTGTTTGATTCTAAAATCTTTTAACAATGTTATGTTAAAGTCACAATCAATTGTCTTCTTCAACAGTCTTCTGAAATTCGATCTCAAAAACTGTTAATTGTTATTCAAATGTGGTTTTATATTTTTTTATCTTCCCTAACAAAGAACTGAGCTTAAAAGCAGGCTTAACAGCCCAGAGAACTGATCGTGTTTCTGTAGTAAAAGAGTGGGAATAATCTTTGTTGACAGGCTCTGTGGCCTAAATTGCATCTCAACCTTACTCCACTCTTTCGTTATTTCTGTTAATGAATAAAAGATAAGAAAATGTAAACTTAGGAAGTATAAACAGATACCTGCCTTGCCATGGATAGCCATATTATTAAGGTTTAAAATATTGAATTCAGAAGTTAATATTCATTATATTTTATTGTTTAATATGCGAACCAACTTAATAAAAAAAGCAGCACCCTAACTGGATACTGCTTCTTCTAAAATTATAAATGTTTTTACTACACCATCGGATATTTCTTAAAGATGCTATCCGAGCGCATCAAAATATCTACATATTGTGCCCGCTGATAGGTAAATGGATCTTTCATGTTTTTACGTGAAAGTTTTCCCCTGAAATCAGCCAGGGTTTTATATCCTTTTTTATCCATCCAGGTGTTGATATCCATCAAAATATCTGAAACGACAGATGGCGAATTGCGATAAATGGTACTTACCATTTGAACTACATCAGCGCCTGCCAGAACCATTTTAATTACATCGTTGGCATCATAAATACCACGGCTTACACATATACTGCCTTCCAGATTTCCGTAAAGCAATCCAGCATAACGAAGGCTCACCATATGATCTTTCGGGTTACTTAGTTCCCATGGATAATAATATTCTTCTTTGTCGATATCTATCTCAGGCTGAAAAAAACGGTTGAATAATACATAAGCATCTGCACCAGCTTCATCAACTTTCTTAATGAAATTTAAAGGATTGGTGTAAAACAAGCTAATTTTCACACTTACCGGAATATTCACAGCTTTTTTAATAGCCTTCACTATCTGAATCTGCTTGTCTTCAATCTGATCCCCGGTTCTTTCAAAATAACCTGGAACCGCATACAAGTTGATTTCCAAACCGGCAATACCTGTTTTTTCAAGTTCTTTGGCATATTCAACCCAGGTAGGTTCGTAAATAGCATTCAAACTGGCAAAAACAGGAACATTTACACTCTTAACCAGTTTTTCAACATTGTAAAGATGTTCCTTAGGTCCTGCATGTTCCAGGCCCGGAAAAAGGCTGGTCATTTCCGCATTACGGTTTTCATATTCAGATAATTGCTCATCCATTTGAAGATTTTCGAGCTGAATTTGTTCTTCAAAAAGTGAGCGGTACACGATGGCACCAATTCCTGCTGCTTCAATTTGTTTAATCACATCAGGTTTGCTTACCAGGTTACTTGCTCCAAGAATTAGCGGGTTCTTTAGTTTAACCCCCATGTAGGTTGTTGATAGATCTGCCATAGCTTATTTTTTGATAGTATTTTCTTATTTAGAAGAACTGAAATTAGAATTTTTTGTTCAAGAAAGAAACGATTTTCTGGCCTTTATTCGAAATATTTTTGATTCTGTCCGGTAAGAAGTTCAATTCGTATACTATCAGGGCATAAAAAAACCACCTGCCTTACGACAGATGGTTTCTTTATCGTTTTTCCAATATTTGTTACAACAAACTTAAAGTAACTGTTAAACCAGCCATTACAACCGAAACCATGGTCATTAATTTGATCAGGATATTCAGTGAAGGACCGGAAGTGTCTTTGAACGGATCACCAACAGTATCTCCAACAACACCTGCTTTGTGCGCATCGCTGCCTTTACCACCGTGATTTCCTTTTTCAATAAACTTTTTAGCATTATCCCAGGCACCACCCGAGTTATTCAGGAATACGGCCAAGGTGAAACCAGCTGTCAAACCACCTGCCAGCAAACCAACAACACCGGCGACTCCCATTAAAGCACCAATAACAATAGGTACAATGATTGCCAGTAACGATGGCAACAGCATTTCCTGCTGAGCGCCTCTGGTTGAAATCTCAACACATTTTGCATATTCAGGAGTGGCAGTTCCTTCCAGAATACCTTTGATTTCGCGGAACTGGCGACGAACTTCTTCTACCATTGCACCAGCTGCACGACCTACTGCTTTCATTGTCATCGCACTGAAAACAAAAGCCATCATCGAACCGATGAAGATACCACCTAAAAACATCGGGTTAAAAAGTGTAATATCGTAAGCAGCAGAGAAATCTTTTACAGAAGCGGCAGAAATTTTAATCGCCTGAACTCCGTCTTGTACTGCAGGAGCAACATCGTTATAGAAAACATATTGTCCTTTTGAAACAAAACCTTCGCCGGCAGCAGCAATTTTTCCAAACCACAATCTTACTTCTTCCATGTAGGCTGAAATAAGAGCCATTGCAGTTAAAGCAGCTGAACCAATCGCAAAACCTTTACCAGTTGCAGCAGTTGTATTTCCTAACATATCCAAAGCATCGGTACGTTCGCGAACTTCTTTTGGCAATTCTGCCATTTCAGCATTACCACCGGCGTTGTCAGCTATCGGACCGAAAGCATCGGTTGCCAAAGTAATACCCAGTGTTGAAAGCATACCAACGGCAGCAAAACCAATTCCGTAAACTCCAAGTGCGAAGTCATGGTAACCACCTGCACTCCAGAAAGCGCCAACAATACCCAAAACGATTGTTACAACCGGGATCCAGGTTGAGTACATACCCACCGCAATACCATCGATGATAGTAGTTGCAGGTCCCTGAAGAGCTTGTTTGGCAATACCCTTGGTAGGTTTATATTCATCAGAAGTAAAATATTCTGTGGCCTGTCCGATAATTACACCAGCAGCCAAACCAATCACTACAGCACCAAATACACCCCAGGTAACCCAGCCTGTATAGGCAAGTACAACCATGGCAAGCAAAATCAATACTGAACTACCACCGGTACCCAGCAACAATGCATTCAACAGGTTTTTTTGTGTAGCTGACTCTTTGGTTCGAACCATATAAATACCTATAATTGAAAGGATGATACCGATAGCGGCAACGATCATTGGTGCAGTTACAGCTTTCACCATGTCCAAACCAGCTTCCTGCAAAGCAATAGCTGGAAGAGCAGCACCAAGAGCTGAAGTAGCCAAAATAGAACCGGCATAACTTTCATACAGGTCGGCACCCATACCGGCAACATCACCTACGTTATCACCAACGTTATCGGCAATGGTTGCTGGGTTACGTGGATCATCTTCCGGAATACCAGCCTCTACTTTACCAACAAGGTCAGCACCAACGTCGGCAGCTTTGGTGTAAATACCACCACCAACACGTGCAAAAAGAGCCTGAGTTGAAGCACCCATACCGAATGTAAGCATGGTAGTTGTAATTTCAATTAATTTCGCTTTTTCCCCTACTTCGGTTAAAACACCATTAGCAACGTAATCAGGGCTTCCATGAACAAAAGTCAAGCCCAGAAGATGAACACTGTTTTGCATATGTTCCGGAGTAAAAATTACCCAGTTCAAAAGAGAAAACCAGGCAGCAATATCGAGAAGTGCGAAACCAACAACAACAAGCCCCATTACAGCGCCACTGCGGAAAGCAACCTGCAGACCTTTATTTAACGACTGCGATGCTCCATGAGCTGTACGGGCTGATGCAAAAGTGGCTGTTTTCATGCCCAGGAAACCACACAGACCCGAGAAGAAACCTCCGGTAAGGAAAGCAATTGGCACAAACGGATTCTGAACACCAAAATAAGCCATGATGGTAAGAATCACCACCAAAACAAGAAATACCATTCCCACAACTTTGTACTGACGCCTCAGATAAGCCATTGCACCTTCGCGAACATATTGTGCAATTTCTTTCATCCGGTCTGTACCTTCCGAATTTTTCATCATCGATTTGAAGAAAATCCAGGCAAACACCAACGCCAGAACAGAGGCAATTGGTACTAGAAAGAATATACTGCTCATAAGTTGATAAATTTTTGTGTAACCTCAGTTACGGTTTAGATTTATGATATTAAATAGATTCCTTAAAAACCTTTTTTGATTGTTCGGTTTATTAAAAAAATTTCGTCAAGCAAAGATAATTTTATTGCTGAATTATGATTGGTTCAGAAACCTTTTTGACAACAGCTTGAATATTTATTAACACTGTTCTCAGCCATTTAAACTCATTCAAAATAAGCCCTTTCGCCAAACGGTTTAAAAATAATTTATCAGCAATGTATTAAAGCTTTCCGGTCGCGGCCATCCATTAAAATAGTCAAAGGTTTGTTAAAACGCACATGCTTAATAAAATCGGTTTCCCTGATCACGCTTTGCTCTTCGAGTGCTGCAATTTTAACGCGGGAATAATGCGAATTATGCGGAACGGAAAAATACCCCACATTCATCGATGTAACATTATGGAAGAAGTGAGACCCCAGTGATCCGTCGAGCGGAAAATCGGGTAATCCCATTTCAATAATGATTTTTGCGCGAGAGATACTCGACCAAAGCACTGGAATTCCGGTAAAAGGATCGCGGGATCCCCAACGTCCGGGGCCGATTAAAATATATTCCCGTTTTTCAGCATCTAACTTATGGTTCAATTCAGCAATTTCCTGTGCCATCTGCTTGGTTTTCATCCGGTCGAATTTGTTTAGATCAACATAAACCACATCGCGAATATCTTTAATGATTCCATTGCCCATCCCGCGTTCAGCATACATAAAAACATTATCTGGTGAAACAGCATTGATATCAACCTCCACTTTTTCTTCAATCCTGATCAGTGGTTTTATCTGTAACAGGTAAAGGGTAGGCAAACCGTTCTCAGCCGGTTCAATATCAATCGCATATTCGATTTCCACCGGCGAGCCCATTGCTTCCTTAAAAAGTTTCAACAACAACTGCAACGTATCGGCTAGTGGCAGATGACCGTATTTCAAAATATTGGCAAAATCAACTACTTTAGGTCCGCTTCCCTGAATGCCCGGAACCAGGTCATCGTTTTCCATGATATAAGTAGAAACTGAATGTTCAAGTGTACCATCTTGTTCTGCCTCTTTTATTCTGAATTTCTTTATAGCTGCATCTTCTCCCTTATTTATTAAGTCGAAATCCTTTTGTGTTAAATCGATGGCATAAAACTCTTTTTGTGTATCGCGCAGTTGATCTTTGAGTGCAGAAGCATTTAAATTGGGGTATTTCGGACAAAAGCGGAATGAATTCTCACCACCAACCACATACATACCCAAACCTACAGCAGCCACAGAGAAACCATCGTCGGGCTCCATATAGGAAATTGGATAATAATTATATGATTGAGCCACTCCTGAGAGGGTTGGATAAAACTTCTCATTGTAATGATGTCCAATCACTTCCTGGATGACGACAGCCATTTTTTCTTCTTCAATTTTATAATGTACCGCATCGAAGTAAGCCTGTGCCGAGTCGGTAAAAATACTGGAATAGACCAACTTAATTGCCGTTTCAAGCTGCTGGTAGCGAACCATCAAATCTTCGTGATTATTTGGAATAAGATATGTAGAATAAACCCCTGAGAAAGGTTGTAAAAGCGAATCTTCAAATAACCCCGATGAGCGCACTGCCAAAGGACGATCCATTACTTTCAGATATTCAATGAGACGATGTTTAATCTTTTCATCAAACTCTGAATCGAGAAAATGCTGACGGATAGCATCGTAATCATTCAATGAATAAATATCTTCATAGAGATTGTTCATCTCAATAAACTTATCAAACTCAAGCGCTCCGATAACCGCAGTAGAAGGAATGCGGATATTCAGATTACGTGTGATTTTAAGAAAGTCGATATTTTCTATAAAGTGACAAATAAATGCGATTCCTCTCCCCTTTCCACCAAGCGATCCTTTCGCCATTCGAACAATAAAGCGGTTAGAATTCACAAACTGGGGATCAAAATTGACAATAGTCCCTCTAAGCTTTTCAGAACGGACTGCTTTGAAAACATTCAGGCAAAACTGTCGAAGTTCTTCAGGCGAGTCGAAATCCGACATCTGAATAGGCATTAATCTTTCTGCCATGTTAATTTCACCGCGTGCCATTAACCAGGTTGAGAACGAGTTCCGGCTTCCGTGATACTGCAAAGCACCTGCAGGAATATCCCTGAATTTTTCCTGAAATTCGATCAGTGTTCGTGCTTCAGTAATCGGCAATCCATCCATTCCCTTAAAAATAAAGTTTCCAAAGCCAAGCCGACGATATAAGAAATTCAACACATCCATCGACAAACTTTCTGAATTTTTATTAATGAAATCGGCTCCTATTTCCCTCGCCCGCTGTGCATTCGAAATATCATGCGACTGCAGTAAAAGAGGAATTGGAAACTTACGGGTGTTTTTCGTGTATTTTAAAAGTTCAATTCCCGCGTCCTCATTCTCCACTCCGTCTTTTTCGAATTTTACATCAGAAATCACACACAAGATATAACGCCGGTAACTATCGATAAAACGAATAGCCTCTTCATAGGTATCCACAAGGATTACTTTCGGGCGCGCCCGCATTCTCAGAATTTTATGCAACTCATCTTTGGCATCTTCTTTAACCAATGCCTGTGTCTGTGTCATCACCGTTGTGTACAAAACAGGCAAGTAGCGGGAGTAATACTGAATAGAGTCCTCCACCAACAGAATCACCCGAACACTTCCGTTTTGTGTGTCACGGGCAACATTATTAATGTCCTCCACATACTTAATCATTGCCATGAATACGTTGGAGTTTCCGTTCCAGACAAAAATCCGGTCGATAAAATCCAGTTTTCTTCTTTCTGTTTGGAAATACAGCAAATCGGCATTGTTATTTACAAGCAAAAGAAGCGGAACACGCGGACGCATCTCACGGATGGCCCGGGCTGTTTGTACCGGAGAATCTTTATCCACTCCGGCCATTACAATAATCAGATCGAAATCGAGATGCTCAAGTGTGAATAAAGCATCTTCCATGGTATTCACACTCGTAAAACGAGGTGCTGCATATAAATTCAACTGCAGGTATTCGCCAAAGATCTTATCGCTGAACTGCCCCTCACGAACAATTGAATAAGAATCATAAAGTGTGGCAATTAACAACACTTCTTTTACTTTGGTAGGCATTAATTCCTGGAAAATGTCGCGGTCGGTTTTACGCTTCTTATAAAGATTTGCCAGTGAAATATTGTCGAGGTCCATCTGTTTACGCTTTAATTCGTTGAAGTTAGGTATTTTTTGGATTTTGCTGAAGAAGGCATAAAAAATCCCGATCTATCAACAGATGGACCGGGACTCCTTTATTTGTTTTTAATCCTTTAATCCAATTTGTGAATCACCAGGCCGGAACGCAGTTTAGGTTCAAACCAGGTAGTTTTTGGTGGCATAATATTTCCGCTGTCGGCTATGTTGATCAACTGATCCATTGAAACGGGAAACAATGCAAAAGCGGCTTTCATTTCACCCGAATCGACACGACGTTTCAATTCTCCCAAACCACGGATTCCACCTACAAAATCGATTCGTTTAGATGTACGCAAATCTTTAATATCGAGAATCGGATCGAGTACCTGTTTCGAAAGAATAGTCACATCCAGAATACCGATCGGATCCGAATCATCGTAAGTTCCGGATTTGGCAGTAAGCTTATACCAACTTCCTCCCAAATACAGACTGAATTCGTGGAGTGCAGAAGGTTTATAAATTTCCGGTCCCATATTCTGCACATCAAATCCTTTCGATAACTCAGCCAGGAAATCCACATCTGAAAGTCCGTTCAAATCGGTCACCACCCGGTTATAATCTATGATCTGAAGCTGGTTGTCCGGAAAATGAACCGCCATAAAAAAATTATATTCCTCATTGCCGGTATGATTTGAATTCTGAGCTGTTTTTTCCAATCCGATACGTGCTGCTGCAGCAGTTCTGTGGTGTCCGTCGGCGACATATGTAAACGGAACTTTTTCTCTAAAAAGTTGTTCGAGCTTTGCATTTGTTTCAGGATCATCAATGGTCCAGAAATGATGTCCAAATCCGTCTTCGGCAACAAAATCATATTCCGCAGCCTGGTTCTTTACAATGGATTCCACAATCTCATCAATTTCAGCAACTGCTTTGTAGGCAAAGAAAACAGGTTCAATATTGGCATTTAAATAGCGCGTGAGCACCATACGGTCTTCTTCCTTTTCAGGACGGGTAAGCTCATGTTTTTTAATGATTCCGTTTTCGTAATCAGCACAGGCGGCAGCGCCTACTATTCCGTACTGTGTAATTCCATTCATGGTCTGTGCATAAATGTAGTATTTAGCCTCAAGGTCTTGTCTTAGCCAACCTTTTTGCTGAAAAGCCTTAAAATTTTCAACTGCTTTTTCATACACCACCTCAGAATGAATATCCTCTACCTCAGGAAGTTCAATTTCGGCTTTTGTAATCCGAAGCAAGGATTTATCCTTTCCATCAGCCATTTTTGCAGCCTCTTCCGAGTTCATTACATCATATGGCAAACAAGCCAGTTCTTCAATAATTTCTGTGGGTGGTCTCAGACCTTTGAATGGTTTAATAATCGCCATGTTTTTTGTTATTGAGTTAATGCGTGATTGAGTGAGTGAGTGAGTGAATTAGTTTTCTCTCATTATTAACTGCAACCAGGCTTCAAAAATAGTTATTTATCGAGTTTATTCTTTAAATATTTTCCATATCCGGCAGTAAGTTTTGAAAGCTCGGTTAGCTTTTCTCTGGATTCGGTGTATATTTGTTCATCGATAAATTTTCTTCGATAAGCTATTGTTGTGCATGCCAGACATTCCCTAACCGACCCGCGAACAATCTTCAAATATTTTAGTGACAATGGAATAGATTCACCGTAACCCTCAGCAACATTCAAAGTAATTGAATTGGAAGCCCGCTTAAACTGGCTTGTTAATTCAAATCTTTCATTAGAAGGAAATTTTTGTATTAATGTGTACACAAAATCAACGTAGCCGAGCGATTTTTTGTAAAGCTCTAGTGATTCAAAATCAAAGTGACCTGAATAAGGATGGTTTCCCATGGTAAATAATTTTAATCTAAAAGTTAGAAAATGTTCAGCTATTTTCCCAACTCCTCAATTACTCATTCAGCCAATCACTTATTGACCTGATATGTTACATCGCCTTTTTCAAAAAAATCCACAATCTGTTCAGCGGCTGCCAAGCCTGCGTTCAGGTTTGCCTCTGCAGTTTGTGCTCCTGCTTTTTTAGGTGTAAAGAAGAATCTTCCTGTGAATTTCTTTTCAAATTCAGTAAACATATCCGGAGTCAGGTCCGACATGTATTTAATTCCGGGCTTTTCTTCCATAATACGAATCAGGTCTGGTTCATTAATCACTTCCTTGCGGGCGGTATTTACAATAATACTTCCATCTTTTAAGTGTTTCAGTATTTCATAGCTTACCGATTTCAGGTGCTCGCCGCGAGCCGGAACGTGAATCGAAACCACATCACTCTTTTCATACAATTCTTCCAAAGAACCTGTAACTTTTAAACCAATAGCGGCAGCAGCAGCTTTGCTGTAACGGGTATAAACAATCACTTTCATTCCCATTGCTCTAGCAATCCTGAAAACGTTTCTTGCCACAAAACCAAATCCGTGTAAGCCGAGCGTACGTCCCCGCATTTCGCCTCCAGGTTTTCCAGAAAACATTTCTCTTAAACCTAAAATTGCTAATCCGATAGCAAGTTCTGCCACAGCATTTGCATTCTGTCCTGGGGTATTCATCACTACAATTCCATTGTCGGTTGCAGTCTGTAGGTCCACATTGTCGTAACCGGCACCAGCCCGAACTACGATTTTCAGATTCTTCCCTGCATTTAATACTTCTGCATCAAATTTATCACTGCGAATGATTGCTGCTTCAGCAGAAGCGATTGCATCAAACAACACGGCTTTCGAAGTGTACCTCTCCAGCAGATTGACTTCGTAGCCTGCCTTTTCAAAAATTTTAGTGATTTTTTTTACAGCAACCGGAGCAAACGGCTTTTCTGTGGCTATCAATATTTTTCTCATCATATTGTTATTTAGGTTGATTAGCGAAACTCATAATATAATTGGGATACTGACTTCCCCATTGAAAAAATGCAGGACTTTCACCCTGCATTTTTTGATATCGAATCTTTATTTCATCTTTTCAAAATCCTGCATGGCCTCCACAAGCGCTCTTACGCTGTCAACCGGCATGGCGTTGTAAATTGAGGCCCTGAATCCTCCGACCGAACGATGGCCTTTTATTCCGACCATACCTTTTGAGGTTGCGAAATCGAGGAACTCTTTTTCCAGTTCTGCATATTCAGGAGCCATAACGAAAGTAACGTTCATCAGCGAACGATCTTCGATGTGTGGCACTGTACATTCGAACAACTTGTTACGGTCGATTTCGTTATACAAAATGGCTGCTTTATCGGCATTGATTTTTTCAATTGCTTCCACACCACCCAGTTCTTTCAACCAGCGAAGAGTCATCAAACTGGCATAAACGGGAACGGTAGCCGGTGTGTTAAACATCGAACCATTATCAATGTGAGTACGGTAATCCAGCATCGTAGGAATCGGACGTTCAACTTTCCCAAGTGCACTGTCTTTAACAATCACCAGTGTTGCTCCCGATGGTCCTAAATTTTTCTGGGCACCTGCATAAATCAGATCATATTTGGCAACATCAATTGGACATGAAAAAATATCTGACGACATATCAGCCACCAACGGAACATTCACTTTCGGAGCAACAACCCTTGTTCCAAAGATTGTATTGTTGCTGGTGTAATGCAGGTAACTTACATCTGAAGGCACATCATATTTTTTCGGGATGTAATTAAAATTAGCATCAGCTGAAGAAGCTACTTCCACTACTTCTCCTAAGAATTTTGCTTCTTTAATTGCTTTTTTCGACCAGGCACCTGTGTTCAGATAAGCGGCTTTTTTATCCAGTAAATTGTAGGGCGCCATCAGGAATTGGAGACTTGCTCCACCCTGTAAAAACAAAACGGAGTAGCCTTCCGGAACTTTCAAAAGCTCTTTTACCAAAGCCACCGCTTCGTCCATTACTGCAACAAATTCCTTGCTCCGGTGTGAAACTTCCATTAAAGAAAGACCGGTGCCAGCAAAATTTATCACTGCTTCAGCAGTCTTCTCTTTCGTGAATTCTGGCAGGATTGAAGGTCCTGCGTAAAAATTGTGCTTCTTCATAAATACAACAATTAAGGTGAATAATTTTAATTCCTGTTGCAAACACCTAAGCAAAGGTCAGTAATTGTTGGTGTTTAGCAGATGAGAAAAATCAACTTTAAATTTTATTATATGAGTTTTAAAACATTGATACCCAACACTGAAAGATGACACTTATCATTTCGCCTTAAAATTTCACGATATCATTTTCTGTATCAATCTGTTATTTTTTAACAAAGTTATTTGATTCTGGCAAACCGAACCAAGTGAAACCAATAATAAAATTAGAATCAACATTTATTTAATGAGAGTTTAAATTGAGCAGATGATTTTTATAAAGAGATAGTAAGTAATCGTTATGAATCACATTCAAATCGAATAATTTTTTAGTATTACTCTTTGCATAGCTATATTCAAAAAAGGAACAATGCTAACAACGAGCAATAATGGTGTGCTGTCAATTGGATTGTATTTGGGCTCTTTCTCAGGGGACTGAAGATAAGATCCGGATTAATCTTAACCCTGCTTTTCTTTTTCCTCAAAAACATTTAACGTATGAATGGAACCTTTCCCCATCATCTTTTTTTCTCTCTTCTCAGCCCTCTTTTCTTTTATGCTCTTTTGGGGAGCTTTTTTAGCATTTTTTACTGCTTCGTGAAACTTAGACATGGCTTGTAGTCTTAAAATGAATAACTTAAGTTGCTTCTTTTACTTGTATAAATTTACGCTGAAAACAAATATCTTACTCCAAATTCAAAAGAAAAATTTTCGCTGTTTAATGATTACTTCGATAGATTTCTTGCACCAGGACGAGAAGACCGTTTCAAATTTAAAAATTAGCAAATAAGGAGAAAATCAGTGTTCAACACTACAAGCCGGTTAAGTTAGAATAACCATGAAAAAAGCCACTTCTTTTGAAAGCGGCTCTTAAGGTTCTATTTGTTTTATTGATTAGATAAATGGTAACTTAACTATTTCGGCAGGGATAAGTTTATTCCGGATTTTTACAAAAATTTCGGTTCCAAAAGCAGAGTATTCCCGGGCAACATAGCCCATTCCAATCCCTTTGTTGAGAATCGGCGACTGAGTTCCGGAAGTTACTTCACCAATGGTAGCTCCCTCTGCATTCACCAGTTCGTAGCCATGGCGTGGAATGCCACGATCGTTCAGTACAAAACCTCTCAAACGACGGGAAACACCTTCATTTTTCTGCATAGTCAATAATTCGCGATCGATGAACTGACGACCGTTATTAAATTTGGTGATCCATCCTAAACCAGCCTCAATCGGAGAAGTGGTATCATCGATATCGTTTCCATATAAACAATAACCCATTTCCAGCCTCAAAGTATCGCGGGCTCCCAGGCCAACCGGTTTGATATCAAACTCCTCTCCGGCGTTAAAAATGGCATTCCACATCTGTTCTGCGATATCGTTTCTGAAATATAATTCAAAACCTCCTGCTCCTGTGTAACCTGTGGCAGAAATGATCACATCGTCGAAACCGGCAAATTTATCGGTGGTGAATGTATAAAACTTAATTTCTGAAAGATTTACATCGGTTAGTTTTTGCAGGGTCGCGGTAGCTTTCGGCCCCTGAATGGCCAGCTGACTGATGTTATCAGAAGCATTTTCTATTTCGGCACCAATCGTTTCATTTTGTTTCACAACCCACTTCCAGTCTTTATCAATGTTGGCGGCATTTACCACCAGCATATATTTTTCAGGTTCATAACAATAAACCAGCAAATCATCTACAATACCACCTTTTCCATTCGGAAAACAGCTGTACTGTGCCTGACCGGGAGTCAGAATTCTAGGATCATTCGATGTAATTGTTGCAACCAATTCGAGCGCTTTGGGACCTTTAACCCAGAATTCGCCCATGTGTGAAACATCAAATACGCCAACTCCTTCGCGTACAATCATGTGTTCGGCACGGATACCACTGTATTCAATTGGCATTTCATAACCTGCAAACTCTACCATTTTAGCTCCCAGGCTTTTATGTATTTTATTAAATGCGGTTGTCTTCATTTTATCAGTTAATTATTTGCAAAACTATAGATTCGAGATTTACATCTACATGAATTTTATCAGCGGATCGCTTATTCTTGGCAAATATTTGCATTTTTACTTGAAATTTCAAAGATGGAAAGTTACAATTACATACACACTAAACACATTGAAGCCATCGCAAACGGAGATAATGAATTTTTGCTGGAGTTGGTTGACATTTTTCTTGCACAGATTCCGGATTTCATATCAACAATGAAAAGCTCACTCGAAATACACGACTGGCCGGTTCTTGCACGTGAAGCACACACCGCCAAATCGTCAGTACTAACTTTTGGAATGGAAGAAACGGGTACCTTGCTGAAAAGTATTCAGTTAAAAGTAGAAGCAAAAGAACTGCAGGAAGTTCCTGAAATGGTTAGCCGGGCATTTCAGCAAATGGAAGCAGCTATTCCTGAATTACTCGAATTGAAAAAAACACTTGTTTAGTTTAATGAAATGATCAACGAAACCATTGGCTGGGTTGGCAATATTCTTTTTGCCATTTGCGGTTTGCCCCAGGTATTAAAAACTTTTCGCACAAAAAGTGCCAACGATTTAAGCGTATTGTTTTTATGGCTCTGGTTTTGGGGCGAAATTCTGACCTTTATTTACATTTTACTGGGCGACTGGGAAACGGGGATGGCTCATTTCCCACTCTACTTCAATTACATCGTAAATATTTTTATGGCCGTGTATTTAATTTATGCCAAGTACACTTATCCTAAAAAATACCCCCGTACTTAATATAATGCGATTGCCAGTAAAGCACAAATTTTAAATTGAACCTGATAATATGATATTCGACTTATCGCATCCGTTAAACAACGAAACACCGGTATTCCCTGGAACTCAATCACCTGTTTTTAAGCAAACCGCCACTATTGAACAAAAAGGATATCGAGAAACTTTTCTTCGCTTTCAATCGCATTTGGGAACGCACATCGATGCACCGGCCCACATGCTTAAAAACGGATATGCATTAGACCAAATGGATATTTCATCCTTTCACGGGAAAGCACTGTTTATAGAAATCATGAAAGGAATTCTTGAGATTGACAAATCATCTCTGGAACAATTCGCAGATGAACTTGATATAGTTGAATTTGTGCTGTTCAAAACGGGTTGGAGTAAGTTTTGGGGAGATAAAAAGTATTTCGAAAGTTTTCCTGTTTTAACTTCAGAAGCACTCGAATATCTGTTAACCTTTCCGCTGAAAGGAATTGGTTTCGACACCATTTCTGCCGATCCGGTTGAAAGCACCGATTACAGAAATCATTACGCCATTTTCGAAAAAGGACTGATCATTATTGAAAACCTGAATTTTCCCAATGATTTAAAAGAAAGCAAAGGAGAGTTTTCCTGCTATCCGCTGCCATATGAAAAAGCAGACGGCTCCCCTGTGAGAGCCGTCCTGAAGGTATGATCTTTGTTTTTTAATTCCTGAAGATCAGTTCATTCCCGTCAACATCAACAACAATCGGTTTTGATTTATCAACCTGTCCGCCCAGAATCCGTTTTGAAAGCTCATTCAGAACATATTTCTGAAGAACACGCTTAACCGGTCGCGCTCCAAAGTGTGGATCGTATCCTACAGTTGACAATAATTCAATTGCAGATGAAGTAATCTCGATTTTCAAATCGCTACCCGATAAACGTTTTACAACCTGGTTGAACTGTAGTTTTACAATTTGTGTAACATCTTCCTTCGACAGTGGTGTAAACACAATTGTTTCGTCGATACGGTTTAAAAACTCTGGCCGGATTGTTTTACGGAGCAACTCAAGTAACTGGTTTCGGGTTCTCTCCAGAACAGCATCCGAATTCGCCGCATTCATCTGCTCATAATTCTCCTGAATGATGTGCGAACCAAGATTCGACGTCATAATAATAATGGTATTTTTGAAATTCACCGTCCGTCCCTTGTTATCCGTCAAACGACCATCATCAAGAACCTGCAGCAACACGTTAAACACATCGGGATGCGCTTTTTCAATTTCGTCGAAAAGAATTACTGAGTATGGTTTATGCCGAACTGCTTCGGTCAGCTGCCCACCTTCGTCGTAACCCACATATCCCGGAGGCGAACCGATCAAACGGGTTACCGAGAATTTCTCCTGGTACTCCGACATATCGATACGCGTAATCATGTTCTCATCGTTGAACAGGTATTCAGCCAGTGCTTTTGCCAGCTCGGTTTTACCCACACCGGTTGTACCAAGAAAAATGAACGAGCCTATCGGACGTTTTTCATCCTGCAAGCCTGCACGGCTGCGTCGAACCGCGTCCGAGATTGCTACAATTGCTTCATCCTGACCAACCACACGTTTGTGTAATTCGTCTTCCATTTGCAGCAGTTTTTCGCGTTCGCTCTGCAACATTTTCGAAACCGGGATTCCGGTCCAGCGAGCTACAACTTCAGCAATGTCTTCCGTGTCCACTTCTTCTTTTATCAGGTTCTCACCTTGCTTCATTTCTTCCAATTCCTTCTGCAATTTTTCAATAGCAGCCTCTGCTTCTTTCACCTTGCCATAACGCAACTCAGCTACACGACCATAATCACCCTGCCGCTCAGCCTGTTCAGCTTCAAATTTGAAATTATCAATCTCTGCTTTTTTCTGCTGAATCGCTTCAATCACCGCTTTCTCCGACTGCCATTTAGCCCGAAGTCGTGACTGCTCTTCTTTCAGGTTCGAAATCTCTTCGTTCAAACTTGAAAGTTTTTTTGTGTCGTTTTCCCGTTTAATTGCTTCACGTTCAATTTCGAGTTGTTTAACACGACGTTCGATTTCATCGAGTTCTTCAGGAACCGAATCAATTTCCAACCTCAGTTTTGCCGCTGCCTCATCCATCAGATCGATAGCTTTGTCAGGCAGAAAACGGTCGGAGATGTATCGTTGCGACAATTCAACCGCTGCAATAATTGCATCGTCTTTAATCTGCACTTTGTGGTGATTTTCATACTTCTCTTTGATTCCCCTTAAAATGGAAATTGCACTCAAAGTATCCGGCTCATCCACATGAACAACCTGGAAACGACGTTCCAAAGCTTTGTCTTTCTCAAAATATTTCTGGTATTCTGAAAGCGTTGTTGCACCAATGGCTCGTAATTCTCCTCGTGCGAGTGCAGGTTTCAAAATGTTGGCAGCATCCATTGCTCCTTCGCTTTTGCCTGC
>Ga0116152_10001385_pt1 | contig 19937 bp, 10 predicted proteins | sample AD_UKC119_MetaG_FD_89894 | JGI IMG/M metagenome (GOLD analysis project Ga0116152, IMG submission 89894) | Active sludge microbial communities of municipal wastewater-treating anaerobic digesters from Hong Kong - AD_UKC119_MetaG | ecosystem: Engineered > Bioreactor > Anaerobic > Digestate...
AAGGTGGGTTTATATGGGTAGAATAACTGCCACTATGGATACAAATCAGCAAATGAAGCCGACCGACTACTTCGACCGCCACCCGGTGTTCCGCTTCGACGACTTCGCGGCGGCCCACGCCGCGGGTGGCCGCCGGAGCCGGCAGACCACCGCCTCGGTGCTGAAGCAGCACGTGGCCGCCGGTCGCCTACTGCATCTCCGGCGCGGCCTGTACGCGTCCGTGCCGCGTGGTGCCGACCCCGGCAGCCACCCCGTCGATCCCTACCTGCTGGCCACCCAACTCGCCCCAAACGGCGTGGTGGCCTATCACGCGGCGCTCCAGTTCCACGGCAAGGCCTACTCGCTGTGGAACCGGTACCACTACCTGACCCGGGGGCGGCAGCGCCGGTTCGCCTTCGGCGGCCAGGAATTCGTGCCGGTCCAGGCTCCCACGGCGGTCCGGGACCTGCCCGATCTGGGCGGTGGGGTGGTGGAGCGGCCGCACGCCGGCGGCGTGGTCCGGGTCACGACCCTCGAGCGCTGCCTCGTCGACGTCCTGGACGCCCCGGAGCGAAGCGGCGGCTGGGAAGAGGTCTGGCGCTCCCTGGAGATGGTTGAGTTCTTCGACCTCGACGCGGTGCTCGCCTACACGCGGGCGCTGGGATCGGCGCTGACGGCCGCGCGGGTGGGATTCTTCCTCCAGCAGCACCTCGACGACCTCATGGTCGATGCGCAGCACCTCGAGGCATTCCGAGGCCTCGCCCCGGCGCAGGCTAGGTACCTGGATTCCCGACGCGAGTCTGGCAAACTCGTGAAGGACTGGAATCTGGTCGTGCCCGAGCAGGTGTTGAGCCGCTCCTGGATGGAGATGACCTCGGACTAGGAGGAGATTTGCGAGTGACCGGTCCTCAGCGACCCCAGCCCGACCTGATGAAAGCGCTCCGAGACAGGATCGCGCACGCCGAGAACCGCCTGGCAGAGTTGGCCGGCGAGCAGGCCGACCTCGAAGCCGAACTCCGTGATCTGCGTGCCGAACTGGCCACTGCCGAGACTACCGAAAACGCTAACGTTCAGGTTCCGCACGAATCTGCACCGCAGACTCCTGCCGAGAAGGTTGCCCTCTTTCGCTCCCTCTTCACCGGTCGCGACGACGTTTTCGCGAAATTCTGGCAGAACCCGAAGACCGGCCGGAAGGGATACGCGCCCGCCTGCCGCAACGAATGGGTCCGCGGCGTTTGCGAGAAGCCGCGCGTCAAGTGCGGCGAGTGCTCCGATCAGGCTTTCATTCCGGTGACGGACGAGGTGGTGACGGAGCATCTGCGTGGCCGGCTGGTTATGGGGGTGTATCCCATGCTCCGGGACGAGACGTGCCGATTCTTGGCCGCGGACTTCGACGGCGAAGGCTGGCGGGATGACGTGGCCGCGTTCGTCAAGACGAGTCGCCGCTTCGGTCTCGACCCGGCGGTCGAAAGATCACGGTCCGGGGATGGGGCGCATGTCTGGTTCTTTTTCGCGGAACCGGTGGCTTCCGTAACAGCGCGGCGGCTGGGTTGCCACCTTATCACCGAGACCATGGAGCGGCGCCACGAGCTGTCCATGCGATCATACGACCGCCTGTTCCCGAACCAGGACACGATGCCGCGAGGCGGATTCGGCAACCTGATTGCGCTCCCCCTGCAGTACGAGGCGCGGCAGGCCGGAAACACGGTTTTCGTGGATGACGGCTTCGTCCCGTATCCCGACCAGTGGAGTCGGCTGGCGACCGTGGATCGGCTCTCGGTGCAGCGAGTAGAGGAAATAGTCCGGGACGCGACCGCCGGGGGCCGTGTCGTCGGTCTGCGAATCGCCGACGCCGACGACGTGGAGGAGCCCTGGCTGCGGCCGAGTCAGCGTTCTCACTCGTTGGTGCGTGACGTCGGGCCACTACCGGACAAGGTCGAGGTTGTCATCGCCCAACGGATCTTCGTGGCCAAGAACGGTCTGCCGCCCGCCGTGATCAACCAGATCAAGCGCCTGGCCGCGTTCCAGAACCCGGAGTTCTTCAAGAAACAAGCGATGCGGTTGTCGACGGCGCTTACACCCCGGGTCATCAACTGCGCGGAAGATCTGCTCCAGCACGTGGCGCTGCCTCGAGGTTGCCAGGCAGCGCTGGAAGACCTCCTCACCGACTACCGCGTGAAGCTATCCACGGAAGACCTGCGGGTCGACGGCGATCCGCTCGAATTCGAGTTCGGGGGACAGCTGACGGAGGTGCAGCAGGAGGCTTCCACCGCACTGCTGGCTCATGACACCGGCGTTTTCGTCGCCCCGCCGGGGACCGGCAAGACCGTGGTCGGCATCGAGGTCATCGCGAAGCGGGCTCGCAGTACGCTGGTCCTCGTTCACCGGACACCTCTGCTCGATCAGTGGCGGGCGCAGCTCGCGCTGTTCCTAGACTTGAAGCCTGGCGACATAGGGCAAATCGGCGGGGGCAAGTTCCGGCCCAATGGTCGACTGGATGTCGCGATGTTGCAAAGCCTTGTGCGCCGGGAGGATGTCGCCGAACTCGTCGCCGACTATGGGCACGTCGTCGTGGACGAATGCCATCACGTGCCGGCGGTCTCGTTCGAGCGGGTCATGCAAGAAGTGCGGGCGCGGTATGTGACCGGCCTGACGGCCACGCCGCAACGGAGAGATGGCCACCAGCCGATCCTCGAGTTCCAGCTTGGCCCAGTGCGATTCGCCATTGACCCGAGGAACTCGGCTGCGGGGCATGTGTTCGAGCACCGGCTCGTAGTGAAGGAGACAGAGTTCCGGTTGCCGGAGGGAGCAGCCCCCGGGATTCAGGAACTCTACGGTGTTCTGGCGGCGGATCCGTCCCGAAACGACATGATCGTCGATGACGTCGGGCAGGCGCTGGCCGAGGGACGCTCGCCGGTCCTGCTCACCGAGAGGCGCGATCACCTCGAGTATTTCGCCGAACGGTTTCAGGATCGTGTGCGTCACCTGGTCATTCTGCGCGGTGGCATGGGAGCCAAGCAGCGACGTGAAGTCTCGGAGCAGCTGGCGAGCATCCCCGCCAGCGAAGAGCGGCTGCTGCTTGCGACGGGGCGGTTCCTCGGCGAAGGGTTCGACGACTCGCGGCTCGACACGCTGTTCCTTGCCCTGCCGGTGTCGTGGAAAGGGACGCTCGTGCAGTACGCCGGGAGGTTGCACCGGCAAAGCCACGAGAAAAGTGAAGTGAGGATCTACGATTACGTCGATCGGTACGTGCCCATGCTGGCAAGGATGTTTGAGAGGCGGATGAAGGGTTATCGGGCGATGGGCTATGCGGCGGATGGGGAGTTGGGGATTCGATGAGCGCCTTGGGTCAGTCATTAGAGGGGACTACGGTACGGAATCAGATGGCTTTAATTTCTGCCCTCTCTGGAAAAGGACCGAACCAGATACGCAATGAGGCCGGAAGCGAAGCTCTCAAGTATATCCACGGGAGACTCGCCATCCCGATCGGCAACGATGGTACTCGGCACAACTTGTAGGTGAAACTGGACGGATTCATCTGGTGGGCACGAAGGACCATACGTCGAGCTAAAGGAAACCGAGGGATCTTTTGAGCTAAGTTGAGGTTCTTCTCCCGGTGATATCAGCCACAGTTGTTTGACGAGTTGACGTCCAGAGTCCGTGCTTCTTATTTGCATATACTTGTCCACACCATTCCAATGTTGCCGCGTGATTTTGGGAGAATACTTAGCGTCAATAACGACTGCATACACGGGCGTCCATCTTCCTTCGTCCAACCTAAGGCATTCAATCACTATATCCGGACTCCAGGCTACGTCTCCGGACGGTCCCCTGCAGAGGGTCTCGCCAGTTGCGATGGCTGACTCGCGGCCCATGATCCAAGGCTCATATCGAAATCTGAGTCGCAATCCTCTGCCAATGCTGCCTTCAAACATTAGCCCGCGGTCGAAGTCAACCGTGTACCTCGACACAAGGCTTTCTCTGAGGGCCTGGCCCCACTCTTTCAGGTCCACGCCAGACAGACGGAATGCATCGACAATTCGTAGATAGCACCACTGCTCAAACAACCGCCAGGTAAGCTTTGCTACAGCGGATTCGTCGTCACCTCTATACCAAACTGCGTTACCGATCAGGTACTTCCGCATTGTGGCAAATAGATCGGAGTATTCGCGAGACCGTTGAAAAAGGCCCTGTCTCGCTTCGGAGAACTCTGATTTTGCTGCTTCGACAAAGGGTAGTTGAATCATCATCTGAGCTTTAAGTGCCACTCGATCAGCTCTAACTAGGGCCTTTTCAAGCCGGCGAATCCGCGGCAGGTCCTGAGTCTCGAACAGCGAAGGTCTCCCACCAAAGTTGATGTCTCTATAGACTCGCTCTGACTCTATTGATCCAATATGGGATGCGGCAATCTCTTTGCAATACCTCGCTCGGCGGACAAGCAATTCAAGGAATGCCCGGAGGAAGCGGTGCTCAGGTAGGTCATAGGACTCAGCCAGGATAGGACTTGAAACGGATAGCGGAAGAGATGAACTACGAGGATCCCTGCCTTGGCGCTGTAGTAGATTTAGTGCTTGGCGGTCTAGTCGTTGTGCACCGTAGTACATGCGGCGAACTCTCTTGCGCTCCACTCGTGAAATAGGGCGTTTGGCAATCTCTGTTAAGATCTTCTCGAGGCTTAAAAGCACCGACTCGATCGAACCGAGCTCTTGTTCACTCGACCGGACAACTACCTCAACTTCGCTCAGTCTTATTTCGTACGAACGCTTTGATTTGCCGTATAGGTCATGTAGAAGCTCTTGACTTAGGGTACGCATTTCCTCCGACATGATCTCGTATCTCGCGTCCCCAAGCTTGGTTGGGTGAACATACAGGTCGCCATGAAATACCAGACTCCAGTTCGCGGAATCGTCCTCACGCGGTCTGGAATCAAGCCGTACAGTGGTTCTACCCCTCCCGCTGTCAAAGTAATGGTCGTCCTGCCATAAGAGCATGTTGCCAAATACAGCCCCTCCTGGGTCTCCGTCAAAACTCATCAAATCGGCAACAGGAATGTCTCCGATAGACAGCCTATACTCTAGGTCGGGATCGTGATCAGAAAACGAGAAGCCTACTCGGTGGTTCTCTTCAATCACCATGATGCCTTCACGAAGCACGACGGTTTCATGCGCTGATACCGTCGCGTCTTCCAAATTCCATGTATACAACGGTGTTGGACCGTGTTGAATTCGGAATAAGCTCATAGACTAGATCCCGAAGCCCAGCTGTGGCCTTCTCGCTTGCTCGCGCAAACCGCCGAGCAATCGCAATGACTCTTCGAAATCACAGGACCGACAATTCTCCATCGTGTCAATTAGAGTGTCGAGAGCAGTGACCTGACTTTCTGAGTAGATGTTTCGTAGCCTAGGAATAATCCTCTGCGCAACTTGTGCGTCAAATGCTTCTTTCGCGGACAATATTGGCTCGGCCGACCCGACAAATCTACAAATCCCTCTATATGTCCTTGGAGACAGCGGGCTATTAAGATTAGTGAGAATGGGGCGAAGGTCATCCAGTGCAGCCCCGAGATCAGGGGGCAACGCACCATCGCTTCTTGTCCATTTTCTGAAGTTGCGGAGATTTACCGCTGGTCCAGTCGCAGCCCTTGATTCATCACACGCGGATTCGGCTGACTTTGGTATCGGCGGAGGGCTGAGCTGAATGAGGTCGACCCGGTCAAGGAGGCGATCACTTAGGGCGCGTGTTGTCTCATCGAAATTTACGGTTCCAACAAATCTCACTGAGCGAGGTAGCTTCAGTTTGTGCCAGCTGCGAAGTGGGTCATCTTCAGACACGGATTCTTTCGAGAAACAATTGACGTACCGGTCCGGTTCCGTGCGTTCCAAAACTAGCATGAAGTCGCTGAAATAGTGTTCTATCTGGGCAAGGTTCATTTCATCCATGCAAATCAGATAGATCCCAGATCGCTCCCCAAATCTCACAAACTCTTCATTGGCGTAGACCAGTCTCTGAAAAAGGCCCGTGTCGCCTGGGTAGAAGCGACCCTCGAAAGTGTTCACATGGCCAATCAGGTCACGTCCATCCATCCAAGAAGGACTCACGTTTACCATAAGGGCCGGGGAGCGATTCTCCTCGCTCTGGTCACCAAGAAGAGCTCTGGAATAGAGTAAAGGCAGTGATGACTTGCCGATTCCAGAGGGACCGCCCAACACGGTCAGTTGCCCAGTTTTCACACTCAAGTGATACCTTTTTAGATCGTAATGCTGATACGAAAACCCACACGAATCAACTAGGCTGCAGAATCGTTCAAAGAACTCACGCTCATCTAACAGCTTATCGCCTCGGCCTGTAGTGGATGAGACATAGGCAGGAATTTCAAATGCGATTGTCTTCTTGTCGATCCCATGCTGCTGCTGTGCCCCGGGCTGGATCTGGTGCATAGCGGGACCCAGTGTTCCCAGAAGTGGAGCGATGGCCAGGTACTGATTAACCACTTCATCACCAGACTCCTGTAGCCTGCGCGTGACTTCTTTGAGGTTGCCCTCAAGAAGACCTTTCTGCCGATCGAGTTCTGTTTTCTCCTTGGTAACCGCTGTCTTCGCCTTCTCAACCTCGGACAGCATATGTTCACGTTTTTGGCTTAGCTCGGCTTCGAATGCGGTTCGACGGCTTGCCTCTTCCTCGTCAATTTTAACTCGAATTCCTTCGAGCCGAGCCTCCAGTTCGCGCAGCTCCTGCCTGGCCACAGCGGACTTCGCTTCAGCGGTAGCTTCGAGTTGTGCTTGGCGACTTTCAATATACTTGGTTGCATACTCGGTCTCGACTCGGTTCAGACGATCTTCGCCGAGGTGGCCTGACTCGACAAGCGCTTTGATGAGGGCGTCGAGCGCGGTGTCCTCGCGGTCGGTTAGGGTTTTCATGCGCTCAACTGCATCCGAGACTTCCTGCGCGACTTCTGTTTCTTGACCTGCGGTTCCGATTTCGTCCAGCAGATCTCTCAGCTCTTTGCGCTTCTTCCTGGTTGTGCAGTGCTTTGCGAGCCTAATCAGCTTTTGGTCTAGAGGCTCTAAGTGTATTCGAGAAGATCCATGTCCCAACAGATTGTCGAGGTCGGGAGCTAGCATGATTTCGTGAGCAATCATGCTCGAATTGCCAGACTCCGAGCGAGGACTCTTGGATAACGAGATTGATGTTTCGATCCTTCTGATCTTCTGTTCGCCTTTGTCGCCGACTTCAGGTGCGCCAATCATGTAGATGTACATGTCGGGATTCGCGGGGGCGAACGAGACTTGGCCGATGCCGGTTTTCCTGTCGAGGGAATCCGTTGCCTTGAACGGCCAGTAGAGGCTCCCGCGCCATCGGAGCATTGCGGTGCGTGGAGCGGGGTGATGGACGTCCAGCCAGCAGCCGCCAGCTACTAGGTCGTGAATTGAGTCTATTGCGTTAGAGGGAACATCAACTATCTCAATTCCGTCCTCATCGGAATTTAGGTCACGAACTGATTCCTTTTGAGCCTGGTATTGCGATTTGGATGGATCCGACGAGTCGAAGTCGCGCGCATCTTCGATGTGGCACGAAACCAATCGTCCCGGTTCCGCGAGGTGTTGGGTGGTCTGAGTCAACATCCACCAGATTTCGCCATCGTTCGGAAAGTCCCTAGGGTCTGCCTTTTCGCCATCTGAATACATGACAGGGGCCAACTTGCAGAACTGGTTCAGATTCACCTCGAAGTGGGCTTGGGCCACAACCGCAACGATTCGCCGGTTTCCGTAGTCAGCCATTGCATCTCCCACCTTAAATGATCGGTCGCTAGTAATTCGTCAGAGCCAAGAGTATTCGACCTCGTCTAATAGTACGACCTGATATAGTCGTACGCCCTCTCAAATAAATCCTGATCCTGATGTAGCCGGTATTTGAGAAGTGTCTTTCTCAGGGCATTCTTGACCTCGCGCTCTCCGGCATGCGTACTCTGCCACCCCTCGAATCGAACATGACGAACGATCTCGTCAATATCGCTCACGACGCGCTCCACGATGATGGGCGTATCTTTGCTCTTGGCTTCCTCGAACAGTTCTGTGAGGGCGGCCTTGCCGCGATCTTCGTCCTCGACGGGATCCACCTGGCGTTCGATCGTGACGACGTCTTCCGCCAAGCGGAGCAGTTCCTTCAGGAAGTCGATGCTATGCAGTTGGCCCTGCTCGTGGCGGTTCTTGAGGTCTTCCAGACGTTCGGCAAGGGCTTTGAACTTGGGGTTATGGATATGCTTGCGTAGCCGCTTGGTGACCTTGATCTCGATCTCCTTGGCCTTTTTCTTGGGATCGGGGGCACCGAGAATCGCCTCGAGGAGTTCTGCGTCGAGGACCAATGTGTCGAGATCATCTGCAACGGCAGCTACGCGCACATTGGAATGGATCAGTTCGATTGTCTTGGCGCCAAACCTGTGCCAAAGAAGGTGGCCGGTGTCGGTCGATGGCTTGACCGATTCGTAGACTTGCACAAGCCAACGATAATCCGTTTCGAATTGGCTCAGCATCGGATCGGGGGAGATGGCCTCCCACAGCCTGCCCACGTAACTGCAGTCTGCAGCGAATCTGTCCCGCACGTCATTGTTCGGTAAGCAATTCTGGGCCGCAATAAGGCCCTCGTACCCCTCAACGGTGCGGTCCACTCCAGGGAAATACTCCAAGCACTTCTGCATCGCTGGGGGCAGCTTGGACCTGAGTTCGGAGAGATTCGTAACTACCGCTCTAATGCCTTCCTCGTCGAACTGCAGGGCCTGCGCGACGTCGTCGAAGATGCCGAGGTAGTCCACAATCAGTCCGTGCGACTTCTCCTGCCCGTAGGGGCGGTTGGTCCTGCAGATTGCCTGAAGCAGCGTGTGGTCGCGAAGGGGCTTATCCAGGTACATCGTCTGCAGGATGGGCGCGTCGAAGCCGGTGAGTAGCTTGGCTGTGACGATGAGTATCTTGAGCGGGTCGTTGGGATCACGGAAGCGATCGAGCAGCTTCTCTTCCTGGTCGCGGTCTCTCCGAAACTCGTCATATTGGGATTCATTGCTATTGATGGACATCACAATGTCTGATGTCTCAGGAGGCAGGTGTTTGTCCAGTTCCCGCTTGTACAGCAGACAGCTCTCCCGGTCATAGGTCACGATCTGGGCACCGAAACCATTCGGGGCTACCTTCGACTGGAAGTGTTCGGCGATATCTCTGCAGATCGCCTGAATTCTCTCAGGAGCCTTAACCAGCACGGCCATCTTCGCGGCAGTCTTCGATAATTTGTCTCTGTCTTCTTCTGAAAGACCGCCGGTGAGTTCGCGGAAGGCCTCCTCGATCTGGGCATGATCGATATGCATGTCCAATAGACGAGGCTCGAAATGCAATTCCTTCGTGGCTCCGTCACGAATCGATTCTTCGAATCCGTAGCGGCTCATGTAGCCGCCTTCGTCTTCCGTAGCGCCGAAGGCGAAGAACGTGTTCTTGTCGGCGCGATTGATCGGCGTGCCGGTTAGGCCGAACAGGAAGGCATTCGGAAGGGCTTCGCGCATTTTACGGCCAAGGTCGCCTTCTTGCGTTCGGTGCGCCTCGTCGACCAGGACAATGATATTGTCCCGGTCGTTCAGCTCGCCATCCGCTTCCCCGAACTTGTGGATCGTGGTGATGATGATCTTGCGGACATCCTTCGCAAGGAGGTCTTGAAGGTCCTTGCGGCTGTCAGCCTTGATCAGGTTCTGCGTGTCGTTGGCATAGAAAGTCCCGGAGATTTGGCTGTCGAGGTCGATGCGATCCACGACGATAATCACCGTGGGATTCCGAAGTACCGGGTGCAGCCGGAGTTTACGGGCGGCGAAGAGCATGAGCAGGGATTTGCCGGAACCCTGGAAATGCCAGATCAGGCCCTTCTTGGGCTGTCCGGCAATTACACGTTCAACGAGCTTGTTGGTGCCCTCGTACTGCTGGTAGCGGGAGATGATCTTGATGCGTTGCTTGCCCTTGTGCGTCGCATAAGAAGTGAAATTCGCCAACAGGTCGAGGATGACCTGGGGGCGCAGCATAGAGTTGACCGCTTTCTCGACCTGTTCCATCGCGGGCAGGGCCTTGTCATCCTCGAGCCGCCACGGGCCCCAGAACTCGACGGGCATGCGGATCGAACCGTAGCGGTATTCCTTGCCCTCGGTGGCAATGGAAAAGATGTTCGGCACGAATAGCTCGGGCACGTTGAGCTCATAGTCGCGGTGGACTTGTAGCGCCCCGTCGAGCCAACTTTGGCTGGCGCGTACAGGGGTCTTCGCTTCGATGAGTACCAGCGGCATGCCGTTGACAAGAAGGACGAGGTCGGCTCGTTTTTCGGTCTTGCCGGCGCGGAAGGTGTACTGCTGGGTGACGACGTACTGATTCCTTTCGAGGTTTGCGAAGTCAACCAGCTTGATAGTGACATGCTCCCCGTTTTCACCGAAGGGCATCGACTTCTGGCCAGTGAGCCACGCGGCAAACTCCTCGTTGGCCTTGACCAAGCCGTCGCTGCGGACGCCCATGATGATCGCACGTAGCCGGTAGAGAACATCGTCGACGCGATCGGGTTGGGCTGCGATAGAGGGATTCAAGCGGATTAGGGCTTCGCTGAGATGGCTCTCGACGATTGCTTCCTGGGGTTGGCGAGGGAGGTTCTCATGGGAGAGGTAGTGCCAGCCGAGGCCTGAGATCAGGCCAGCGCGGCGAGCGAGACCGGGGCCGACGGCCGTGTGATGGGTGACGCCGCCACAGAGCAAATCGCGGACGAAGGCTTCTACAGTGTTGGCTTCATTGAATGTCATATTGCCAGGCCTCCGTTTATGATCTTCGCTGCAAGAGATCCCGTCTCATGAAGCCTTGTCTTGATCTCTCTTTGAGCACCTTCGATCGCCCCAATCATCCCAACAACTTCCTTTTGGTAATCAATGGGCGGAATCGGAATCAGGATCCGCTTGAGATTCGCCGCGTTAACATTAGTTTGGCTGACGCCTCGCGTCGCGAAGGACATCACTTGGCGCCGTCCAATCGGGGCCCTAAGAAAAGCGCCAAGATACTCTGGCAACAAGTAATCCATCTTGGTTTTCAGTCGCACCAGATACGACGCGAAGACGTGGTCCCCCCGTAAATCGTAGATGCCCGTCCGGCCTACCAGTTCGTAACTGTTTGTGCGATTAAAAAGTACGTCGCCGGAAACAAGGCGGTATGTCTCAAACTCAGAATCGGAAAGGTCTAGGTACTTTAAGTCGTCAGCGGTCGCTTTTCCGTCTTCTAAGTTCATCATACGAAGAACTGGATACCGGCCACTGCTATTCAGGCTATCAGAAAGGCCGTATTGGACACTGGTTAGTAGATCCCCAAGAGGCGCAAGGGGCCAATCCCCTCGGTAGTGACCAACTCGCTCATGTTGTGCAAGCTTCCCTGTATCGAGACCTCTCATTCGCTGCTCAACCAGGGAGTCGCGGGTTGAAATTGCGCTTTGCAGCACGCAATAGAGGCTATTCTGGTATGCCTCCGCTGCCTGCAAAACCTCCGCGATTTGTCGCTGCTCGCTTATTGGCGGAAGAGCAAACTTATACCATGCAAGGTCGGAAAAGTTGACGTACGGGTTGACGGATCCTTTCGATTCCCGTTTGGAGTGTGCATGGAACGACTCGCTCTGCATGATGAACGGCAGAAGTTCCGGTAAAAGGGTTTCGGGATCTTTTGACTCAAGCACGAACGTGGTGTTGGCGGTAATTCCTTCAAACTCTGCCAGGGCAACCTTCCGAAGATAGGTTCGGCGCGAACCGTAAAGAACATGGCCAGGTTTGAATCGCATGTGGAATGCGGGTCCAAGGTAGTCGTCTCCGATTTCACCCCAACGACGGATGCGAAGACAGTCGGTGTCCATATGTTCTCCGCCGATATAGCGTTCGAGGCCGGACTCCTCGGGATCCACCTTGTCTTTGACCTGCCGCACGACGTCGCCGAATGCGACCGTAGTCCAGCGAGCTTTCGTGAGGGACAGATCAGACATCGCTAGCCTCCTCAGAGGCTTCGCTGTGCAGGGCCTCCGCCAGTTCGTCCATCAGTATCCAGAAATCACGGCCTTGTGCGTCGAAGCGTGACCAACTTTCGGCGAGGGATACCGTGGACTCAATTGCAGATTCCGTGGTCTTGCGGACGACGTAGTGATGGACCGTGAGATCCCCATTCTGACTGAGAACTTCTTCCGTCGTTGCAGTTGCTGCGAACGCGGTTTCGTTGCCGAAAGCGCGGTACGTGTCAAGGATGCGGGATTGGTGCTCGGCAAGTAGAAAGCTCTGCGACTTCTCTCTGACAATCTCATGAACTGCATCGATGAAGAGAATCTTCCCTCTACGATGCTCGGGCTTGTTTGAGCGGCAGACTACAACACATGCCTCCATTGGGGAGTTGTAGAAGAGGCTGGGGCCAAGCCCGAGAACGCACTCGACAATATCGGAGGCGACAAGGTTGCGCCGCAGCTCTGCTTCATCCTTTCGAAATAGTACCCCATGTGGGAACAGGATCGCGCATCGCCCTGTTTCTGAGTCCATGCTCTTAAGGATGTGCTGGAAGAATGCGTAATCGGCGCGGCCCTGCGGCGGTGTCCCGAGGAAGTTCCGCCCCCACGGGTCGCTCTGCCACGCTTCGCGGTTCCATTTCTTTATGGAGTATGGAGGATTGGCAAGGACCACGTCGAAGGTTTTGAGCCGGTCGCCCTCGATGAGGGCCGGTTCGTGCAAGGTGTTGCCACTGCGGATGTCGAAATCGGAAACACCGTGAAGTACGAGGTTCATGCGAGCGATGGCCGCGGTGATGTTGATGAGTTCTTGGCCGTAGAGGCCCATGGTGCGGGTGTCGCCTCCGTTGCGCTTCGCCTCGGCTAAGCACGAGATGAGCATGCCCCCGGTGCCACAGGTGGGGTCGTAGATGGTCTCGCCCGCCTTGGGCTCGAGCATCTGCGCCATCAAGTGCACGAGCGTGCGGTTGGTGTAGAACTCCTGCGCAGTGTGGCCGCTGTCGTCGGCGAACTGCTTGATGAGGTACTCGTAGCCGTTGCCGAGCTCGTCCTCAGGTACGTTGGTGAGGCTCAGAGTGTGATGCGAGAAGTGCTCAATGAGATTCTTGAGCGTTTCGTCTGGAATCTGAGCCTTGTCGGTCCAGGCGGCATTGCCGAAGACGCCCTGGAGGCGATGAGGGTTGGCAGCCTCGATTGCTTGGAAAGCAGTCAGCAGGGCACGACCGACATCGCGTGATGCATTGCGGGCGTCCCTCCAATGCGCACCAGGGGGAATGGTGAAGCGATCGTTGGCGGTCGCCGTCGCGTAGGCCTCGTCCTGGGAATCCTCGAAGGCTTCGCGGTAGTCCTCATCCCAGACATCCGAAAGCCGTTTGAAGAAGAGCAGTGGGAAGATGTACTGCTTGTAGTCGCTGGCATCAATGAGCCCACGCAGCAGCGTAGCTGCACCCCAGAGATAGGACTCAAGCTCCTGTTGTGATAGATGGTCGGTCTTCATCCTCGCCTCTGCTCAATCCCGATTCTTAGGCATTAAATCCGTGGCTCATGACTCGCCACGAGCCAAGGCCTGGGGGTTAATCCTCACTTGGCATTTCCCGTGGTCCGGGCATGCCCCACGCAAGGACGGCCAAGCGTGCCAGCATCTCTTGACGCCGTTCAATTGACTTTGAGTTCCATTCGGCAAAGGATATCAGGTCTTCGACGGCCCGGTTCAATTGTGTGTTCTTGCCAACTTTGGGCTTTTCGGCAAGCGATTTCGTCAGAAGAAACGCTGACTGGCGGTAGCCTGGGAGCTTCTCAGCATAGAGGTCGTTGGAAACCGAAGTGTTGATGGTCTTCTCCAGAAGAGTGAGGTTCCCCATCATCTCCACGTATTCGAAGAACCGCTCCTTATCGTCGAATGCATCGACGACCTCCTGCTTGGGCGTTTGAGGCAGGACATGCTCGACATCGACCGTTTTAGCGAGATACATATCCAGGCTCTGGTGCGCGGGGTTGTTCCAGGCCATTTGCTCGACGTATTGAGTCAGCTTGGCCAAGATGTATCGCATGCGATACTGCTGGATGCGCGATTGCGTGAGCTCCTGGAATGCGAAGTCGAAGTTGCCGCGACGTTTCTCCAAGTCTGAGGTAATGCGGTTCCGGATGAAGGCGTCCAGAGATTCCTCGCTGCGGGCCCCCCGCAAATCAGTCGCCCAAATCGCGAAGTTTCGTTCAAACGTCCTTGTCGGCTCGCGGGTGATGATGTAGCAGAACAGCAGGTTCTCTATCGCCCGGCACAGATTGGAGAACAGTTCCGGAGGGAGGTGGCGACCGGCTAACAGCAAGATGAAGTGCTGACGGGCTGCGCCGCTCAGTATGGTGAGGTTTTTCAGGTACGGATTTGCCGACCCGTTGACATCCTTGGCATCGAGGAAATTCGACCAGGCCTGGGCACATTCGATCAGCGTGGCGAGGAAAGCCAAGGGCTGGTCTTCCAGGCCGACCAATTTGGTGTTCCTCGTAAACCAGTCGTAGATGTCATCCTCGCGTAGCGGTTTCTTCGTGTCTTGCTCGAAATGGGCCATGATGTAGTAGCGAAGGAATCGGAGGGGCTTCTCGCCGTAGCTGTCCAGCGTATCGATCAGCCTCTTCCAGCGCAGCTTCAAGGTTGGATATTCATCTTGGGAGGTCTTCATGAAGAGCAGGTTCTTCAGCAGATCCATGGCGTTCAGGCCGACGCCCCGGTCGTTTACGGTCTCGAAGACCTTGAGCGCGTTGGTCAACGAGGGAGTGATGATGCGGATGAGCTTCACGCGTTTTGTAAAGGTCGCATAGAAGAGTTTCAGCTTCTTCGCGGAGGTGTCATTGTTTACGCGCAGGAACTCCACGATGTCGCGGTATGCGGATCGGATGCGGAGAACCGAGGTGGTCTTCTCGGATACATCGTTCAGGTGAGACGAATCCTCCACAACCTTTTTCAGAATGCCCTTGCTGTCCTCGTACTGCAGCACCAGGCGGTGGCGGAAGACCTCTTCGCCAACGTCGTTGATCGAGGATGCTGCGATCTGACCATCGAGTGCGGAACTGGGTTTGTCCTCGGCTTCGATGAGCAGATCCCGGATCGCGCAAAGGATCAGGAAGATGGAGGTCATGCGTTGCTGACCGTCGATCAGGCTCAGCGTCCCGCTGTCATCCCGACACACCACAATACTGCCAAGGAAGTATTCCGGGCCTTTGATGAGATGGCCGTTCTCGTCGAAGAACTCGTCCTGGATATCCTGCAGAAGTTTCTCGATCTGTTCTCGTTCCCACACGAATTCCCGTTGGAAATCAGGCACCGTGTAGAAGTCTTTGAAGAGATCCTCGATTGATAGATCTTTGGATTCAATCTTGATGCTCTCAGCACTCATTCGAGCCATCCTCCTTCGGTCAGTACGGTGCGGAGGTGGTCTTCGGCAGCACGGGCCTCTCGCAGTGATTCCTTGAGAGCTGCGACGGCCTCTGACAACGGTGGGATGTCCGCACCGACGGGAGGTAGGACGTAGCGGGAGATGTTGAGCGTCCATCCCTCCTTCTTGATCTCGTCGAGGGTGACGACCTTGGCCCGGTCCTCGACATCCTCGAAAGCCCGGAACCACTTGACGATCTTCTCTCCGTGCTCGGGATCGAGGAAGTTCTGAGCGCGGCCCTTCCGGAAGAGGCTTGAGCCGTCAAGGATGAGAACCTTCTTCTTCCTCTTGGCTGGCTTCTTGCGGCGGAGAATCACAACGCACCCCGCAAGGCCAGTGCCGTAGAAGAGATTCGGCGCGAGGCCGATTACCGCTTCGATCAGGTCTTCCTTGAGCAACGCTTCTCGGATCTTCCCCTCGGCGCTCTTGCGGAAGAGAGCGCCTTGCGGGAGGACGACGGCCATTCGGCTGTCTTCACCCTGCGCCATTGAGGCAATCATGTGCTGGACGAACGCGTAGTCGCCGTAGCTGTCCGGGGGCAGGCCATACTTCGCGCGGCCCCACGGGTCGTTTTCCCAGATCTCGCGACCCCATTCCTTGAGTGAGAACGGGGGATTGGCGATCACGCAGTCGAAGGTGGCAAGTCCGCCAGCAACATCGGTGAAGGCGGGCTCGCGAAGGGTGTCTTCGCGTTTGATCTGGAAGTCCTCAATGCCGTGGAGGACGAGGTTCATGCGGGCGACTGAGGAGGTCGTGAGGTTCTTCTCCTGGCCGTAGATCTTGCCGAAGAAGGTCCGAGGATCGCCACCCTTGCGTTTCACGTGGTCGATGGCGGCGAGGAGCATGCCACCAGTGCCGCAGGCGGGGTCGTAGATCGACTCGCCTTCTTTGGGATCGAGGATCTCGACCATCATCCGGACCACACTACGCGGAGTGTAGAACTCGCCGGCTTTGTTGCGGCGGTTCACGTCGGCAAATTTGCCTACCAGGTATTCGTAGGCATCACCCAGGATGTCCGTGGTGACGGAGTTGTTGCCCAGGGAAACTGCCGAGAAGCCCTCGATCAGGTCTTTCAGCAGTTCGTCGGTGAACTTCTCGCGGTTTCCCCAGTCGGCGGATCCAAAGACCCGGAAAAGCGTGTCGGGATTGGCCCGTTCAATCTCTTGCATGGCGTGCTTGAGTGCAGCACCGAGGTTCTGGGCAGTCTCGCGCACGTCATTCCAGTGACAGCCCTTGGGCACCTGGAAGCGGTGGATTTCTTCAAAATGACCAGGATCGGCATCCCCGTAGAGTTCGGCAGCTTCTGCTTGCTCCTCGTCCCAGACGTCGCTGATGCGCTTGAAGAAAAGGAGGGGAAGGATGTAGCCCTTCCAGTCAGTTCGGTCGACTGCAGAGCCGCGGAGAGTGTTTGCAGCGTCCCAGAGTGTGGATTTGAGAGCGTTGAGATCCATCTTTTCCCTATGGCGCAGAGATCGGTGAACGGTTTGGGGCACATCGACCTGGCGGTAAGCTGCGGCCGGCTCTGGTGCGGCGCTGGCATATGCCGGCGCTGTGGCAGAAGCGATCAGCCATCAGCTTGAGAGACTTAGGTGCCATCGGCCACATGTCTGAACTCATTGGGCCTTTCCGTCTTCGCGTTCGATCAATCTCACGCACGCGTGGATGGTGGCTAGGTAGTGGTAGAACATCCAACTGAGCCAGATAGCCTGATCGTATTGCCGCTTCTGCTTGTCGTTGTGGTGCCGAATTCCGAAGTTATTCGCCAACTCAAACAGATCACTCTCATCCTTCTTCGACAAGACTGCTCGCGCCTTTGGGCGCAAGTACTCCAGTACATCTGCCAGCTCGCGTACGGCGGTTCTACGATCATCGAGCGAAGCACGATGCCGCCGGAACTTCCTGTTCGCCATGTCGACCCGCGCAGCAACGTCTTCGCGATCCGGAGTCGGCAAATCAGCCTCAACGAGTGGCTCTAAACCTCGATCAGCTAGCTGCTCTACCTCGCCAACAAGCGTAAGTGTGAACCCATCCACGTATCGCTCTAGAATGGGGTTTATCTTCTCGCGCAACTCGGCTTGCCCGCTTGCCTTGTCAAACACGGTATAGTGCCATCCGCAGTTGTTCCAAGAATGGTAAGTCCCGTCGATCGGTTTAGATATATGGTCGAAGAGGAACTCGATCAGATCAAAAATATCATCCTCAGAGTAATCGCTGAAGTGCTTGTCGATCGGCCAAAGATCGGGCTTTTGGAGGGCTATGAATACGGCAATTTCTCGATCAGATCCGAGTGAGCCGGGAATATCCCCCTCATCGACGCACCACATACCAAATGCTTCCTGGAAATAACATGCATCTTCGAGATTCTTGAATACCCCGGCAAAAAGGCGGCGAAGTAGTTCGAGATTGAACTCTTGTCGATCAGGGGTTTGACCAGTTCGGTGGGAATAGTACTGACGCGCCACCTGATTTTTCCTTCGTTCGAGTGCACCTAACAGTTGATATTAGAACTCGGAGTGCGCTGATATCAACGAGCATATACTAAAACGTTGAGAGATTAACCGGTAACTCGAAGTTTACCAAGCAGATTCGCCGGATGCCCAGTGAACGCTCTGGGTGAAGTATTTGGTTCTGCCCCTACGGTGGCGCGTGGAACACTGGATCCAGTGGAAACTTGTTTCAGAGCCCACCCACGCACCGAATGCCGGGGTCGCCGGCACCCGCTTGGAATGCTGTGGAAGGAACCGCGCTCCTTCTGACTGATGCGAGCACACTACCGCTCACCGGCCTGGACCACCCCGGCCTAACGTCCCCATGCCCAGCTCCCAGCCCCCCTTTGCCCGATGAAGGCAGAGGGGTTTGTCGTTCCTCCAAGACGGTGACAGCAGGGGTCTTGGCCCGTTTCGGACGGCCGCCGGCAGCCGAGGCCTGACCAGTCTAAATGACATTTAGATTGGTCGCCCCTTTCGGAAACGGCCATAACTCCAACGTGCCTCATCGGGGCCCGCAGCCGCCACGGCCGAGACGCTACCTAGGCCTGGCAACCGCCCCGAACACGCACAACTGATTGCTGGTAATAGACGTTAGCTTCGCAGTAGGAGAGGGACCGATCCATGAATTCGCCCGCGCATTGCCCCAATTTCCAGCCCCGATTCCCTGAAACCCACGCCTCCATCATCCGGGTACGGCCTGCCGTCCGCGCAAAGGACGGTGTGCGATGAACCGCTACGTCGAAGCCGCCGTCGACTCCGAGATCCAGGCGCTCCGCAGCACTTCATCAGGCCGGGCCTGCGCGACCTTCAAGGCCGCCGCGGCCATTGGTGGATTCGTGGGGGCGGGGGAGGTCGACCGATCCGTGGCCGAGCGCGCCCTCCTGTCCGCCGCCCTGGGGACCGGTCTCCCGGAGCGCGAGGCCGCCGGCCATATCCACCGCGGCATCCTCCGCGGGGAGAAGACGCCGCGGGTTGTTCCAGTAACAGTGTGCCACCCAAACATCAAATTCCGGGCTCCCGGCTTGGCCAGGCCCGCTGCGCCGATCCGGACCTACGCGGACCCGTCGCTGGTCCGGCCGCCGCACCAGGAAGTCGCCGCCCTGTGGGCCGCGTCGCTGCCCGTGAGCTGCACCCCCGAGGCCTCCGCCTGGTTCGCCCACCGCTTCGGCCCCGCCGCCGCCTGGTCCCTCCAGCAGGCCGATCTGTGGGATCTCGCCCGCGTGATCCCCGCAGGCCTCCGCCTTCCCCGCTGGGCCCGCTCCCAGGGCGGCCCGTGGACCCACACCGGCCACCGCCTCGTCTTCCGCCTTTGGGACCACACCGGCCAGGCCGCTTCGCTCCGCGCCCGCGCGCTCGACGCCACCACGGTGCCAAAATCCCTGGCCCCCGCCGGCTACTCCGTCAAGGGTCTGGTCCTCGCCGACCCGCTGGCCCAGCAACTCCTCGGAGGCGTCTGTCCCCCCTGGTGGCAGCCCCGCCAGGTCATCATCGCCGAAGGCGAACCCGACTGGCTCCTCTGGGCCCTCCGCCAGCGCGAGGCCGACGAGCAGGGCCCCGCCGTCTTGGGCATCGAATCGGGCGCCTGGTCCCCGCAGATCGCCGCCCGCATCCCCACGGGAGCCTCGGTGGTCATCCGCACGCACCACGACCAGCCCGGCGAGCGTTACGCCCAGCAGATCGCCGCCTCGCTCCTCGGACGCTGCCGCATCTTCCGCAGCAGCGCGGGAGAGGAGGTGGCGCGATGACAAGCCTCCCGATGCAAAACCAACAAATGAAGGACGACAACGACCGCCTCCTCGAAGGCACCCTCCCGCTGGACCCTTTCGCCGACGCCGAACCCCTCGACCCGGCCGCTCCCGACACGGCCACCAACGAGGACCAGGATTGGCCCGACCCCCTGCCCATCGGCCCGGTGGCCGACAAACCCGTTTTCCCAGTGGACACCCTGCCGCCATGGCTGCGCGACTGGGTCACCGCCCTCGCGACCGCCCTGCAGTGCCCCGTCGAC
>Ga0116152_10001387_pt1 | contig 19934 bp, 16 predicted proteins | sample AD_UKC119_MetaG_FD_89894 | JGI IMG/M metagenome (GOLD analysis project Ga0116152, IMG submission 89894) | Active sludge microbial communities of municipal wastewater-treating anaerobic digesters from Hong Kong - AD_UKC119_MetaG | ecosystem: Engineered > Bioreactor > Anaerobic > Digestate...
AGTACCGACAGGACCACCCGTTTATCGGCGCGGTCAAGAAGTCCGAAACCAAACTGGCGGACGGCACGGTCATCAGCAGCGCCGAAACCACTTGGTCCAAGCATGACTACGGGACGGGCTATGAATCGCGCGCCTTTGCCTACGTAGGGGAAACTGTCCAGTCACAGCACAATGTCGGCGCACCGCCGTACAACGGCGCGAAGGTCTCCACCTCAACCACGACCAACCTCGTCGACAGCACGACGGGCACCGTCTACGATCAGACGATTGTAACGAGCGAACCTTCGGCCGGTGCCAATGGGCTCAATGGTGGCACGACTTGGACGACGCACGTCCAAAGGCCACCCGGCGAACTTGTTAACGACGTAACGAATTGGTGTATTGGTCGACCACAACGCACGACTGTCAGCCAGTCACATAGTCTCGCTGGAGGAGGCGCGCAAACCCGGACGATCACTTCGAACTGGAACGCATTCTATTGCCGGCTGACTGATGTCGTCGTGGAGCCGAACCATGCGACGCTCAAGGTAACGACCACCCTCCAGTACGACTTGTTCGGCAACCTCACGACGGAAACCGTCACCGGCGTCGGCATGCCTGCGCGCACAACCACGATGCAGTACGATGCTCAAGGGCAGTTCCCACTGTCAATCCAGAATGCGCTCAATCAGACGACCCATCGTACCTGGGAAGGCAAGTATGGAACGCCAGCGACCGAGACTGATCCCAACGGTATTTCAGTCGAATGGTCCTACGACAATCTGGGACGGCTGACCGAGGAGCGACGGCCCGACGGGACCAAGACTACGTGGAGTCGCGCAGCGTGTAATTCACCAACTTATTGCGGTGTGGGGACACTGCGAGTCGAAACAACGCTTTCCGAGTACGATTCGGCAGGGGCGGTTGTTAGGCGCGAGCTGCGGTACACCGACAGGTTCGATCGGCTCACGCACGATTATGTGCAGGGACTCGGTGGGCTCTGGTCGAGGAGCTATCGTGTCTTCGATGCGTTGGGGCGGGTGGAGCGCGAGTACTTTCCGTATCAGGATAACGCGACAAGCTATCCGTCCAGTTCCATCGTCTACGATCTACTCGGCAGGCCAACACAAGTGTCGCGTCCGGTCTCGGATACCGATTCGACGATCCAGACGACCTATGTCTACTACGAAGGTCTGACGACGCGAACCGTAGACCCGCTCTCCAAGGTGAGCGCAACAGTGGCGAACGCGGCGGGACAGGTTGTCCGTTCTACCGATCACAGCGGGTATTCGCAGAACTTCCATTTCGACGGGTTCGGCAACCCGGTGCTCGTCACCGATAGTCTTGGGAATACGTTGCAGAGTGCGGTGTTCAATATCCGAGGTATGCGCACGCAGTCGAGCGACATGGACATGGGTACTTGGATTTATGTCCCGAACGCACTAGGGGAAATCACTCGGCAGACAGACGCCAAGGGCCAGATTACGGATTTTCAGTATGACTTGTTAGGCCGGCTCACGCAGCGCGCCGAACCGGCGGGCGTCAGCACTTGGGTGTGGGGCGCGTCGAGTACTGCCAGGAACATTGGCCAGTTACAATCGATTTCGGGGCTCGGATACTCGGAGAACAACACGTTCGACAGCATCGGGCGGCTTGCATCACGAATTATCAATGCGGATGCCAGCTACCAAATCGACTACGGCTACAACAGTTTCGGCGCGCTCGACACGCTGACGTATCCGGTCAGTACTGGAGGTTACAGGCTGAAACTCCAGTATGAGTACAGCGCGGGCGCACTGAGCCGGATCAGGGACTTCAATTCACCGGGCACGATCTATTGGACGGCAAATACCGCCAATGCGCGCGGCCAGGTGACGCAGGAAACGCTGGGAAACGGACTGGTCGCCCGGCGCTCGTTCGATGCCGTAAACGGGTGGATCAGGAGCATTCAGACTGGTCCGGGAGGCGGTGCCAGCATCCAGAACCTCGCGTATCAGTGGGATCGGGTTGGCAACCTTACCGAGCGCCGCGATCTCAACCAGTCGCTGACCGAGAGCTTCGTGTACGACAACCTGCATCGACTCGACTATTCGCAATTGAACGGCAGCACGAACCTGGATTTGGGCTACGACTCGATGGGTAACATTTCGTTCAAGTCCGACGTCGGAAACTATAGCTACCACCCGACCAAGAAACACGCAGTGGCGAGCACGTCAGCACCGTCGGATTGGTCGTTCGAGTACGACGCCAATGGCAACATGACGACTGGACGCGGCCAGAACATCACGTGGACGAGTTTCAACTTGCCGGCTTCGATCACGCTGCCCGGCAGCGGGGGCGGGGGCGGCCCGACGACAGAACCGGTGAACTGGACCAACCTCAATACCGTGACGCTGGGCCCCAACGGCGCGATCCAGAAGTCGGTCGGCGGGAACTGGAACGGCACTGCGTCCTCGACGCAGACCATCACCGGCGATGGCTCCCTGGAGTTCAAAGTCAATAACAACGGCGCGAGTCCCTACGTGAACGCGTCGTGGAACTGCCTCAACTCCGGCTCTACGTCCCTCTTGGAGTATTGCCTCAATATCGGCGGGGGCTATGCCGAAGCGCGGGTAAACGGGGTCTGGCAGTCCGATACCACAGCGAGCACGGCAGATACCTGGAAGATTGCGGTCGAGAGCAATGTCGTCAGGTTCTACAAGAACGGCACCGTGTTTCACACCGCGACCCCGGCACCGAGTTTCCCGCTCGATGCGCAATTCGCATCGTCGAACGACGGCTACGGTCTCACCGAGGCAAGCATCACGACTGGAGCCGGTGGCGGCGGTGGTGGCTCGACCAATCTCGCACTGAACAAGCCCGCGAGCGGCAGCGCGGCCTGTCAGGCGAGCGAGAGCTGGGAGAAGGCGGTCAACGGCAGCGTCGGCGGCGGCTGGTCCGACAAGTGGTGCTCGCTGGTGGCTACCAAGTGGCTGCAAGTGGATCTGCAGTCGACGCAAGCGATTTCGCAGTTTGTCGTCAAGCACGCACAGGCGGGCGGCGAGGATGCCGCTGATAACACCCGGGCTTTCAACATTCAGGTGAGCACCAACGGCAGCGCCTGGTCGACAGTCGTCGACGTACCGAGCAACACCCAGGCGGTCACCACGCATCCTGTGACGAACGTGAGCGCCCGTTACATCCGCCTGAACATCATCACCCCGACCCAGGATTCCGATCCCGCGGCGCGAATCTACGAATTCGAAGCGCATGGCAGCGCTGGCGGAGGAGGCGGCAGCAGTACACTGTCGGCCCAGTTCGAGTACGACGCCAATCATCAGTACATCAAGCAGATCGGGTGCTATGCAGACGGCTGCTCGACCACCTACTACATCGGCGGCATACTCGAGAAAGTCACGAGAAATGGGATCACTCAGTATCGGCATATGATTCGCGCTGGCGGCTCCACCGCGATCGTCTCGCGTGCCACGAATGGCACTAACGCGGCGCACTACGTCACGCAGGATCATCTCGGCAGCAGCGCGGCGATCACCGACAGCACCGGCGCAGTGCTCGTGAATTCCAGCTTCGGCGCCTTTGGCGCGCGGCGCGGCAGCAACTGGACCGGCACCCCGAGTCCGCCCGACTGGGCAGCGATCGCGAGCACCACACGGCGCGGCTACACCGATCACACGATGCTCGACAACCTGTCACTCATTCACATGAACGGGCGCGTGATGGATCCGTTGTTGGGCAGATTTATCAGCGCCGATCCCTACATCGATGGCGCGATGAATACTCAGGGGTGGAATCGGTACAGCTACGTACAGAACAATCCGCTCTCGCTGGTAGACCCGAGCGGCTATCGAGGCAGAGACTGTTCGAATTGCAATAAGGCGAACGATCCATTGCACGAGGTGCTGAATAGTGGTTCGTTTGTAGATGACTTACGACAGGAGCACACCGAGGCGTGGACGAGGGTAGCAAGGGGTCATCAATTTGTCGGTGAGCTGCAAGCTGTTCGGGACCAGCAGTACGACTATTTCTTCTTCGACTTCTGGATCAGCCACGGGTTCCACTCTGGTTCGCCAGGTGTAGCCACGTGGCAACGAAACGCGCCAGACCGCCGCCCGAGCGGTAACGAGCCTGTACCGAGGCAGACAATCGATACGCCGGAGCAATCAAGGATGGGTGGGCCGCAGAGTCTCAAGGCGTTTGGCGATAGAAGAGTGGCGCAATTTCAAGACTATCTCGCCGACAGGAACTGTGGCGTTCCCTGCGGCATCGCGTATGCTTCTTCCGCTGCATTGTACGAGGGATTCGCGCAAAGTGCTCTTGAAGCGTTTGACGAGTTGCACGCGGGAAACTACGGGGCTGCTGCGCTCAGTGCTGCAGTAACTCTCGCCAAACCTCTTAGGCTGCTGGAGAAAGGCAAGGATCTCGCACGGAGCGGCGTCGTCCGGGATCACGTCACACGCAACACCAGGAACTGGAGCGCGGCATTGAAATCAGAAGGCGATGCGCGTGCGCTCGCGCGGCAGAAACTCGGCTCGAATCCCGTTGAGGTCGAACCTGGGAAGTGGCGAAGCGCCGATGGGAAGTGGCAGTACCGAGCCAAACCTGGCGATGTGTCAAACAGGCATATCCACTTGGAGGAACTCAACCCACAGACAGGCGAGGTATTGCAGAATGTGCACCTTCGTTGGCCGGAAGGAACTGGGCGATGAGATGGAAGATTGAAGCCGCAATTGAGTTAGAGTCGGCGGATATCGAAGCCACACGTCTTTGGGATTTGGCATTGCGTCAGCTGGTGATGCCCGATTTCGCTCTAGGCCTTTGCCTTTTGTGGCAGGACCTTGTCTCCGCAATTGAGTTAGTGAGTTCCGACCGTACACGAGGCCTAATCCTCGAGCGAGGGAAAGAGCCGGGTAGCTATGAAGCGGTCGTGGATTGGAAGCGCGATTCAGCGCTTCTGGTTTTGTCTCCGACTGAGCTAGAGATGTTGATGGTTTTCTGCCTCAAATCTGTTCGTGATGGTGCGGCCGAAGTTGATCACATTGACATCGAAGCGCGCAACGCAGTGGCAAGCGGTAAGCCCGGGAGTTTTGTATTCAAGTTCCCACAATCTGCCACGCCAGTTCATGAGAAGGAGGCTAGGCGCCGTCTTGGTCTGTGATTTGTCGCCGCAAAGGCAACAAGAGCTCTTCCGGCACTCCATAGGACCGGAAAAGTTCACCGTGCGTTGCCAAGAGCGGAGGGATCTCAGTCGGTACTCTCGTGACGAATTGAAGCAGTTGCAGCAGGATCTGCGTCATAGCGTGTAGGAGCGAATTCGGAAGACCTCTGAACTTGGTCCCGATCGGGCGACCGGACAGCGGCAAGCAGCAGAACAGCAGCTCATTATTCAGATCGACAAGTTCCTGAGCGGGTCATGAGCACAGCATTTCTGGGAAACCCTTTGATCGCCGAACTGCTCGATGACCCGGCAAGGTTCAAGCAGGAGGGGCACGCTTATCAGCTGCTCGAGGAGTACTTCTCTGGGTTCCCGGTCGAAACGCTTCGTCCTCTTATGCGCCATGAGAACGGGTTGGTTCGACACGCCGCGTTGTGGGTTGCATCAGAACTAGGCGAGCAGGCGTGCGTGCTGCTGGGGGACGCGATCCCGCTCATCGCAAGCGATGATCGATTCGAGAGCTATCACGCCCTAGAGATCGCAGCCGTGTGCGCGGTGGGTGATCAAGTCGAGCGATTTGTTGCTGTTGTCGCGGGGCTGGAGTCGAGCGACGGCGTCATTCGCGGCTTGACGATGCGGCTCATGTCGCGCGCGGACGCTGCGCAACTCAGAGCAGCGGCTGCGGCCGCTGTGGGCGATACGCGGCTCGCTGAAGTACACAAGCGCGGGCTAGAGCTCTTGGCGATTGGCGATACGGTAGACCCGAATGCGATCAAGCGCTTCCTAACGAGTGAGGATGGTGTGGCTCGCTCTTACGGTGCGATTGCGGCGAAGCGCTTGAGCAACAAGTATCCGGAGTTGCTTGAGGTGGCGGCCAGCCTTCCCGATACGAGCGTGAGCAAGTTTGCGGGTGATGCTGCGTAGGAATGTCGTCGCTCTGTTGCCACAAAGGCTACTACTGCCGGGCACCGACTCGCGTAAGTTGATGCTGACGCGCTACGCCGAGAAGGAGCGCAAACTCACCCTGTGGTTCGAGCTCGCGCTCTTCGCCGCGGCCACAATTGATTGCCGACTCGAAGTGGGCACCACGGATGCGAGTCAATACCGCATCGCAGCGGCCCCAATCGTCGGTCTGTTTGGTCCTGTAGCGCCTCGTCGTTGTGCCGCGGATCGGGCGTCGAATAGAATGCACTCCATTGGGTTTGCTTTCTCAAGCGCTTTCTGCGGCGGACCGACACTGGAGCCGACGCTGCGGCAATGATCAGGGAGGACTTTCTTGTTGCTGTTTTCGCCCATGTTCGCGCGCCGCCAGCCGACTATGGCGATTCCAAGCGCGGCGCGCTCGCCCGGAGCGACCGGAAAGCTGCAATGGCGCGGCGTACTCGCCTTGTCGCTATGCCACGTGATCGCGCTGAGTGCGTGTGGTCCGTCGCAGCAGGATGCGGAGCTTGCGATCGCTGAGATCGAGGAGGGTGCGGCGTCGATCGAGACGGATGCGAAACGCTTTGCGCCCGAAAGCTACGCGCGATACAAGTCTCAGCTCGCGGCGCTGAAGGCCGCGTTCGAGAAGCGCGAGTTCGATACCGTGGTCGACGGGTCAGCGAAGCTGACGGCGGCGCTCGATGAAACGCGCAAGGCAGCGGAAACGGGCAAAGCGGATTTCGACGCACGACAAGCGCGGTTGGAGCAGCGGTGGGACAAGCTCGACACCGATCTCGGCTCGGTTCAGGGAGCGCTCGAGAAGCGTCTGCGTATGCTCGCGGACAGTCCGCAGTTGCCGCAAAACTTCGATCGGGCGCGGCTCGAACGGGTGGGCACGAGTTTCGCACGGCATGCGGCGAGTCGTCGGGAAGCCCAGTCGCTCGCCAAGTCGGGCGAGTTCGCCGAGGCATTGCTGCGCGGTGCGCAGATCGAAGCGGGTTATCTCGCGCTCATGCGCGAGGTCGGCCTGGCACCCGCGCAGTAGTCTTGGCGTATAGATCGTAGTCGTTTGCCGCCACTATTTTGACGTCCGCGAATTCCCCGACCGGCAGGTCGTTGCCGGCACTGATCCGGACGACGCCATCGATCTCCGGCGCGTCCGAGCGACTGCGTGCGATCGCTGTGTCGCCCTCGATGGCATCGACGAGTACGCGTTCCGTGTGGCCGATGCGCTGCTGCAATCGGGCTGCACTGATGGCCGCCGCGCGGCTCATGAAGCGCTCGTAGCGCTCCTGCTGCACCTCGGGCGCAACGTGATCGGCCAGCGCATTGGCGGTCGCGCCTTCGACGGGCGAATACTTGAAGCAGCCCACCCGATCGAGCTGGGCTGCATCCAGCCAGTCGAGCAACTCCTGGAATTCCCACTCGGTTTCGCCCGGGAACCCCACGATGAAAGTGCTGCGGATCGTGAGTTCAGGGCACTCGCTGCGCCACTGCTGGATACGCGCGAGTGTATTGTCTGTCGAGCCCGGGCGGCGCATGCGCTTCAGCACACTCGGGCTGCCGTGCTGAAACGGAATGTCGAGATACGGCAGCACGCGGCCCTCGGCCATCAGACCGATCACCTCATCGACATGCGGGTACGGATAGACATAGTGCAGCCGTATCCAGATACCGAGTTCGCCGAGGCCGCGCGCCAGATCCAGAAAACGGGTTGCATACTGCTGGCCACGCCACTCTGCGCTGCGATAGCGCAGATCGGAGCCATAGGCGCTGGTGTCCTGTGAGATCACTAACAACTCTTGCACGCCAGCCTTGGCCAGCCGCTCGGCTTCGCGCAGCACGTCGTCGATCGGCCGACTCGCGAGCCGGCCACGCATCGAGGGGATGATGCAGAAGCTGCACTTGTTGTTGCAGCCTTCGGAGATCTTGAGATAAGCGTAGTGCCGCGGCGTCAGCCGGATTCCCTGCGGCGGCAGCAGATCGAAGAACGGGTCGTGGCGCGGCGGCAGGTGCTGATGCACGGCCGACAGCACGTCCTCGTAGGCATGCGGGCCGGTGACGCCTAACACGTTCGGATGTCGTTCGAGTATCCGTTCCGGCCGCGCGCCCAGGCAGCCGGTGACAATCACGCGGCCGTTCTCGCGCAGCGCCTCGCCGATCGCATCGAGTGACTCGTCGACGGCGCTGTCGATGAAACCGCAAGTGTTGACGACGACGACATCCGCCGCCTCATAGCTCGGCGCAACGACATAGCCCTCGGCACGCAGCTGCGTGATGATCCGCTCGGAATCCACCAGCGCTTTCGGGCAGCCGAGGCTCACGAAGCCGACGGTGGGGGCTGGCTCATGCGGTGGTTTGGCGGGCATGGGCGCTATCGTAACCCGCCAGCCGTGCACCGTGCGTTCTCCACTCTGACTGAGCGTGGAAATCTCGCGGAGGGCTTATGTACGGTAGTCACACGGCGTCCCGCCCGATCAGCGCGGGGCTACGATTTCTGTTGGTGGGCGGCGCGCATGTGGCGGTTGGCTTGCTGATCGCGCAAGGCCTGGGTGTTCGTATACCGATGCTGCAGGCGGCGAAGCCGATCGACACGCAGATCATCGACGAAGCGCGGCCGCTCGACCCGACGCCGGCGATACCGGATGGCGTCAAGTCGCTGGAGCCACCCACAATAATCGATCCAGCGCCGCTTCCCGAGCCGCAAGACACCACGCCACCAGTCGACCCGTCCACCGCGGTAACGGTGCCGCCCGCGACCGGCGGCGGGGGCGCCGTCGCGACGACGCCAGCACCCGTGCTCACGCGAGTACGCTCGGATCCTAACCACCCCATCAGCCAGCCACCCTACCCACCGGTGTCGATTCGGCTGGGGCAGCAGGGACCGGTCGTCGTATCGGTGTGGGTGCTGCCGAACGGCCGGGTCGGCGATGTCCGTCTGGACGCCAGCAGCGGCTTCGACGCGCTCGATCGCGCGGCGATGAGCGAAGCGCGGCGCTGGCGACTCGTGCCGGCCACGCGCGATGGCATCGCAATCCCACAGTGGTACGCCGTGCGGGTGGTGCTCAACCTGCAGGAGCGCTGAGGCGCCACCTGTCGGATGACCCATCCGCGCATCGGTCCGACTTGACGTCTTGGTTTCTCGCGAGCGCCGCGCATGAGTAGATAGCGACCATCGGATGGTACTTAGGTACCGCCCCTACTGGATCGCGTTGAACCATGACAACAACCAAGCGGGAACTCGCCATCGTGGGTGGCGGGATAGGTGGGCTAACGGCCGCGCTTGCGCTGCAGCAAGCGGGCTTTCAGGTGCGTGTGTACGAGCAGGCGCCGCAGTTGGCCGAAGTGGGCGCCGGTATTTCGCTGAGCCCGACGGCCGTCCACGGACTCAATCATCTGGGTTTGCGCGAGGTCCTGCTGCGTGAGGCCTATGCGCCGGAGGACCAGGTGGTCCGGCATTACCAGAACGCCCGACCGTTATCGGACATCAACCGCGGCCGGTCGCTGCTCGAGCGCTACGGCGAGCGCTACTACCTGATCCACCGCGCGGATCTGCACGATGCGCTGGCGGCTGCCGTGCGAGCGAACGATCCGGCGGCCATTCTGCTGGATCATCGGTTCCAGTCGCTCGAGCAGCACGACGATCATGTGCAGCTCTCGTTCAGCAATGGCAAGCGCTACTCGGCGACGGTCGTGATCGGTGCCGACGGCTCGCGCTCGGTCGTCCGCGAGCAGTTGTTTGGCCCGGGCGATCCACAGTTCACGGGCTATATCGCATGGCGTGGCCTCGTGCCGATGGAGAAGGTGCCGGCGGGCATACTCAAGCCACCGTCGGGCATCTTCGTGGGGCCGCGTCACCTGGTCAATCGTTACCCGGTGCGGCGTGGCACGCAGCTCAACTTCGTCGCGTTCGCGGAACGCACGGCTTGGACGGAGGAGGGCTGGTCGATCCATTCCACCGTGCAGGAGTTGCTGGACGAGTTCGCCGGCTGGCATGAGTACGTCCTGACGTTCATGCGGGAGACGCCGCCGGAGCTGTTGTTCAAGTGGGGCTTGTTCGATCGGGAGCCGCTCGAGCAATGGACCCGGGAGCGCGTGACGTTGTTAGGCGATGCAGCGCATCCGGTGCTGCCGTTCTTGGGTCACGGCGCGGTGATGGCCATCGAAGATGGCGTCGTCTTGGCGCGCGCACTGGCTGAATCCGCACGCCTCGAGGACGGGCTGCAACGTTACGAGAATGCGCGCCGCGAGCGCACCACGTTCATCGTGTTGCAGTCGCGTGAGGCCGGCAAGCATTTCCATCATGCCGATCCGGACAGTTATGGCGAGCGTTCGCAGGGCAAGCCCGCGGACGAACGGCTCGGGTTGTTCGATTACAACCCGGTCACGGCGCCAATCTGAGCGCTTATTTCGCCGTTACAACGATTTCCGTGCGGCGGTTCTCCGCGCGTCCTTCGGGCGTGTCATTGCTGGAGCGCGGATTGTCGGCACCGAAGCCACGAGCCGTCAGCCGCTCGGCGGCGATACCGCGTTCGATCAGCGCGCTGCGCACGGCTGCGGCGCGCTCCTGCGACAGCGTGCGATTCTGGTCGGCGTCGCCGCTGCTGTCGGTGTGACCTTGTAGCTCGACCTGCGCTGCGGGGAAGGCGCCGAGCACGTTGCCAACGTCATCGAGGGTGCGCGCCGAGGCCGTATCGAGCCTTGCGGTACCGGAGTCGAAGTTGAGATTGTCGAGCACGAACGTGCGCGGCACGCTCGTATCGTCGGCGTTCTGCAGGTAAGCTAACAACTGCGCCGCGGCCGAGTCAACTGCGCCTTGCAGCTCGACGGTCGGTGCGGTGACGACGGGTTCTGGCGTCGCGACGGGGTCCGCATAGCTGGGCGTGTCCACCGCCACTGTCTCGGCTTTCTGGCAACTGCGCAGGCCAAAGAACAGCAGGATGGCCGCCACGGGCACGATCAGCCACGGCAGGAGCGACGGCCGCCGTTCCGGATCTGCGGCGGCTGTCTCGGGCACAGGCGTCGGGGCAGCGGTCGTCACGGGTGGTGGGACGGGCGCAGCTGCGGTGGCCGGCCCACCGAGATCGGCCATGCCTAGCGCTGCACCCAGCCCGGGCGGAGCAATGCTCGGCAGCTGGCTCTTGACGGCACTCAGCATGCCCAACAAGCCCGCGGCATTGAGGCCATTCGAGCGGCTTTGCTTGCCGAGGACCCCCAGAATGATCGGAATCGCCATGCCGAGCAGCGAAGACGCCGACGAGCGGCGCACCCCACCAAAAGAGCTCAGCAGATCGGCGACGGCGTCGCCCCGACTGCCCAGCATCGTGCCCATGAGGCTCTTGCCGGTGTTGAGCACGGCATCGGTCTGCGCACCGCCGCCGAGCGCGCCGGCCAGGTTGTTGAGCAGGCTGCCATCGTGCTTGCCAGCGTGGACCAGATCCAGGAGTCGCGCCGCGCCGTTCTCGCTGTTGCCGAAATTGTTGACGATGCCCGCCAGCAACGCGGGGACCGCGCCACCTGTCAGGGTCTTCGCCGTTGCCGCCGGGTCCTCGCCGACGGTGCCGGCGACCTTGGCAATCACGTCATCCCCCAGCTGCGATTTCACGAGATCGAACAGATTCATGGCGTACGGCCTCCCAGCCTGTGTGGCCCGACGAGCGAGCGACTGTTTTTCGTGGGCGACATTATGCGCGCAACTGATCACTGGTCGACTGTTTCACGCGGCTGGCGAGCGGCTGCCGGGTGCATTAGAGTGATTCGGTCAAACAGTCATGTACGGATATACAGATGCACGCGCCAACTGCTGTCGTATCAGAGACCCTGCCGCCACTCGCCACGCGCGCTGACGCGTCCTACCTCGATTTCGTCGAGGGCTTTCGCGAGTACATACTGGGACCGGGCGCCGATTTCGAGCGCCGCTTGAACGCGGCGGCGGAGGCAGAAGAAGCGCGCCGTGGCGCGAAATTCGCGCGCGTGGAAGAGATCCGCGATTTCCTCGAAGCCATGCCTGTCACCCATTTGCGCAACCGCCTGACGCGCACGCAGCAGGAGATGAAATGGGTGAAGCTGCGCCAGTCCTATGACGCGCAGCGCGCGCAGTTGCTGGCCGAGCTGGCCCACTGGGACGAGCGCGGACCGGCGCGACTGGAGCTCGATCCCGACTTCGTGCATCCGTCGTACACCAATGTGCACTTTCACCTGCAGCCCGGTGGTTACTACAAGGACGAGTTGGGCGGTTTCCTCTATCACTACGGCACCAAAGTGTTCTTCCGCGGTGACAACGACAAGGACGAACTGCACGCCAAGCTGGTGGGATTCGTGCCGCCGCCGTCGGGCGAGGTCAAGCGCATACTCGATCTGGCCTGCTCCATGGGCCAGAGCACGACGGCGTTCAAGGCGCGCTTCCCTGCGGCAGAGGTGATCGGCATCGATCATTCTGCGGCGATGCTGCGCGCCGCGCACCGACGGGCGTCGATGCTGGGTAGTGAGGTCACGTTCGCACAGCGGCTGGTCGAAGACACGCGCCTGCCCGACGGCCACGTCGACCTAGTGTTCGCCTTCATCCTGTTTCACGAGCTGCCGCAGCGGATCGTGCGCGCGACCGTCGCCGAGGCTTTGCGCGTCCTGCGTCCGGGCGGCGCGTTCGCCATCTACGATTTCAACGGTACCGACGGACAGTCGCCCTACCAGCGTTACCATCGCTACTTCGACGCACGCCACAACGGCGAGCCGTATTCGCAGGATTTCTGCGATTGCGACCTGACGGCGATCCTGCGTGATGCGGGCTTCAGCGTCACCAAGGCCGCCGCCTTGCCGGATCGCGCCGGCGGTCCGGGCTACATGAAGCATTGGTACGCGGTGCGGCCTTGAGCATGGGTGAGAGCTGGGATGCCGAGGCGTACGCCAGGCAGACGCCGGAGACCGGTACGCCGATAGCCGGCGACAATCCGGTCTATCTGCCCGATCCGCTCGCGGACGCCACGGTCCGCATGGTCGTCGAACTCGCTGCGCAGGTCTGGATCGATCGCGAACGCTTGTTAGTACTGGAGACGTTGCTGGCCGAGCAGGGTGTCGTGACCCGTGCGGCCGTGGAGTCTTTCAAGCCTTCACCGGAGCAGGCGGCCGAGTTCAAGGCGCAGCGCGATAAGTTCGTAGACGACGTATTCAAGGCACTGCGGACCATACCCCTGCATGAGTAAGCGCCGCTTCCTGTTCGTGTCCTGGTCGGCGCTGATCAGCGATATCGCCTGGCAGATCAGCAAGGAAGGTCACGAGGTCAAGTACTACATCGATGCCGAGAAGGAGCGCGATATCGGCGACGGCTTCGTCCCCAAGTGCCACGACTGGCGCAGCGAGGTGGACTGGGCCGATGTCATCGTGTTCGACGACACGCTCGGCCACGGCGCGCTCGCTGCGGAGTTGCGCGCAGCGGGCAAGCAGGTGATCGGCGGCACCCCCTACACCGACCGGCTGGAGGACGATCGCTCATTCGGCCAGGACGAACTGCGCAAGGCCGGGGTGAACATCCTGCCGTACCGGGAGTTCACCGATTTCGACAGCGCGATCGTCTACGTCCACGACAACCCGGATCGTTACGTCATCAAGCCGAGCGGCGAGGCCGGCAACGTCAAGCGGCGCTTGTTCGTGGGCGACGAGGACGACGGCGAGGACGTGATCCGTGTGCTCGGCGCCTACAAGAAATCGTTTCCCGATGAGATCAAGGTCTTCCAGCTGCAGAAGCGCGTCACCGGCGTCGAAGTGGCGGTGGGCGCGTTCTTCAACGGCAAGGAGTTCGTCTACCCGATCAATGTCAACTTCGAGCACAAGAAGTTGTTTCCCGGCAATATCGGGCCGTCGACCGGCGAGATGGGCACCACCATGTTCTGGTCCAGCCCTAACAAGTTGTTCAGCTCCACCTTGAAGAAAATGGAACCGCTGATGGCCCGCGAGGGCTACGTGGGCTACATGGATCTCAATTGCATCGTCAACGGCAACGGCATCTATCCGCTCGAGTTCACGGCGCGCTTCGGCTATCCCACGATCAGCATCCAGCAGGAGGGCATGACGACGCCGATCGGCGAGTTCTTCTACGATCTGGCGAGCGGCACGGCTACCAAGTTCCGCGTCAAGAGCGGCTTTCAGCTCGGTGTGCGCATCGCCGTATCGCCCTTTCCGTTCGATGACGACGCCACGTTCAATTCAGTTTCCAAGAACGCCGCCATTCTGTTCAAGAAGGGCATCCCCGAAGAAGTGCACATCGAGGACGTCAAACAGATCGATGGCCAGTGGTATGTGGCCGGCACGTCCGGCGTCGTACTGATCGTCTGCGGACTCGGGCAGACCATGCGCCAGGCACAGGCACAGGCGTATGCGCGCGTGCGCAACATCATGATCCCGGACATGTACTATCGGGACGACATCGGCGAGCGCTGGTTTGAGGATCACGACAAGCTGCACACTTGGGGCTATTTGCGTGAAGCCTGAGGATGCTCGCTGATGCGCCTGGCGCAGGGCATCGTCGGAATCGCAGGCTATGGTCTGGCTGGTGTCGCGGCCATCTCGCTGCTGCTCGGCGGCTATCTCGCCAAAAACACGCTCGCGCTCGACAATGACGCGCGCGAGACGACCGGTACCGTGGTCGGCCACGTCGAGACCTCCGCCGATGGCAAGCCGCGGTACGCGCCGCTTGTTGCCTTCACGACCGCCACCGGCGAGCGCGTGGAGTTCCGCGGGCAGTTGAGTGCGCCCGCCCGGCGCTGGGTGGCAGGCCAGCCTGCGCCCGTCAGATATCTCGCGTCGGAGCCGAAGATCGCCCGCGTCGACAGCTTCGTCGACAACTGGCTCGGCGCCAGCGTCGCGCTGGGCCTCGGTCTGATCGCCGCGATCGCGGCGTTCGTGTTGGTGCGGTCTGCCAAGCGCGAGCTGGCGGGTCCGGAGTGATGCCAGTGTGCGATTGGGCCCTGTAAGCACTGCCAAGCCGTTCTGCAGCCACAACAAGGCGCCAAATCTGGCCGAACACAGTCGTTTCGGGCGTGTGATCTGTCGTCTGTCGCCCCCATGATGGCGGTTGATCCCCGATCCCAAATCAACAGCAGCGCCGCGCCCAAGGAATGTGTAAAATGGTGTGTGAGGTATCACACATGGCAACGAACCTATCCTTGGACCCGGCACTCCTGGAACGAGCGCTCGCGGTGAGTGGCGAGAAGACAAAAAAGGCGGCGGTGACGCGTGCCCTGGAAGAGTTCATTGCTCGTCGCCAGCAGAAGCGTGTACTGGATTTGCTGGGCAAACTGGAATGGGATGAGTCGTTCGACTACAAGTCGGAACGCTCGCGGAAATGACGCTGTTGGTCGATACGAGCGTCTGGTCACTCGCCCTGCGACGAGACGGCTTGGTCGATGATCCTCATGTGAAAGCATTGCAAGCGGCATTGAATGGCGGCGAGTCGGTGGTGACAACAGGGCTGGTGCTGCAAGAGCTGTTGCAAGGTTTCGCTGGGCCGCGCGCCGGTCAAGACATCATCGACCGATTCAGCGCGTTGCCATTGCTCCCGTCGACCCGGCGAGATCACATCGATGCTGCCGCCTTGCGCAACATATGCCGTCGGGCGGGTGTGCAGCTCGGTACGATCGACGCGCTATTGGCGCAGCTCTGTATCCGACACGAGTTGACCCTGCTGACTACCGACGCCGATTTCACACGGGCCGCAGAGCACTGCAAACTGCGGCTTTGGAGTGCCAACTAACTCACTCAAGGCACAGTACGAGAGAGAATCTTCCCAAGCACGTGGGGCTCTGACGGCGCGTGTAGAGGGTGCCGCAGCAAGGGCCGCGCGCGCTCCTGTGCCGTTTTCAGTCTAACTACTTCGCCAGGGGGGAGATGCGCGCGCGGCGCTTGCCAGGGTATGCCCGCGCAGCGGGCACACCCGACCCACGCGTCGGCGGAGCCCCACGCGCTTGGGCGAACTCTCTCCTAACACATGGCAGCTACTTATCCCATTTCGCCTTACTGCTAGACGTCGGCGGCAAACGTCCGCAGTGCAGCCCAGCATCCACCATCAGCACTTCGCCGGTGACGGCACTGGCACCTTCGAGGAACCAGACCAGCGCCTCCGCGATCTGCTCCGCGGTGGGTACCATTTTGAGCGGCACCATATCGGCGGCTGCGACCAGGAACTGCTGATACTGCTCGGGGCTCATGCCACCCTGCAGCCAACGAGTCTGGATGGCGCCGGGCGCGATCGCATTGATGCGGATCTCGGGCCCCAGTACTAACGAGAGCGACTGCGTCATCATGTTGAGCGCAGCCTTGCTGGCCGCATACGCCATCGACGAGGCGATGCCCGTGATGCCGCCAATCGAGGAGTTGTTGACGATCGAGCCACGCCCGCCCTTGCGCATGAACGGTGCCACGGCACGCACCATCTGGTAGGCGCCCACGACGTTCACGCGATAGATGGCGAGAAAATCCTCGGCACTGAGCCCGTCGAGATTCTCGTAGGGATTGAACTTGGTCTTGGCGGCGTTGTTGATGAGATAGTCGAGCCGGCCCCACTTGTCGAACGCGGCCTGCGCCATGCCACGACAGACGCTTTCTTCGCCGATATCGCCCTGATACAGGATCGTCTCGGCGCCGGCAGTCTGGCACTCGCGCTCGGTCTCCCTGGCCTCTTTCTCGCTCTTGGTGTAGTTGATGACGACATTGCAGCCGCGCTGCGCCAGCATCAGGGCGGCAGCGGCACCGACGCCCGTAGCGGAACCGGTGACGATGGCGACTTTGCGATCTTTTTTGCTCATGGGAATGTCCTTGGCCTAACACGTGGTCGGGCGCCGGCGAGGGGCCGGGCTGCCGATCGTGCGGGCATGATACAGAGGGCGCCGCTGCTGGGTCTCCAATAGACGGTCAGGCTGTTCGGCAGCCGGCGCAAGGCGCCGATGGGCGGGCGACGAGTCCGGTATTCTTGGGCGCTGGCTCGGGCGGCGTTGCCCGACAACATCTCAAGGAAGTCGTCACATGGCATTTCGCGACATGCGGGCGTTTCTCGCCCATCTGGAAGCCCAAGGTCAGCTGAAGAAGCTCGCCATGCCCTTCAAGGCGCGTCGGGGAGATTCGGAGCTGCAGGCGCTGATGCGCTATGTGTGCGACAAGGAGGGGCCGGCGCTGCTGCTCGAGAACTGCGAGGGCATCAACACCAAGGGCGTACCGGTGATCTTCAACGCCTTCGGCACCCGCGAACGTACGGCCATGACGCTTGGCTTGAATGACTGGCGAGCGGTCAAGATCCGACATGCCGAGATCCTCAACGATCCGTCCAAGTGGATCGCGCCGAAGACGGTCGATCGCAAGGACGCACCCTGCAAGGAAGTCGTCATCAAGGGCGACCAGGTGTCGATGGATAAACAGTTGCCGCACGTCTGGTTCGGCAAGGAAGGTCCTTCCTACCTCACCAATGCGATCACGATATCGGCCGATCCTGAGACCGGCGCGCGCAACGTCGGCTGGTATCGCTTCACGCAGTTCCTCGATGCCACGCATCCCATGGGCGAGAGCTATGCGCCGGAGCGCGCCAAGACCGACCTGGCGGCGTTCTACTGGTGGCAGCCGCCGATGTCGGACATCGGCCGCCACGTGTTCAAAGCCGCGCAGAAGGGCCAGCGGCTGCCGGTGGCGATCGCCTGCAGCGCGGAGCCGGCCATCCACGTGGGCGCTGCTACCGGCATGATCGGCGACGAGGCGGCCTTCGCCGGCGGTCTGCGCGGTGCAGCGATCGAGATGGTCAAGTGCGAGACTAACGACTTGCTCGTTCCGGCCACCTCCGAGTATGTACTGGAAGGCGAAGTCGTGTTCGACGAGGCCGAGACGATCGGTTGGCACAGCAACCCGGTCGGCTACTACGATCGTGCCCAGCGTTTTCCGATCGTACGCGTCAACTGCATCACGCATCGCAAGAATCCGCTGTGGTACGCGACCATGGAGATGGTGCCGCCGTTCGATCACAACTACCTCGCGCTGTTGCCGGTCGAGGCGGAAGTGTTCGCCGATCTGCGTCGCAAGATTCCCGAAGTGCGCGATGTGGCGTGTACGCCCAACATGACCTACATCGTGCAGCTCGCGATCGACGGCGCGCAGAAGCCGCATCCGGAATTCGGCAAGTACATCCTGCACGCGGTGTGGGGTTCCGCTGGTCGCTGGGGTCGTACCGCCAAGCTCGTGATCGTGGTCGGCCCGGACGTCGATCCGTACGACCTCAAGCAGGTGGAGTGGGCGATCGCGACACGCTGGCAGCCGGTTCAGGATTCCATCATCAATCCCTCGGGTCAGGCGTTCGTGCTCGATCCGTCGTGCGAGAAGTCACCGCAGTTCGGTGCGTTCCGGTCCGAACAGCTGGGCATCGACGCGACGATCAAGATTCCGGAGCGCTTTACCGAATACCCTGAAGTATCGAACGCGCTGCCGGACGAAGTGGCGGCGATCGCGAAGAAACTGCATGGGGTCGTCTGAACGGTTCGATCAGGCCTACTATCAGCGGTTCTATCTCGACCCGCGCACCGCCGTCACGTCACGCATCGAGATGCGCGCGCGTGCGCGGCTGATCAGCGCTTTCGTCGATCACATCGGTTTGCCGGTGGCGCGCATCCTCGACGCGGGCTGCGGGGTGGGACTGCTGCGCACACCCCTCAGACGCCACTGGCCCCGCGCGGAGTACGTCGGCCTCGAAACCAGTGAGTATCTTTGTGCACGCTATGGCTGGCAGCACGGTTCGCTCGCGACCTGGCGCGCGAGCAAACCGTTCGATCTGGTGATCTGCTACGACGTCCTGCAGTACCTCGACGACAGGGACGCGCCGCGCGCACTCGCCAATCTCGGCCGACTGTGCCGCGGCATTCTCTATATGACGGCGTTGACCAAAGGGGATTGGCAGCGCAACTGCGATCAGGCCCGCACCGACCGGGATGTGCATCTGCGCACGGCAGACTGCTATCGCGCGCGGTTGGCGCGCGCGTTTCGTCCGATCGGAGCGGGCTTCTGGATCCGTCGGGGCGCGCCACTCATTACTTGGGAACTGGAGCTTGCATGATTGCCTGGCGTGCGGTGACGAGCGTATTGGTTTGGACGGCGGGGCTCGCGCAGGCCGCAACGCCGGTCGTGCCGAATGCCGATCGCGTCGCCGTGCTGATCACGGACTGGGCCGAGCCCGAGGGCTTCGACGCTCACTACCGCAGGACTGTCGTATCGCGCAGTTTCGGCGCGCGCGCGCTGCGGCCCGACGAGCCGTGCACCGAGAACTTCGTGGGCCAGTTTCCATTCCGCTCGCAGATCGGGCTCGTGCCCTTCGCGGTTGCCTTCGAGACCAAGGGGCTCGAAGGTGTCTACGACTCGATGGGCTTGTATCGACGTAGCGCTGATGGCGCTACCTATACTTCGATAGTCGATCCGTCTGTCACGATTGCGGCGCAGGACTTGCCGCCGACGCCCGGCCTCGTGCGCCCCGCCAGGGATATCGAGAAGAAGCCGCTCAGCCGCTCGTTCTGGGCGCTCGATCCGCGCGACGACACTAACTACCTGGATGGTGTCTACCAGATTGGCCGCTCGCCCGTCGGCCGGCAGGCGAATCCGCTCGCGTTCCCGAACGGTATTCGCGATGCCGACGAGTACTCCTACGCGGCGGCCATCACTGATTTCGGCATCCTGCACGAGGATCAGACGCCGCGACTGTCGCCCGCTACCCAGCAGGTAGAGCAGGCTACCATCGTGACCCTGCAGGCGTTGTTCGGTGATCGCATCGAGGTACGGCACGGTGCCTACGCGGCGTTTCCGCCGCACACGCGCGTCGAGGACGATGTCGCGCTGGAGCTGGCCAAAGAGGGCTTCCGCAGGATGG
>Ga0116152_10001388_pt1 | contig 19918 bp, 13 predicted proteins | sample AD_UKC119_MetaG_FD_89894 | JGI IMG/M metagenome (GOLD analysis project Ga0116152, IMG submission 89894) | Active sludge microbial communities of municipal wastewater-treating anaerobic digesters from Hong Kong - AD_UKC119_MetaG | ecosystem: Engineered > Bioreactor > Anaerobic > Digestate...
CCCGGGGAGATCGTGATCGTGGACAAGGACGGCATGCGCACCGATACCACGCACGTGGGCTCCGCGAAAAAGTCCACCTGTGTGTTCGAGTACATCTACTTCGCCAGGCCGGACTCGGTCATCGACGGTTCGAGCGTGCACGTGGCGCGCATGCGCGCAGGCGCGTTTCTGGCGCTGGAGCACCCGGTGCAGGCCGACGTGGTGGTCGGCGTGCCGGACTCGGGCATCGACGCCGCTATCGGCTATGCGCGCCAATCCGGCATCCCCTACGGCGTGGGCTTTATCAAAAACAAGTATGTCGGGCGCACGTTCATCCAGCCCGGGCAGATGGCGCGCACCAACGCCGTGAAGATCAAGCTGAATGTCATCCGCTCCACGGTGGAGGGCAAGCGCGTGGTGCTGATCGACGACAGCATCGTGCGCGGCACCACGGCGGCGCGCATCGTAAGCCTGCTGCGCGAGGCCGGCGCCACCGAGGTGCACATGCGGCTGGCGGCCCCGCCGTTTACCCACCCGTGCTACTTCGGCACCGATATCGATTCCACCGAAAACCTGATCGCCGCGGGCCACAGCGTGGCGGAGGTATGCAAGCTGGTGGGCGCGGACAGCCTGGGCTATATGCCCGTGGAATGTTTGGACAAGCTCGCCGCGGGCGCGAAGTGCGGCTTTTGCAAGGGCTGCTTTACGGGCGAGTATCCCGTGGATCCGGGCGGCGCCGTAGCCAAGGACAAGTTTGAAGTGTACTTACCGGAATAAGGAGGAAGCGAATGAAAAGCCATTCTGAAAGCTACAAGGCCGCGGGGGTGGACATCACCGCGGGGTACAAGGCGGTGGAGCTGATGAAAAAGAACATTGCCCGCACCCTGCTCGGCGACACCGGAATCGGTGGCTTCGGCGGAACCTTTGAGCTGGATACCACCGATATGCCCCATCCCGTGCTGGTGTCGGGCACCGACGGCGTAGGCACCAAGCTCAAGCTCGCCTTTCTTTTGGACAAGCACAATACCGTTGGCATCGACTGCGTGGCAATGTGCGTCAACGATATCCTCTGCTGCGGCGCAAAGCCGCTGTTTTTCTTGGATTACATCGCCTGCGGCAAAAACGTGCCGGAGAAGATCGCCTCCCTCGTAGAGGGCGTGGCCGAGGGCTGCGTGCAGGCGGGCTGTGCGCTGGTCGGCGGCGAAACGGCGGAGATGCCCGGGTTTTATACGGAGGATGAATACGATATCGCGGGCTTCAGCGTAGGCGCGGTGGACAAAGCGAAGCTGCTGGATAAAAACACCATGCAGGCGGGTGACGCGCTGATCGCGCTGCCGTCCTCCGGCGTGCATTCCAACGGTTTTTCACTCATCCGCAAGGTGTTCGGCGACCGGCTGATTGACCATGCCGAAACCCTGCTCACGCCTACCAAAATCTACGTCAAGCCCATGCTCGCGCTGTTTGACGCGGTCACGGTACGCTCCGCGGCGCACATCACCGGCGGCGGCTTTTACGAAAACATTCCGCGCGCGCTCAAGCCGGGCATGATGGCGAAGATCGAGACCGCCGCCATCCGCACGCCCGACATCTTTCGCACCATTCAGGCAGCCGGCAGCATCCCCCGGCGCGATATGTTCAACACCTTCAACATGGGTGTGGGCATGGTGGCTGTGGTGCCCAAAGCCGAGGCGGACAAAGCCGTTGCGGTGCTGCAGGCAAACGATGTCGATGCCTATGTGCTGGGCGAAATTGCCCAAGGCGAGGGTGTGGAATTATGGTAAAGATTGCGGTGCTGGTGTCCGGCGGCGGCACAAACCTGCAAGCGCTCCTCGACGCGCAGCGGGACGGCCGGCTGAAAAGCGGCAAAATCGCGCTGGTGGTGTCCTCCAAGGCGGATGCCTACGCGCTTACCCGGGCGCGGGACGCGGGCATTGAAACCGCTGTCCTGCCCAAGGCGGAATCGCCCGAGGCGTACGGCATGCAGCTGATCGAGCTGCTGCGCCTGTATCAAATCGACATGATGGTGCTGGCAGGCTTTATGCTCATCCTGCATCCCAACGTTGTGCGCGCGTACGCGGGGCGCATCCTTAACGTACACCCCAGCCTGATCCCCTCGTTTTGCGGGGCGGGCTATTACGGGTTGAAGGTGCACCGCGCGGCGCTGGATTACGGCGTGAAGGTCACCGGCGCGACCGTGCACATCGTTAACGAAATTCCCGACGGCGGCAAAATTCTGGCGCAGAAGGCCGTGAAAATCAAAAAGGGCGATACACCCGAAACCCTGCAAAAGCGCGTGATGGAAAAGGCCGAGTGGAAGCTGCTGCCGCAGGAAACCGAAAAGCTGGCCAAAAAGATTGCCAAAAAGGAGAAGAAGCATTGAAAAACCTCAATGAATTGCTTACCGGCAACCCCTACCCCGGGCGCGGGATTATGCTCGGGCAGACGGCGGACGGCCGTGCGCTGATCGCGTACTTCATTATGGGCCGCAGCGTCAACAGCCAAAACCGCGTGTTCACCCAAAAGGACGGCGGCATCATCACCGAGGCGTTTGATCCTTCCAAGATGGTCGATCCCAGCCTGATCATCTATGCGCCCGTGCGCGTGTTTGACGCCGAGACGACCATCGTTACCAACGGCGACCAGACCGATACGGTTTTTGACGCGCTGGCCGGCGGCGGCACGTTTGAAAGCGCGCTGCGCACCCGCACCTACGAGCCCGACCCGCCCAACTTCACGCCCCGCATCTCCGGCCTGCTGAAGGGGAAGGACGGGCAGATGGCCTATCAGCTGTCCATTTTGAAGTCCGGTACAAACGAAAGCGCCCTGCGCTTCTTCTTCGATTATCCCCAGCCGCAAGCCGGCGAGGGGCACTTCATCAGTACCTACGTTACCGACGGCAGCCCCATCCCCAGCTTCCGGGGCGAACCCAAGGCGGTGGCGCTGGGAGATGAGAACCTTGATGTATTCACGGCATCGCTCTGGGAAGCATTGGACACCAACAACCGTGTAAGCCTCTTCACGCGTGATATTAACCTGCAAACGGGCCAAACGCAGACACGTATCGTGAACAAACACGCGTAGGAACGAGAACGAGAGTTAATTCCACATTCCGCCCCAAACGACAAGCAAAGGAGAAACCCAATGAACGAATTAGAGCTGAAATACGGCTGCAACCCCAACCAGAAGCCCGCGCGGATCTTTATGCAGGACGGCGGTGAGCTGCCCATCGAGGTGCTGTGCGGCAAGCCCGGGTATATTAACTTCCTGGACGCGTTCAACGGCTGGCAGCTGGTGACCCAGATGAAACGCGCCACGGGGCTTGCGTCGGCTACGAGCTTTAAGCACGTCAGCCCCGCGGGCGCGGCGGTGGGCCTGCCGCTGACCGATACGCTGCGCAAGATCTACTTTGTGCCGGCGGACGCGGAGCTCAGCCCGCTGGCATGCGCCTATGCCCGCGCGCGCGGCGCGGACCGCATGAGCTCGTTCGGCGACTGGATTTCCCTGTCGGACGTGTGCGACCTTGCCACGGCCAAGCTGATCAAGCCCGAGGTATCCGACGGCATTATCGCCCCCGGCTACGAGCCCGAGGCGCTGGAGCTTTTGAAAACCAAGCGCCGCGGTACCTACAACATCGTGAAGATCGACCCGGACTATGAGCCCAAAGCCCTTGAACATAAGGACATTTTCGGCATCACGTTTGAGCAGGGCCGCAACGAGCTGGTGATTGACGACGATTTCTTTGCCAAGGTGGTTACCAAGGCGACCACCCTGCCCGACAGCGCCAAGCGCGACCTCGCCATTGCCATGATCGCGCTCAAGTACACGCAGTCCAACTCCGTGTGCTACGTCAAGGACGGCCAGTGCATCGGCATCGGCGCGGGACAGCAGAGCCGCATCCACTGCACGCGCCTGGCAGGCGATAAGGCGGACGTGTGGTGGCTGCGCCAGCACGAGAAGGTGCTTAGCCTGCCCTTCCATGACGATGTGGCCAACCCCAATCGCGATAACGCCATCGACCGCTATGTGAGCACCGAAAGCCTGACCACCGTTTTGGCCGACGGCAACTGGGAAGCGCTCTTTACCGAAAAGCCCGCCGAGTTCACCGCCGCCGAAAAGGCGGATTGGCTCGCCAAGAACACCGAGGTCAGCTTAGGCTCCGACGCGTTCTTCCCGTTCTCGGATAACATCGACCGCGCCGCGCAGTCCGGTGTGCGCTATATCGCCGAGCCGGGCGGCTCCAAGCGCGACCAGGAAGTCATCGACGCCTGCGATAAGTATGGTATTACGATGGCGTTTACCGGCTTGCGACTGTTCCACCATTAAGACGAGGACGAAGTTTAATGAGGAATGGGCAACGGAGGGAAGCGTGTGCCCAGTGGGCACTTCGGCGAAGCCGAAAGCGACCCGGAGTTGGGAGGTTTTACAGAGCACAGCGACCGGTAGGGAGCCGTGCGACAATAAAACCGAGTGGGCAATGGCGGTGCGGTTGCTCCGCAACCGAAGATTTCAAATTCCGTTCCGAATCGTTCCTTATAATCCAAAGATTGCGCAGCAATCTTTTCCACCATTCCTCATTCTTCATTCATCATTCCTAATTCCTAATTCGTAAGCAGGGAGGAAACCCATGAAAGTCTTAGTCATCGGCGGTGGCGGCCGCGAGCACGCCATCGTGAGCAAACTTGCGGAAAGCCCCGCGATCGAAGCGCTGTACTGCGCGCCGGGTAACGGCGGCATTGCCGCGCTGGCGGAGTGCGTGCCCATCGCGGCTACGGATATTGAAAAGCTGGCCGACTGGGCGCAGGCGCATGCCATGGATTACGTGGTCGTCGCGCCGGATGATCCGCTATGCCTGGGGCTTACGGATTTGCTGGAACAAAGAGGCATTCCCGCGTTCGGGCCGCATAAGGCCGCCGCGCGCATCGAGGGCAGCAAGGTGTTTGCCAAGCAGCTGATGGAGCAAAACGGCATCCCCACCGCCAAATGCGCCGTGTTTGACGACATGCTCAAGGCGCTTTCCTACATCGCGGATTGCCCCGTGCCGCTCGTGGTGAAAGCCGATGGGCTGGCACTCGGCAAGGGCGTCATCATCTGCCAAAACCGCGCCGAGGCCGCCGAGGCCGTGCGCGAGATGATGGAGAAGCACAAGTTCGGCGCGTCCGGCAGCCGCGTGGTGATCGAGGAATTTTTAGAGGGCCCCGAGGTGAGCGTGCTCGCGTTTACCGACGGCGAGACGATTGTGCCGATGGTATCCTCGATGGACCACAAGCGCGCGCTGGACGGCGACAAGGGCTTAAATACCGGCGGCATGGGCGTGATCGCGCCCAACCCGTATTACACGGACGCGATCGCCGCGCAGTGCATGGCGGAAATCTTCCTGCCCACCATCCGCGCCATGCGCACGATGGGCAATCCCTTCAAGGGCTGCCTGTATTTTGGCCTGATGCTGACCAAAGACGGCCCCAAGGTGATTGAGTACAACTGCCGCTTCGGCGATCCCGAGGCGCAGGCCGTGCTGCCGCTGCTGAAAACCGATCTGTTTGCCATCATGCGGCATGTGACCGCCGGTACGCTCAAGGACGCGGACGTACGGTTTTCTTCCGGCGCCAGCTGCTGCGTGGTGCTGGCCTCGGGCGGGTATCCGGTGAAGTACGAAAAGGGCAAGCCCATCCATGGCCTGTCCGCCGCCGCCAGGCAGCCGGACACGTGGGTGTTCCACGCCGGCACCAAAAAGGACGGCAGGCAAATCCTCACCAGCGGCGGGCGCGTGCTGGGCGTAACGGCAGTGGCCGACACCCTGCCTCGGGCTATCGAAAAGGCTTATGCGACCGCGAAGCTGATCGATTTTGAAGGCGCGCACATGAGAAACGATATCGGACAAAAAGCTTTGAACGCATAAAGGAGCAGCTATGGCAGTATATTGCGTATATACGGAGAAAAAAGCGGGTTACGACGTGGAGGCCCAGGCGCTGCGGCACGAGCTGCGCCACATTCTGCTGATGAAAAACGTGACGGGCGTGCGGATTTTGAACCGCTACGACATCGAGGGCATCGACAAAGCGCTGTTTGAGCAGTGCCTGCCCATTGTGTTTTACGAGCCGCAAACCGACGCCTATTCGTTTGGCTTGCCGGAAGAAGCAATCAAGGAAGGGGCGAAGCCCTTCGCGGTGGAGGCCCTGCCGGGGCAGTTTGACGTGCGGGCGGCGAGCTGTGAGGAGTGCGTGCAGCTGGTCAGCCAGGGCGAGCGCCCCACCGTGCGCACCGCCAAGCTTTATTTGCTGGAGGGCGACTTAAGCGCGGACGACATGGCGCGGATCAAGAAGTACATCATCAATCCCGTGGAAAGCCGCGAGGCCGATCTGGCCGAGAAGCAAACCCTCCAGCAGCGCTACGACGCGCCCGCCGACGTGGAAATTCTGGAGGGCTTTACCGCCATGGACGCCGCGCAGATCGCCGGCTTTGTTAAGCGTTACGGCCTTGCCATGGACGCGGACGACCTCGCGTTCTGCCGGCAGTATTTTCAAAAAGAGGGCCGCGATCCGTCGCTGACCGAGATTCGGATGCTGGATACCTATTGGTCGGACCACTGCCGCCACACCACGTTTTTAACCACGCTGGACGACGCGCAGATCCAAAAGCCCGCCGTGGAAGCGGCGTTCCGGCGCTATCTCGGCTTGCGCAAGGAGCTGGGGCGCGAGCATAAGCCCATCAACCTGATGGATATCGCAACCATCGGCGCCAAGGCGCTCAAGGCGCGCGGCGGCCTGCAAAACCTCGATATTTCCGAGGAGATCAACGCCTGCTCCATCGTGATCGACGTGGATAACGACGGCAAAACCGAGCCGTGGCTATTGATGTTTAAAAACGAAACCCACAACCATCCCACCGAGATCGAGCCGTTCGGTGGTGCGGCCACCTGCATCGGCGGCGCGATCCGCGATCCGCTAAGCGGCCGCACGTACGTGTATCAGGCGATGCGCGTTACCGGCGCGGGCAACCCGCTGGTGCCGGTTAAGGATACGCTGGAGGGCAAGCTGCCCCAGCGCAAGCTGGTCACCACCGCGGCGCAGGGCTATGCCAGCTACGGCAACCAGATCGGCCTTGCCACCGGCATGGTGAACGAGGTTTACCACGACGGCTATATCGCCAAGCGCATGGAGATCGGCGCGGTGGTGGGCGCGGCGCCGCTGAGCCACGTGCGGCGCGAGCAGCCGCTGGCCGGCGACCTGATCATCCTGCTGGGCGGCCGCACGGGGCGCGACGGCTGCGGCGGGGCGACGGGCTCCTCCAAGAGCCATAAGCTCGAAAGCCTTGAAACCTGCGGCGCGGAGGTGCAAAAGGGCAATCCCGTCACCGAGCGCAAGCTCCAGCGCCTGTTTCGCGACGAGAAGGTGACCCGGCTCATCAAGCGCTGCAACGATTTCGGCGCGGGCGGCGTGAGTGTGGCCATCGGCGAGCTGGCCGACGGGCTGGAGATCGATCTGGACAAGGTGCCCAAGAAATATGAGGGCCTCGACGGCACCGAGCTTGCGATCTCCGAAAGCCAGGAGCGCATGGCTGTGGTGGTGGCCGCGGAGGACGCCGACGGTTTCATCGCCTTTGCCAACGCCGAAAATCTGGAAGCGACGGTTGTGGCGACCGTTACGAAAGAACCGCGCCTGAAAATGACATGGCGTGGCAAGGAAATCGTCAATATCGCGCGCGATTTCCTCAATTCCAACGGCGCGAGCAAGCACGCGTCCGCCTTGGTGCCCGACGACGGTATCCGCTGTGTTCCCTTTGCGGGCGATACCGTGGGTGAAAAACTGCAAAATATGGTCTCCGACCTCAATATCTGCTCCAAAAAGGGCTTGTCCGAGCGGTTTGACTCCACTATCGGCGCGGCCTCCGTGCTGATGCCGTTCGGCGGCAAAACGCAGCTTACGCCCACGCAGGCCATGGCGGCCAAGCTGCCGGTTGCCCACGGGGATACAGACACCTGTTCGGGCATGGCCTACGGCTTCCATCCCCAGCTGATGGCGCAAAGCCCGTACGAGGGCGCGTACCAAAGCGTAGTCGAAAGCCTGTGCCGGCTGGCCGCGAGCGGCTTTGACGCAAGCAAGGCCTACCTCACCTTTCAGGAATATTTTGAGCGCATGACCGGCGATCCCGCCACGTGGGGCAAGCCGCTGGCCGCGCTTTTAGGCGCGCTGGACGCGCAGCTGGACTTCGGCATCGCCGCGGTCGGCGGCAAAGACTCGATGAGCGGCACGTTTGAAGATATCCATGTTCCGCCCACGCTGGTCAGCTTCGCGGTCGCCCCGGGCAGCGCGGCGGAGGTGATCTCCCCCGAGTTCAAGGCCGCGGGCCACGAGCTGCGCTATCTGCCCTACAACCGGAAAAACCTGATGAAAACGCTGGAAATGCTGTACCAGCTCATCCGCGACAAGCGCGTGGTTTCCGCGTGGGCCGTCGGGTTCGGCGGCATCGCCGAGGGCCTGTTCAAGATGGCGCTGGGCAACCGCATCGGCGCGGCGGTGGACAAGGGCTTTGCCCGCGACCTGTTTGCCCAGGAGATCGGCGGGATTATCATCGAGGCGGCCGCATCGGCGGTGCCCCCCGCCATCGGGGAAACGCTGGGCGTAACCACGGCCGATTACACGCTTGCCTGCCAGGGTGAAACCTATGACCTGGCCGCTTTGCAGGAGGCATGGGAGGCCCGGCTTGAGCCGGTGTTCCCCTACCGCCGCAGCGGCGAAACCGTGGCGGACGCCGCGTTTAACGCCGATATCTGGGCCGCGCCCGCCGTCAAGTGTGCGCGTCCGCGCGTGGTCATCCCCACGTTCCCCGGCACCAACTGCGAGCTGGACACCGCCCGCGCGCTGGAGCGTGCCGGCGCCGAGCCTGTGGTTGCGCTGATCAACAATTTATCGCCCGATGCCGTGGCAAAGAGCGTGGAGCGTATCGCCGCGCAGATTGACAAAGCGCAGATGATCGTGTTCCCAGGCGGCTTTTCCGGCGGTGACGAGCCGGACGGCTCCGGCAAGTTCATCACCGCGTTTTTCCGCAATCCGCGTATGGCCGAGGCCGTGACCACGCTGCTGAAAGACCGCGACGGCCTGATCCTGGGCATCTGCAACGGGTTCCAGGCACTGATTAAGCTGGGACTGGTGCCCTATGGCCGCATTATCGACACCGACGCCGATTGCCCCACCCTCACGTTTAACACCATCGGCCGTCACCAGAGCATGCTGGTGCGCACGATGATCGTGTCCGACAACAGCCCGTGGCTTAAAAACTGCGCCGTGGGTGATATCCACACCGTGCCCGTCAGCCATGGCGAGGGCCGCTTTGTCTGCCCCGACGAGCTGCTGAAAACCCTGATCGACAACGGCCAGATCGCCACCCAATACGTGGACCTGTCCGGCAGCCCCACCATGGATCAGCGCTTCAATCCCAACGGCAGCACCCTGGCCGTGGAGGGCATCCTGTCGCCCGACGGCCGCGTGTTCGGCAAGATGGGCCACAGCGAACGCTCAGGACGCAATCTGTATAAGAATGTGGACGGCGCCAAGTTCCAGCCGATTTTTGAGAATGGCGTTGCCTACTTCGCGTAGGTGAATTAGGAATTTGGAATTAGGAATGGCGGAAAGATTGCTCCGCAATCTTCCGATTTCATTTCGTTGGCGGTTGCTTGTATTCTCCATGTGACATGCGGTATGCTGGTAAGGGATTACGCAAATACAATCCTTCGGTTGCGTAAGCAACCGCACCGCCATTCCTAATTCATAATTCCTACTTCCGCAAACAATCCCGCAACAAGGAGGCCGTACGATGCAAAATCAACACGATACCTACACCAGCCCCTTCTCCGCCCGCTACGCGAGCCGTGAGATGCAGTTTATCTTTTCCGAGGACAACAAGTTCCGCACATGGCGCAGGCTGTGGATCAGCCTGGCCAAGGCCGAGCAGCGGCAGGGACTGCCGATCACCGATGGGCAGATTGCCGAAATGGAAGCGCACGCGGACGACATCAACTATGCCGACGCGCAGCGCCGCGAAAAGGAATGCCGCCACGACGTGATGAGCCACGTCTACGCCTACGGGCTGCAGTGCCCCACGGCCAAGCCGATCATCCACCTGGGGGCGACCAGCTGCTACGTGGGCGACAATACCGATATCATTATCATGCGGCAGGGCCTTGAGCTGGTGCGCGGCAAGGTGCTGACGGCGCTTCAAAACCTGCGCGATTTTGCCGTGGAATACCGCGCCATGCCGGCGCTGGCGTACACGCACATGCAGCCCGCCCAGCCCACCACCGTGGGCAAGCGTGCCACGCTGTGGATGAACGAGCTGGTGATGGATGTCGAGGAGATCACCTACCGGCTGTCCACGCTGGCGATGCTGGGCTCAAAAGGCACCACCGGCACGCAGGCCAGCTTTGTGGAGCTTTTGCACGACGGCGCGAAGATCGACCAAATTGAGCGTGACATCGCCGATGATTTCGGCTTTGCGAAGGTCGTGCCCGTCAGCGGGCAGACCTACAGCCGCAAGATGGATTATCAGGTGCTCACGGCGCTGTCGGGCGTGGCGCAGACGGCCAGCAAGTTCAGCTACGATATGCGGCTTTTGCAAAGCTTCAAGGAGATGGAGGAGCCGTTTGAAAAAAACCAGATCGGCTCGTCCGCCATGGCCTACAAGCGCAACCCCATGCGCTGCGAGCGCATTTCCGCACTCAGCCGCTATGTGATGGTCGATCAATTAAACGCCGCGGTTACCGCCGGCGTGCAGTGGTTTGAGCGCACGCTGGACGACAGCGCCAACCGCCGCCTGTCGGTCGCCGAGGGCTTCCTCGCGGTGGACGGTATCTTGAATATTTTAATGAACGTCACCGGCGGGCTGGTGGTGTACCCCAAGGTCATCCGCGCGCGCCTGATGGCGGAGCTGCCGTTTATGGCCACCGAAAACATCCTGATGGACGCCGTCAAGCGCGGCGGTGACCGGCAGGAGCTGCACGAGAAGATCCGTGTCTATTCGCAGGAGGCCGCCCGCATGGTGAAGCAGGAGGGTGCGCCCAACGATCTGCTGGACCGCATCGCCGCCGATCCCGCGTTTAACACCACCAAAGCGGAGCTCGAAGCCGTGCTCGACCCGGGCAATTTCTCCGGCCGCAGCGCCGAGCAGGTGGACACCTTCGTGAGCACCGTGGTCGATCCGCTGCTGGAAGCCAACAAACGCAATATCAGCGCCGCGGTGGCGCTGAACGTGTAAAGCGTTATCTGCTGCTCAACGGCAGCCCGCACAAAGGCAATATGTGGAAGCCGGCGGGCAGGAAAGCGCCAATCAGCCGCCGGAAAGCCGCATAAAAAGAGAATGATAAAAACAACCCCCGAATGGGCCGCAAAGCCTAGTCGGGGGTTGTTGGTTGCTTGTGTTAATCCGCACAGGCGGTTCGCAGCGCTGCCGCCCTCCCGCGCTGCCGCGACAGGGCCGATTGGCGGCTGGCCCAACCGGCAATCCGGTCGCTTTCCAGCCGGCAATGGTGCAGCTCGATAATCTCGCCGGCGTTGACTTTCACGCGCCGCGTTTCACCGGGCGCGAGGGTATACACCTCGCCGCTTGTAAGCGTTTGATCGTTCCACAGGGTGGAGCGCACAAAATACGCGTCCTCCGTATCGTCGGCACATACGGTATACTCCCATCCCGAGATCCATTGCAGGTCGGCGTCGATGCCGCTCACCAGCCGCCCGCCGCTGCAGGCAATCGGGTTTTGTTCCGCCTTGCCGGTTACCCGGGTCAGTGAGCCGTGCGCGGATACCGTTACGGCCGCGCCGGCGGGGAGGTAGAGCGAATACACGGTGTCCGCAAGGTTGTCCACGGTGTAGGTAAGCGATTGATCGCCGCTTACAACGCGGATCTCGGCGGCAGCTTCGCCGTCGGTGGCGGCGTGGTACAGCCCGGCCGGCAGGATGCTGTCCGCCGGATAGTATCCGGCGAGGAAGGTGACCGGCGTATCGGAAAACAGATCGTCATATGTCAGGATGTTCACGTGCTTGCGCTGCACAAACCCGTCGGTGGCGTAAAGCCGCACCTGCACCATGTCGCCGCAGTAGGCCAGCAGCTGCAGCGGCACGCCGACGCTGAGGGGATCGCCGGCGGTCTGGTCGGGGTTGCAGTCGCACAGCAGCGGGATAAACAGCACGCTGTCGGTGGACTGCGCCGCGGGATCGTCCGGCGGGAAGGTGACAAACGCAAAGCCGATCGGATCGACGGTGCCGATGGCCTCGGTTACGGACACGCAGGCCGAGGGCATGTAGTAATCGCGCCCCATGTCAAAGTGGCACCACTCCGGCCCCGCGGCCCATACCGCCAGCTGCGTGCCCGGGTAATAATAGCCCAGCGGCTCGCCGGCCTCCGGTGAGGCGTAGTAATAGCAGGGCGTGTTTTCCTCGCCGATCACGGTCCTGATATAGAATACGCGGGACACGTTTTCCTGCCATGCCTGCGCCGACGCGGCCAGAACAATCACGCATACGATGGCCAGTGCAATGCCAAAGCGTTTTTTCATCAAGCTTTCCTCCCTGTTTTGCGCACGTGCGGCTTGCCTTTATCCTAAGTAACGATTCACATTGCCGTTTTGTTCAAACCGGATGCCGATTGTACGGAAAATGCCCGATTTTGCAGAGGATATACGGTCTGCAAGCTTTGACTATTCCCGTAAAATACGATACAATCATCACGACTGTAACAGAGGAGGGATCGCGTATGGAGGATGCGGCGAAGGCGGAGCTGATAAGCGCGCTGCGCCTTGCTGTGCCCAAAGGCGATATCCTGGAAAACGTGCCCATGAGCCGCTATACCACGCTGAAGATCGGCGGGCCGGCGGAGCTGCTGGTGGAGATTTCCGACGATGCGCAGGCCGTGCAGGTGTTAAAGATTGCCGCGCGCCACGGCGTGCCCGTGCAGGTGATCGGCAACGGCTCCAACGTGCTGGTGAAGGACGGCGGGCTGAAAGGCCTTACGCTGCATTTCGGGGAGCGGTTTTCGGACATTTCTTCCCCCGCGTCCCAGGACGGGAAAACCTATCTGATCACCGCGCAGGCGGGCGCTGCCATGACCGCGCTGGCCAATGCGGCGGCCGACGCGGGGTTGACGGGGTTGGAGTTTGCCGCCGGTATCCCCGGCACGGTAGGCGGCGGCGTACGGATGAACGCGGGCGCTTACGGCGGCGAGATCGGCGACATGGTGGTGAGCGCCGCGTGCGTGACGTTGGCCGGCGAGATGAAAATCTACAGCCATGACGAAATGGAGTTCGGCTATCGCCGCAGCCGCCTGACGGACGAAATACTGCTGTTTGTTACCGTGATGCTGCGCCGCGGAGACGCGGAAACCGTACGCGTGGCCATGCGGGAGTTTAACGCCCGCCGGCGTGAAAAGCAGCCGCTCACCGTACCCTGCTGCGGGTCGACGTTCAAGCGCCCGCCCGGGCGGTTTGCCGGCGAGCTGATCGAAAGCTGCGGCCTTAAGGGCTGCCGCATCGGCGGCGTGTCGGTCAGCGAAAAGCACGCCAATTTTCTGGTCAACGACCGGCAAGGCACCGCGGCGGACTATATACAGCTGATCCATCATGTGCAGCAGGTGGTAAAGGAGCAAACCGGCATCGATCTCGAGCCGGAAGTCAAAATCCTCGGCGAGGACTAACCTGTTAAAATGCGGATAAAGACCGGCTGAACGAAAGGCAAGCGATGCGTAAAGCATACGGGATGTGCCCGGCGCTTGCCTTGAGAGGAAGAGAAAACCAATGCGTTTTTTGATCGTAACGGGGTTAAGCGGCTCGGGCAAAACCGTGGCGCTGCGTACGCTGGAGGATCTCGGCGCCCTGTGCGTGGACAACCTTCCGCCCACGATGCTGGTCCGCTTTATGGAGGCGTGCAACCAAAGCCTGCAGGCGCGCCCGATGGCCGCCATCGGCGTGGACGTGCGTTCGGGCGAGTTTTTTGACCCCGAGGCCGTGGTCAAGGTCATCCGCGAGGCCAAAAACCTGGGCTACAGCATCGATATCCTGTTTATCGACGCGGCGGACGAAACCCTGGTCAACCGCTACAAGGAAACCCGCCGCGACCATCCCCTGTGCGTGGACGGCCGCTCGCTGGAGGATGCGATCACGCTGGAGCGCGGCCTGCTGCAGCCCCTCAAGGAGTTTGCCGACCACCTGATCGATTCCTCGGTGATGAACGCCAAAACCCTGCAGCGGATGATGCGCAGGATCGTCAACGCATCCGACGACGGCGCGCAGCTGCATATCGAAGTGATGAGCTTCGGCTTTAAGCGCGGCATCCCGCGCGCGGGCGACCTGGTGTTTGACGTGCGGTTTTTGCCCAATCCGTTTTATATTAAGGAGCTGGGGCACTTTACCGGGCTGGACGAGCCTGTGGCGAACTTTGTACTTAAGCATCCCGTAACCCAGGAATTTTTAGTCAAGTGCATGGACATGCTCACGTTTCTGCTTCCCAACTATGTGGCCGAGAGCAAACACCGGCTGGTGATCGCCGTGGGCTGCACGGGCGGTGCGCACCGCAGCGTGGCCATCGCCGAAACCATCGGCGCCAAGCTGCGCAAGGCGGGCTGGCGGGTATCCATTACCCACCGCGATCTGGAGATCGAGCAGGCGCTGTGGACAAGCAATGCCAAACAGTAAGGAGCTGGGCGCATGAAGATAGCCGTACTCATTCCCTGCTACAACGAGGCCAAAACCATCGCCAAGGTGGTGGCGGATTACCGCGCCGCGCTGCCCGAGGCCGATATCTACGTCTACGACAACAATTCCACCGACGGCACCGACACGATTGCCCGGGACGCCGGCGCGATTGTGCGCTACGAGCGGCGGCAGGGCAAGGGCAACGTCATCCGCACGATGTTCCGCGAGATCGACGCCGACGCATACCTGATGATCGACGGCGACGATACCTATCCCGCCGAGCATGCGCGCGATATGATCGATAAGGTGCTTACCCAAAACGTGGATATGGTGGTGGGCGACCGGCTGTCCTCCACGTATTTTACGGAGAACAAGCGCCCCTTCCACAACACCGGCAACCGGCTGGTGCGCGGGCTGGTCAACCATATTTTCGGCGGCAGGATTACCGACCTGATGACCGGCTACCGCGCGTTCAGCTATCAGTTTGTCAAGTCGTTTCCGGTGCTGTCCAAGGGATTTGAGATCGAAACGGAGATGTCCATCCACGCGCTGGATAAAAACCTGTACGTGGACTGCGTGCCCGTGGGCTACCGCGACCGGCCTCAGGACAGTCCCTCCAAGCTCAACACGTTCGGCGACGGGTTTAAGGTGCTGCGGACAATCGCGCGGCTGTTTAAGGAATACCGGCCCATGCCGTTTTTCGGGCTGTTTGCGCTGGCGCTGCTGATCGTGGCAATGGTGCTGTTTATCCCCGTGCTGGCGGAGTACTTTGCCACGGGGCTTGTGCCGCGCTTTCCCACGCTGATTTTTTCGGGCGTGATGACGACGCTGGCGATCCTGCTGCTTACCTGCGGCATCATCCTGGATACCGTAGCCAAAAAGCATCGGCAGCTGTTTGAGGTAAACCTGAACATCCTCAAGGCGCTGCGCCCCGGGGACATGAAATGAACCTGCTGATCAGCGCGGCGGCGGGCGTGCTGAGCATGCTCGCCTTTACGGTATCGCGCGACGGCTATGTGGGCGTCAGCGATCTGCCGCTTCAGGCGTTCCACCCGGTCTGGCTGCTGTACGCTATACTGCTGGCGGGGCTGTGGTACTTGTTTTTCACGCGCGTCAGGCGCGTTTCCATCGGGCAGATGATCATCGGGCTTGTGTTCGGCGTGGTCGACTATTTTGCGGCCGCGCTGTTTGCGTATGATACGTGGAGCTATCTCAACGGCGCAGGGCCGTGGTGCATAGCGATCCTGCAGATGCTGGGGCGGGCGGCGGTGATGGCGATGGCAGCCGCGCTGGTGTGCCGGTGGCTGGAAACCGCGCGGCCCGAGGGCAGGCGCATGCGGGCGTTTGCGGCGCGTATGTCCGGCGGATGGCTGGGCAGGGCATACCGCAGGCGGCCGATCCTGTTTGTGACGGGTGTGCTGCTTTTGTGCTGGTTGCCGTATCTGGCAATCTATTTTCCCGGTACCGTGGTGTGGGACATGGCCGAGATGGTGGCCATGCAGTACGGCCTGCGGCCGATGACCACATGGCATCCGGTGTTTGTGACATGGTTGTTTTCCGGCTGTGTGCGGCTGGGGCGCGTGTTTCACAGCGATAACCTGGGGGTGTTCTGCTATACGCTGCTGCAAGCGGTGCTGCTTGCGTATGTGCTTTCGCGTGCGCTGGCGCTGGTGCGCCGGCTGCAGGCGGGCCGTGCGTTTTGGCTGGGAGCGCTGCTGTTTTTCGCGCTCACGCCCATCTTCGCGTCGTTTGCGCAGGCCGTGGGCAAGGATACGCTCTACGCCGCGCTGGTGGGGCTGCTCACCGTGCAGTCGATCGAGTGGCTGCGCTTTGGCCGGCCCAAGGCGGCGGGCGTGGCTGGCTTTGGCGTAACCGCGCTGCTGGTTTGCCTTACGCGCAACAACGGCATCTATCTGCTGGTGCCCACGGCCCTCGTGCTGGTACCGGCGCTGCGGGGCAGGGCGCGCTGGCCGGCCGCGGCGGCGCTGGGCGGAGCCATCGCGGTGTGGATTGCGTTCAGCAGCCTGCTGGTGCCCGCGCTGGGTATCACCGACGCCACGGCGTCGGGCGCGTATTCGGTCGCGTTTCAGCAGTCCGCGCGCACCCTGCGCGATCAGGAGGTATCCTCGGCTGAGTATGCCGCCATCGATCAGGTGCTGGACGCGGCAAACCTCGCTGCGCTTTATGAGACCAATATCTCCGATCCCGTGAAATATACCTTTAAGCAGTACGGGCTGGGGCGCGGCGCGGAGGAAGAAGCGCTTAAGGCGTACCGCAAAACGTGGCTTGCCATGATGAAGGAATATCCGCTGACCTACTGGGAGGCGTTTGTCGCGGGCAGCACGGGCTACTACGCCTTTACGCCCAAGATCGACGCCGCGCGCACCTACAACTATCAGGGCGGCATGCGCTTCCTGTTTGAAACCGTGGCCGCCGGCGACGACCCGCTGGATTTGCACACCACGCAGATTGCCGCCTTTGCCGGGGCGCGCGAGCTGCTGGCGATGTACGCGCGCGGCTGGCGGCGCGTACCGGTGCTGGAGCTGTTCCTTTTCTGCGCCGCTTACACGTGGCTGCTGATCATCGCCGCGGTCTCGCTGCTGCGCCAAAAGCGCGCCCGCGACCTTGCCGCCTTCCTGCCGGCGCTGATGAGCCTGATCGTGTGTGTGCTGTCCCCTGTTAACGACTACTTCCGCTATTTTCTCCCCATCGTGTGCGCCTTTGTGCCCTTGCTGGCGCTGGTGAAACGGGGCATAGGGGCTTTGCCCCTAAAACCTTAATCAGGGGCAGTGCCCCTGAACCCCGGTTTTGCCGCGCATGGATGGGTCAAGGGCGAAGCCCTTGTCAGGATATTTAAGGGTGAAACCCTTAAAGCTTCGTTAAAGCAGGATATTATAAAAGAACAACGGAGCAGCCCCATGGATGGGTCAAGGGCGAAGCCCTTGTCAGGATTTTTAAGGGTGAAACCCTTAAAGCTTCGTTAAAGCAGGATATTATGAAAGAACCACGGAGCAGCCCCATGGATAGGTCAAGGGCGAAGCCCTTGTCAGGATATTTAAGGGTGAAACCCTTGAAGCTTCGTTGAAGCAGGATATTATGAAAGAACCACGGAGCAGCCCCATGGATGGGTCAAGGGCGAAGCCCTTGTCAGGATTTTTAAGGGTGAAACCCTTAAAGCTTCGTTTGACTTTGCCGGGGCATCGGGATAGAATAAACTGTATTTTCGGTAAGGAGGCAATGCGTTGAAACGCCTTGCGATATTGGGGTCCACCGGCTCTATCGGCACGCAGACGCTGGATGTGCTGGCGCGGCACGCGGACCGGTTTCAGGCCGTGGGGCTGGTTGCCAACCGCAGCAGGGACGCGCTGTTTGCGCAGGTGCGCCGCTTCCGCCCGCTGATGGCGGGGCTGACGGGCGACGGGTTTTCCATGGACGATATTCCCGCCGACCTGCGCTTTTGCCGCTGGGTATTCGGGCCGGAGGCGCTGAGCGCGATTGCCGGCATGCCGGAAGCGGACGAGGCGCTGGTGGCGGTGGTGGGCATGTGCGGGCTGGAAAGCGTGCTGCACGCCCTGTCGTGCGGCAAGCGCGTGCTGCTGGCCAATAAGGAAACGCTGGTGGCCGGCGGCCAGCTGGTGATGAAGGCCGCCGCGGCCGCGGGCGAAAACATGCTGCTGCCCATCGACAGCGAACATTCCGCGATCTACCAATGCCTGCGGGCGGCGCAGGGCAACCCGTACCGCCGCATTTTGCTCACGTGCTCGGGCGGCCCGTTTCGCACATGGGACAGGCAGAGGATCGACGCCGCCACGGCGCGCGAGGCGCTTAAGCACCCCACGTGGAACATGGGCAACAAGATCACCGTGGACTCGGCCACGCTGTTTAACAAGGCGCTGGAAATTATCGAGGCGCATTACCTGTTCGGCGCGGCAACGGAGCGGATACAGGTGGTGATCCATCCCCAGAGCGTGGTGCACAGCGCTGTGGAATTTTTTGACGGCGCGGTGATCGCCCAGCTGGGCACGCCGGACATGCGCCTGCCGATCCTCTACGCGATGGCCTATCCCGACCGCCTGCCTACCGGCGGCACGCCGCTGGATCTGTTCACGGTCGGCGAATTAACCTTTGAGCGTCCGGACGCGGAGCGCTTTCCCTCGCTGCGGCTGGCGGCGGAGTGCCTGCAGGCAGGCGGCGCGGCCTGCTGCATCCTCAATGCGGCCAACGAAGAAGCCGTCGGCAGCCTGCTGGCGGGCAAAATCACCGTGGGCGGGCTGTACCGCGCGGTGGAAGAAACCCTGCGCACGCTGGGACCCATGCCGGCGGATACGCTGGCCCAGGTGCTGGCGGCCGACGCGCGCGCGCGGGATACCGCGCGCCGGATTATCCAAACCGGATTGTAACCCAGGGCCGCGGGAAAACGCGGCGGAGCGTGGAAGGATAGTTTGATGACGATATTTTTTATACTTTTAGCCATTTTGCTGCTTGCCGTGCTCATTGTGGCGCACGAGTGGGGACACTATATGTCCGCCCGCGCGCTGAAGATCGCGGTCAAGGAGTTTTCCATCGGGTTCGGCCCCAAGCTTACGCAATGGAAGAGCAAAAAACGGGAAACGATATTCTCACTGCGCGGCATTCCGCTGGGCGGCTATTGCGCGTTTTACGACGAGGACACCGAGACGCTTTCCAAGGACGACCCCCGCCGCTTTATGGCCGCCGCCGTGTGGAAGCGCATGATCGTGGTGCTGGCGGGCTCGGTAATGAATATCCTGCTGGCGTTTGTGCTGGCAATCGTGCTGCACCTGGCTTACGGGTATGTGGCCGCGCAGCCTTCCATCGCAGCCGTAACAGACGGCTCGCCCGCGGCGCAGGCGGGCCTGCTGGCGGGCGACGAGCTGATGGCCGCCGATGACACGCCCATCACCATCGGCGACGCGTCCGGCCTGTCCGCCGTGGTGGATACGCTGGCGGCGGGCGATACGATGACGCTGACGGTGGCGCGCGGCGGGCAGGAGCTGACCGTGGATGTGACGCCGCAGTATGACGAGGACGAGGGCCGCAGCCTGATCGGCGTAAGCATTATCGCTTATGCGCGGCCTACCTTTACACAGGCGGTATCGGGCGCGTGGGACAGCTGCGTGTATGCCTCCACGGCAATCGCGCAGGCGCTGGGCAACCTGATCTTCCACGCCCACGGGGCCGGTCACGTCCTCGGCGCCCTCGCCGTGGAAGATCAGGTTGCCCAGCGCCTGCGCGATTGCCTTGGAG
>Ga0116152_10001392_pt1 | contig 19908 bp, 18 predicted proteins | sample AD_UKC119_MetaG_FD_89894 | JGI IMG/M metagenome (GOLD analysis project Ga0116152, IMG submission 89894) | Active sludge microbial communities of municipal wastewater-treating anaerobic digesters from Hong Kong - AD_UKC119_MetaG | ecosystem: Engineered > Bioreactor > Anaerobic > Digestate...
CCACTACATACGATGGGATAAACCGGTTAAACGTTCTTTCAAGTGAATTTAAAACCGAAGAAAAATGATAGGCTCCCTGAACTTCAAAATCCATGTAAGGAGAATTAAAGCTAAGCGTCTTTAAATCTCTGTTTTGATAGGTTTTAAGAATCACATTGCTTAGGTCCATTTCACCGTTGCGGTTTTTGTACGAGCCATTTTCGATTTTAATCTGTCCATCCATGTTGTCGAGTCGGCTCCCCGAAAAGTTAGCGCTCATAAGACAGGAAACTTCAGCATTGGGGAATTTAGAACTCAGGTTAAGTTTTCCCAGCTTTGCCTTCTTTAAATCAAGTAAAAAATCGAAATCGGGGATTTTCGGATTAAAATTCATTTGCCCTATAAATGAAAACTGCAGGTTGGTATCATTGATTGCCAGAACTCCATCAAACATTTTATCGCGTAAAATACCATCGAATGAAATATCCTGGTAAGTGTAATTATTCAGGTCAATTTTTTTGATGTCACCTTTAAAAACCCCTGAAATATTGTTGCCTTTTTCGTCGTAATTTCCGTCTGCTGAGCCTGAAAAAGTGAGGTCGCCCAGCCGTTCGTTTTTAAAAAGTGTCTTTAAATCGAAGTTCTCCGTCGATACATTTCCACGGTAATAGATAGTACCGTCTTTGTTGGGAACCACCAGAATATCAGTCGATAAAATTCCCATGTCGGAATGCAGGGTTCCATAGGTAACAAAATCAGTTAGAAAGCCACTGAAGTTTCCTGTGAATCTTAACAATCCTGATTCGGTAAAACCATCAGGAAATTGTATGTAGTGGTTCGTTGAACTGTTTGGCAGACGAATTTTTGAAAGATCGACAAAACTGGTTTGCAATTCTTTTAAATCGATAAAAAGGTACATGTTTGCGGGATCCTCCGGTTCGTTAACATAAAAGTCGAGAATTGCTTTAGTTTCCTGCCCGGTTTCTATTGAAATATCTTTTCCTTTTAGGTCTTGCAAGGTTCCGTAAACCTGTCCCGAGAAGTTTACAATTTGATCCATTCCTTCCAGCTTGGGAAAAACTTTAGCTAATTCTCTAAAATGAAGATGTGATTTTTTTACCTGAATATCGAGATTTAAAGGAACCTGTACAGAATCACTGACAGTTGGGAATTCGATTTTTACCGATGCATCTTCAATGGTTGAGAGGCTGCTCTCGAGGTTGGCATTTGTAAGTTCGATTTGTTTACTGTTGATTTGAAAATTACCGGTGAAATTTTCCATATTCAGAAAATTTGCTTCGGTAAATGTGAATTTATTTATTCTGAATTGTGTGTTTCCGTTCTCCGATTTGAAATTGGTGATGTTCAGATTAAAATCATCGATATTGAAATGGTTAATTCCACTTACCAGTTTGTCGTGATAAGTAATATTCATTTTTTCAAAAGAAAAGTTACGGCAACCGATGTTCCAGTTTGTTGATTTTGTTGTGTCTTTTGTTCCGCTACTCAAATTCTCCATCAAAAAGCTAAAATTGAAACTTTGGGCTGAGTCTCTTTCTATGTTTATCCGATTGGTATTGAATTTTAACTCATCAACCGATATGAAATGTTTTCTCAACCTGAGGGTATCAATACGGGCAGTAACAAGGTGAGAATAAATCAATGTATCCTGTTGTTGGTCGCGAACTAAAATATTTTCGAATTTAAGTTTGCCAAATATACTGACATCAACACGACCAATGCTGATTTCGGTATTTAACTGATCAGAAAGTATGGATGCAATTTTTTGTGTAATACGGGTTTGAACCCAACTGCTTTGCAGGGCGATAGCACTTCCTGCCAGTACAGCAACGAACACTGCCAGGACGATGATGATAATTTTCCAGCCTTTTTTGATAGCTTTGCAAATTTTAAACGAACATAGCGTTTTTCGAACAACAAAACAGTGGAAATTAAACTGACTTGTTAACGAATTCTGTTTAATAACGCTAAAATATAAACCCGTAGCATCTGTACTTGTTTATTTATTTAAAATAAGTGGATTGTTTATGACAGATAAAAAGATAACGATATTGGGTATTGAGTCATCCTGCGACGATACTTCGGCGGCTATTATTCGCGACGGAGTGATTTTATCGAACGTGGTGGCGAATCAAAAAGTGCACGAAGAATATGGTGGTGTGGTTCCCGAACTGGCTTCAAGAGCACACCAGCAAAATATTATTCCGGTAGTTGATTTGGCGATAAAACGTGCAGGAATCGACCGGAAAGAAATTTCTGCCGTTGCATTCACCCGCGGGCCAGGTTTATTGGGCTCATTACTGGTAGGTACTTCTTTTGCAAAAGGTTTTTCACTTTCGCTTAACATTCCCCTAATCGAGGTTAATCACTTACAAGGACATGTGCTGGCACTTTTTATTCGTGAAAAAGAAGGAGCTTTTCATCCGCCGGCTTTTCCGTTTTTATGTTTGCTGGTTTCAGGAGGAAATTCGCAGATTATCCTGGTAAAAGATTACCTGGACATGGAAGTGATTGGACAGACGATTGATGACGCAGCCGGCGAAGCTTTCGATAAATGCGCTAAAGTGATGGGACTTCCATATCCGGGTGGTCCTCATGTCGATCGTTTGGCAAAAGAAGGTGATCCTCATCGTTTTGAATTCTCAAAACCCAAAATACCTGGTCTCGATTACAGTTTTAGTGGATTGAAGACAAACTTCCTCTATTTTTTACGTGATCAGTTGAAAGAGAACGAAAACTTTATTGAAGAAAACAAGTCTGATTTGTGTGCATCGTTACAACATACTATTATCGATATTTTGCTTAGCAAACTGAAACGAGCGGCTGAAGAAACTGGAATAAACGAAATTACGGTTGCAGGAGGAGTCTCAGCCAATTCCGGGTTGAGAAATGCGTTAACTCAAAATGCAAAAAAACACGGATGGAATTTACTGATTCCAAAATTCGAGTACACGATGGATAATGCTGCCATGATTGCGATAACCGGATATTACAAATTCTTGCAGAATGAATTTGTCGGACAGGATGTAGTTCCTTTTGCACGAACTCAGCTTTAATTCTTTGTTGTTTTTTTGATGAAGTTCAAGGAGAAACTTATTCACGGCAGATTGATCCAAAGATACAAACGTTTTCTGGCAGATGTGAAGTTGGACGACGGAACGATTGTGGTTGCACACTGCACCAATTCCGGTTCGATGAAAAGTTGCCTGGAGGAAGGCGCAGAAGTGTATTTAACTCCGGTTAACGATCCGAAAAGAAAGACACGTTATACCTGGGAAATGATCCGCATTAACGACGGATGGGTAGGAATCAATACTGCAAATCCGAATTTACTGGCTTACGAAGCAATCATGAATAACGAAATTCCAGAACTGAGTGGCTATTCTCATGTTCAACGGGAAGTGAAATTTGGTGATTCCAGGTTTGATGTTTATGCAGAGAATGAGCATGAAAAGTGTTTTGTTGAAGTGAAAAATGTGAGCATGAAAGAGGGGCGATTTGCCTTGTTCCCGGATGCCGTTACAACACGCGGGCAAAAACACCTGAAAACACTAATTGAAGTAAAAGAAGCCGGAATGCGTGCCGTAATGTTGTATATTGTCCAGCGCAGCGATGTAGAAATTTTTGCCCCTGCGGTACAAATTGACCCGAACTATGCTCATACATTACAAGAAGCCATGAGCGCTGGCGTAGAAGTTATTCCCATACAAGCTCTCGTTACTCCGGAAGAAATTAGATTAGCTAAAAAACTGCCACTCGGATTTTAACTATCGATTACTTCTTTTCTTCAATTTCTACCAGGTTACCGTGGAAAGAAATAGACTGGCGATCAGTACTATTAATTCTTAAACTGGAAGAACCGCTTTCGCTTATGTATAAATTGTAATTCAGAACGTCGTTTTTATTCTTTGTTTCAAAAGTTATGTTCCAGTCATTCTTCTTTCCTGGCTCAACCTTGTAATCTCTGATTTCACTTTCAAAAATAAGTGGTGACTCTGTACTCCCGTAATCAGCACGATAGGCACGTCCGAAATAAGGGAGATAACTGTTCAATTCACCATCCTTTACAACAATATTGTAAGGAGTAGTTAGTGTCTTGCTCTTTCCTGAAGTTGGAAGCATCTGCTCAGCATCAAACTGCCATGCATTTGATTCAACTAACAATTTTGTTTTTTTAATCTGTTCTGCTTTCTGAGCTTCTCTTTTTTCTTTACGCGTCATGGTTTCCTGGGCAAAACCTATGTTTGCTGAAACTACTATCAATACTACAATCAGTAAATTTTTCATCTGTTTAAAATTTTAAATTTTTATAGCAACAGATGGAATTCGCATGAAATTTAATCCTGCCTACGTTTGGCAGGCATATCGTTTGGCGTGAATTCCATTATCATGCTCATTTCATGATTATTAATTTTCAATTCTTAAAATTAAATAACAATTCTCTTGAAAATCAGTCAACTAGTTCACAAAATCCAGGCCAATTCATACTGTATGTTATTTTCTGTGGTCTCTGAAATTGATTCCAAGTTTAGTTAATCGCTGATAATCAGTTTCAAGTCGTTTTTCGAAATCATTAAAATCTTTTTTGTCTTTTGGAGTCCAGGCTACTTCAGCTTCGGCTTGCAGGCGAGGAAGTAACATGTACTCCGCTTTTTTTGTTGTTGGAATGTATTCAGTCCACATGTTGGTTTGAACACCTAAAATATGTTTGGCTTCGTCGGCATTTAGTTCTACCGGAATCGGTTCGTAACTGTAAACTTTATCGACCGGTAAAAAGCCTCCAATGGCCAGTGGTTCGTTTTCAGTATCTTTTGATTGATAATAGTCGATGTACATAAAATCGGTCGGACTCATCACTACATCGTGATTTTGTTTGGCCGCCTCAATACCTCCTTTAATTCCCCGCCAACTCATAACTGTTGCCTGTGGTGCCAGACCACCTTCAAGAATTTCGTCCCAGCCAATTAGACGACGGCCCTTTGAACTCAGGTAATGATCCATTTGAGTAATAAACCAGCTTTGTAGTTCGTGCTCGTTTTCCAATCCTAAATCTTGAATGCGTTTCTGACAATCGGGACATTCTACCCAGGCATCTTTCGGACACTCATCTCCGCCAACATGAATAAATGGGGAAGGGAAAATTTCCATAACTTCATCCAGAACATCTTTTAAAAACTGGAAAGTTTCATCTTTCCCGGCACAATACACATCTTTAAAAATACCCCAGGTTCCTTGTACTTTGTACGGACCGCCAGTACATCCCAGGTTTGGGTAAGCTGCGAGAGCGGCGCTCGAATGTCCGGGCATTTCAATCTCAGGAACAACTGTAATGTATCGTTCTGCTGCGTAACGCACAATTTCGCGACATTGATCCTGAGTATAAAAACCACCGTAACCAATTCCGTCCATTCCCTGATTGCTCCCTTTGTGCCCAACCAGTGTTTCATCGCGCCAGTGAGAAGTCTCTGTCAGTAAGGGATATTTTTTTATTTCGATTCGCCAGCCCTGATCCTCAGTGAGGTGCCAGTGGAAGGTGTTGATTTTATACATGGCAAGAATATCGATGTATTCTTTCAGAAAACTCACCGGGAAAAAATGACGGCCAACATCCAACATGTTGCCGCGCCACAAAAAACGTGGTTTGTCTTTTATATCCAAGCACTGAACTTCGAGTGAACCTGCATCTGTGTCAACAGGTAAAAGTTGCTTCAGCGATTGCATACCATAAAAGATTCCGGCAGGAGCAGAAGCTGTGATTACAATTCCGTTCTGACTAATTTTTAACAAATAACCTTCGTCGCCAAGATTAAGCTGATGCATTATTTTCAATGAAACAGTATTTGAACCAGTTCCGTTTTCAGTTAGTTTAAATCCGTACATCGTTTGCAGGTACTTGTTGAAAAAAGAGGAAATCCGAACAAGGTCCTGATTGTTGGCATCAAACTGTAAGGGTACATTCTTGTTGAGTGTAAAAACACCGTCACTCACTGCTACTTCCGATGGTTTGGGAATGATATTGGTTTCCTGAGCTGCACCGGACAATCCGATAAATATCATAAGCGAAAGGTAAATAAGTCGTTTCATCTTATTAAAGTTGTTTATTTTGTTGGCATTCGATGGAACTCCCATGATTTTAATTATACTTGTTTATGGCAAATTTTTGTCATGGTCGTTTCATATTATTAGTTTTGACCGATTATTATACGAAAGTAATATCTTTTGGTTTAAGAATGTTTTTGATGAAGTTTAAAAGGAATTGAACTGATGCCAGGTGTTGAAATATCAGAAGAATTGGCTTTAAAAATTCCGGATCTGCAACTGTCGTGCATTGAGTGCGATGTAGTTGTGCGGGAAAAAAATGAAGAACTTTGGGCTTTGATCAGTTCAAAAATCAAAGAACTCAATAGTGTTTTAATAGTAGAGGATATTAGCAAGCTTCCGGCCATTGCAGCTTCGCGTTTGGCTTACAAAGCATGTGGAAAAGATCCGGCACGTTATCGTTTGTCAGCCGAAGCACTTTTACGCAGAGTTGTTAACCGTAATGAGCTTTATCAGGTAAACAATGTAGTAGACGCGTTGAATTTGGTTTCCATTTCTTCAGGTTTTTCCATTGGTGGTTACGACGCGGATAAACTTACCGGGAAAGCCGTTTTCGGAATCGGAGAAAAGGATGAACCTTACGAAGGGATTGGTCGGGGAGAGCTCAACATTGAGTCGATGCCGGTTTTCAGGGATGAAGAAGGAGCCTTTGGAACACCTACCAGCGATTCGGTTCGTATGAGTGTAACTCTTGAAACAAAGCGTTTCCTGATGATTATTATTGATTACGGAACTGCATCTTTACTTGAAGATGCCACACAAATGGCTGTTGAACTTTTAGAAAATTATGCAACAGCCACTAATTTTGAAGTAAAACTTATTAGAAATAAAGAATGAAGTATTTAGCCAGATTTATCATGCGATTGCTTGGTTGGCGTTGTGTTTATGAAGGAATGCCCACTGAACAAAAATGTATTTTAATTGGTGTTCCACACACAAGTGCATGGGATTTCGCCATTTCGTGGTTGTATTACACATCGGCAGGGAAGAAGGCTAATGTTATGGTGAAAAAGGAATTTTTTTTCTGGCCAATGGGAATTTTTTTAAAAAAAATGGGTGCTCTACCTATCGATCGTTCGCGTGGTGCTAATATTATCCGGCAAAGTATTCAAATGGTAAAGGAAAACGACTACATCCATTTAGCGATTGCTCCCGAAGGAACCCGTGAACGCACTACTCGCTGGAAAGCCGGATTTCATATGATTGCCCGTGAAACCGGAATTCCTGTTTATTTAAGTGCTTTTGACTGGGGGAAAAAGGAGATCAAAATTCACAAACGTCTTGAAATAACAGATGATGCTGAGGCTGACATTCGACGCATGAAAGACTTTTACCGTGAAATTGGTATCAAAGGCAAACATCCTGAAAATTTTAGTACCGACTATTAATAGCCGGCTTAGTCAAAGAAATAGGATTATTTCCTTGTTCGGGTTAAAGGATTGGTTTTCTTTGGTTCAGGCTTCTGATACATAATCGATTGTTGTTGCTGATCTTGACTCTTCGCCGTATTCTGTTCGGTTGACACAACGGGTGAAGTCTGAAATAGTTTTAAAAGTTCCTGAGCTTCACGGTTAATCGGATCTAATTCATTCGCTTTTTTTAGATAGGCTTCAGCCTGTTGTTTATTATTTTGGACAAGGGCAAATTTGGCACGCAGTACAAATAAATCCGCATCTGAATTAATAAACCTGGCCATATTCAGGTAATTTGCTGCTGTTCTATAATCATTCTTTGACAGAGCAATTCTGCATTTAACTTTTATAACTTCCAGGTTGTTCTGGTTAGCTGCAGGTAATGCTAAGATTATTTTCTCAGCCTGATTATTGTCTCCTGAAAGTTGTAAGGTTTTTGCCTTGTATACTTTTGCATAAAAGTCATTAGGTTCGGCAGCCAGTAATTTATCATAAATCTCAATTGCTTTTTTATAATTCTTGTAATTGGTGAGTATTTCACCCATTTGAAAAAAAGCCTGGTTGTAGTCCTTCTTATACGTAATTGCTCTTTGAAACTCTTTTAACGCTTCGTTTGGCTGATTGAGATTTTTAAGTGCAAAACCTTTTTGATAATGACCTTCTGCAAAGTCTTCTTTAAAATCAATCATGGCATTGGCGGTTTTCAGAGCCGATTGATATTCTTTTTTTGTATTTAAGGCAGAAGATTTCAAAAGTAAAGCACCAATTTGATCCGGATTATAAACTAAGGCACTATCTGCGTAAATTATTGTGGAATCAAGTTTTCTTTCTTTCAACATCACATTTGCATAACCTTCCAATACTTGTTCACTGTAAGGATTCAATTTTAAGTAGTTTTTAAAATGAGCTTTTGCTTCCTCATTTTTATTGCTTTTCAAAGCCTCAAAACCTGCTAAGTCTTCTTTGCTGATCCGCTTAAATACAACTGCCACCGGATAACCATCAACATCAATGGTGTGAATAGTACCAACCGGCGGGAACCGTTTATTTAGTAATTGTTCTCTTCGTATAAATACATTGGAATAAATGGCATAATCCCAGTCTTCTTTTGAAGTATCGTAATATCTGCAATAATTCATTTTAACATTATGTTGTCCATCAAAATATCCCGCATACGAAGCATTGGTTATTACGATAATGCTGTCATCTTTCATGTCCTCATTTTCCATTAACCAATCAGAGCCACTCTTAATTGAATTATAGAAATAGTCCATGTCATAATTTGCATAACCTCCTTTCATGCCTCCTATCAATTCATTAAAGTATACATACTGGTTTGGGTGATTTACAATCATATGTCGTAGCGGGAGCATAAACAGAATGAATAAAAGTGACAATGGTATTAGCTTATAACTCTTTTGAAACTTGTTAACGATGGCAACCCATCCGGCGGTAGCAACAAGAACAAAAGAAGGTACAATAAAGAGTAGATGCCTCATTCCGCTGTACAGATTTGCATTCTTATAAACGATATAAGCTACCGGGAAAATCGCCGTGAACAATATGAAAATCATTGCAGGCGATAATTTTGAAGCTTTAAACGGAAGAAGAACTATGTAAATTAAAATTCCAATGGCTATAAATAAAGGTGTCCCAATTAACAAATAAATGGGTGCATAATAACGGGACATTTTGTTTGATAAATCCTGTACTCCATCGAAAATGGTAGTCATGTTAACCGGAATTTTTGAAAAATGTTCCAATACGTTTGGAATTGCCATGAATGGATTTCTTAAACCGTAAGGCCATATTAATAAACTCATGCCATAACTGATTATCACAATCCCGACCGCCCACATTGAAAATCGAAGGATATCAGATCTGAATTTCCATATTTTCCAAAATTCTTTTCTTCCGATGTAAGCCACATAAAAAATAAAAGCATAAAAAAGGAAATAGGCATAAAGCATTACCCCAGGTACACGATTACTGATAGCAAATGAAGTTCCAAGAATTAATCCAATGGCATGTTTTATTTTAATTTTAGGCCAGGTGTCAAAAAAACGAATTATATAGTAAATTGACACAATGTATCCCACCGCAAATGGAACATCCAGCAGGTTGTTAAAAGAGTGTCCAAAATATCGGGGAGACAAAATCATGAAAATTAATGAGATTAAGCCTCCAAGTCCACCAAATAACCTTAATCCGATTAACCCAATATAAATGGTCCCAATAAATGCAACACAAATGTTAAAGTAGTGCCTGGTTGTATATAAATCTACGGATGGAAATATCTTCTGTGAAATAAACTCTGCTATAACATTAGCAGAAAGCCCGTAAAGATTAAGGTAGCCGGGAGTGTTCTCATAAGCTGTACTATCGCCATTCGCAAAATAATTAAATACCCGTACTGCTTGCTCGTGGCTGTTTACTTCATCACCAGAAACGCCATAATCCTTCGTAACACTTAGCATTGAGATGAAGTAAAACACCGAAATAATAACCATTAAAAGATGGTAGATTTGCTTTCGTTTATTGTTGGCACTGGGATCAAATAACTCCGTTAAAAAACTTTTTGACCCAAAATATTTGAATGTGCTTGTCAAGGAAGTGTATTTTGTTTTCAGGTTCATTATATCAAAAAATTATTAAAAATTGACTAGAGCAAACAAAGATTTACCTGTTTACAACGTACGCAATTAATATGTCTGTTTCTATTTTATTCAACTTGACTTAACGGTTTTGTGGGTTGATTTTGAATATCATATGAAATAAATGATAACAACATCTGAAATCCCAAAATAATTGGTAAAACACTAATCATAATTGTACCTGTGCTTGCTAAATGCCCACTTGTATTACTATTGCACCAAGCAATACTTCCAAAAATTACTCCGAAAATAAATAGAAATAATCCGAATATTAAATGAATGGTACCGATATTGAAGTCGCGAAGAAAATAATTATAGAACAGGCGCTTAACAAAGCGTACAAAATACAGAAAAGGGAATTTTAGAATAGTTTGAAGAATATTTAGGTTGCTAATTTCATCTTCATATTTTGGATGCATGGGAATGTCTTGTATCACAGCTCTGGAGGTTGACAACCGGAAAAGCATGTCACTTTCAAAAAAATATCGTTTATTAATTTTTTCTAACGAAAGATATTTAAGTATTTTACTTTCAATTGCTGTGAAACCATTTGTTGGGTCAGTTATGTTCCAATATCCGGTTACAATTTTACTAATCAAAGAAAGCATACTATTTCCGAACAGTCTCATTTTCGGCATTCTTTTTAGTTCAGTCAGAAAATAAAACCGATTACCTTTGGTATAATCAGCTTCTCCAGATAAAATTGGTTTAATCAGATCTGAAATTTTGGTTGGATCCATTTGTCCGTCACCATCCACTTTTACTAAAATATCTGCTTTCAGTTCTAATGCTTTTTTGTATCCGTTAATGGTTGCTCCTCCAACTCCTAAATTCACTGGATTAAATATAACATGGACACGTTTATCAGTACAATGTTCCTGTACATATTTACCACTTTGTTCAGGGCACTGGTCATCAACAACAACTATCAGATCAACTAAATCATCTAATCCATCAATAACATTTAAAATGTGTTTTTTTACTTTAAATGATGGAATAATTACCGCGACTTTTTTGTTTTGTTTGTTCGTTTGCATTAACTGGATACTACCTTACAAAAATAGATTTTATGTTTTCATAATAAAATTTTGAAAGATTCTTTCTTAAAAATAACATGTCTGATTGTATGAAAAGATATTCTTAAAACCTAGATTATCAATGTAACTTCAAAAATAACTAGTTGCCTGTGAACCTGATTGTATAGGGCAATGGGTATTTATTTAAATTCCTTCCAAATTAATTGGGGCATCAATCCTTTTTGTTTTAATTTCGTTATAACAATACAAAAATCAACATTAATTAATAATCTTAAATCGTATAATTATGGCTTTTAGCTTACCAAAACTTCCGTACGCAGCCAATGCACTTGAACCGGTGATCAGTGAAAACACTATCAATTATCATTACGGAAAACATCACCAGGCGTATGTAAATAATGTGAATAACCTGATAGCAGGTACTCCTTACGAGAATGCCAGTCTGGAAGAAATTATTATGGAAACCGAAGGAGGAATTTTTAATAACGGAGCCCAGGTTTGGAACCATACTTTCTATTTTATGCAGTTTAATCCCGATGGTTGTCATGAACCCAAGGATGAGTTGAAAACAGCCATAGAAGCTAAATTTGGTACTTTCGATGCTTTTAAAGACGCATTTTCTAAAGCTGCAGCTACCTTATTCGGTTCGGGTTGGGCATGGCTTGTAATAAATGAAAATGGTGAAATCGAAATCGTACAAACAAGTAATGCCGGAAATCCTTTACGCGATGGTAAAAAACCATTGTTGACTTGCGATGTGTGGGAACATGCCTATTATCTCGATAAGCAAAATGCGCGCCCGCAGTATATTGCCGATTTCTGGAAGATTGTTGACTGGAAAGTGATTTCGGAGCGATTTGCTGAATAAATTTTAACTAATTAAAAATCATAACATGAGTACAGAAAAAGTATTGTCGGCTATGCAGGCAGCCGGAAAACCAATGAGTGCAGGACAAATAGCAGAAGCAGCCGGTCTGGACAAAAAAGAAGTTGATAAGGCTATGAAGGTTTTAAAGGCAGAAGAAAAAATCGTTTCTCCAAAACGTTGTTACTGGGAACCGAAATAAGTTATTTATGAATAAGTTAAAAAGGCTATCTCAATTGAGACGGCCTTTTTTATAGGTATTATTCAACTAACTTCCAATGTAATTCTTCTACTGCGGCATTTCGGAAAACCTTAACCGTGTATTCATGATCTTGCGGAACGGTGTTTAAGTATTCCCAGAATTTTTCCAGGTTCTCGTTGGTATTGAACTGAATATCGTCAAACTGAAGTATAATATCACCACCTGCCAGAAACTGTGTATCTCCAATGTTCATGGCAAGGTAACCGCCTTTTAAACCCATAAAATAAGCCGGAGAGTTTAGAACCACATTTTGGACCATCAGTGCACCTTCCTGCGGAACATTGAATATTGTACACATCTCCGGGCTCATCATCATCACATCGGTTCCTAGCCAGATGCGGCCATGCTGGTTCAAAATCTCTTTTGCAATATTGCTCGATGCAGCAAAACCAAGTCCTTCAAAACCTCCTGAAAAGGAAAGAATACTACTTACAATACCAATTACCTCTCCTTTCATGTTGAACATCGGGCCACCACTGTTTTCCTTGTTTATGGCAGCATCGGTCTGAAAAAACTCCATAAGGCGTTTATCATCGAGTTTGCTTTTTTCTGTATGCCGGCTACTAATAATTCCTTTGGAAACTGAATGGGATAATCCCATGGGATTGCCAATTATAAATACATCATCACCTACCCGGGCTTCATCCGAATTTCCAATAACCGCGACAGGTTTGTCGGGCATTGGTTCTGCCAGTTCAATAATGGCAATGTCTGCGATGTTATCTACTCTTCTGTTCGTGGCATCTACCTGGGTTCCGTCTTTAAATACCACATTTATTTTTGTGGCGTCGCTTACAACATGTGCAGCTGTAAGAATGTATTTATGATCCTTTCCAACAAGTGTGCCGGTTCCAAAACCTTCAGCGCTAGTGAGGTTGTCCGGTTTCCCATCACCTGCATTACGTTGTTCGGTCACCTGAACTTGTACAACAGTCGAATCAACCCGTTCAACTAAATCAGCAAAACTTTGCGCCATTACGGATGCGCTTAAAGCCATTAATGCAAATAGGGAAAATATATGTCTCATTTTGTTAAGTTTGAGAATGGTTAAAGATTATTCTTCGCTTTTATATAGAAAGATACTGCAAAATTAGGTTTTAATCAACTCTGAATTTTCAGCGATCAAAAAGGACAAATAAAGACTGTTCTCATTTCTTTTTTCTGTTTCGATACCAAAAATAAAAGAGGATCAACAGCAAGGGTAAAACGATATAAATTATTATGTTGAAAGGGCTGAGCTGTATTGCCTTGGGATCTCCATACGGAACTCCACCGGGCGCTTGAGCTTTTGCTGCAAGGTTGAGTAGAAGAATAAGGAGTAGAATGCCAGTTTTTTTTAACATCTGCTTTTTGTTTTTACTGAGTTATTTCTTGTAAAGCAAATGAGTTGTGTGGTTTGTTTAGGGTATTTTGTTAAAGAAAATAAAAACGTAAAAAAAAACCGCTCCATCAATTGATGAAACGGTTTTTGAAAATATACCTAATCTATCTTATTTTTTGTAGATCTTTTTGTACCCGTAAATAGCGCTGGCACCCAGTTCTTCTTCAATACGAAGTAGCTGGTTGTATTTAGCCATACGGTCTGAGCGGCTTAAAGAACCTGTTTTAATCTGACCTGCATTAGTTGCAACGGCAATGTCGGCGATTGTTGCATCTTCAGTTTCACCCGAGCGGTGTGAAGTTACTGAAGTATAACCGGCACGGTGAGCCATTTCAATGGCGTCCAGTGTTTCAGTTAAAGTACCAATCTGGTTAACTTTGATCAGGATTGAGTTGGCTGCTCCTAATTCGATACCTTTTTGCAGGTACTCAACGTTTGTTACAAACAAGTCGTCGCCAACCAACTGGCATTTGTCGCCAATTTTTTCGGTTAATTTTACCCAGCCATCCCAGTCGCCTTCATCCATACCGTCTTCGATAGAATCGATTGGATATTTTGCGATCAATTCAGCAAGGTAATCAGCTTGTTCTTCTGAAGTACGTTTTACACCGTTTGGTTCAAAAATGCTGTAATCGTAAACTCCGTTTTTGTAAAATTCTGATGAAGCGCAGTCCATTGCAATGGATACATCACCACCATCTTCCGCACGGCCTGGTTTGTAACCGGCGTTTTTAATAGCGGTAAGAATTGATTCAATAGCTTCTTCAGTTCCTCCTAACATTGGAGCAAAACCTCCTTCATCACCAACTGCTGTAGAAAGACCTTTCGCGCTTAATACTTTTTTCAATGCATGGAAAACTTCAGCCCCCATGCGCAGACCTTCGCGGAAAGATGTTGCACCAATCGGGCGAATCATAAATTCCTGGAAGGCGATAGTTGCATCAGAGTGAGAACCACCGTTAATGATGTTCATCATTGGAACAGGAAGTGTTTTGGCGTTAGTTCCACCAATATAACGATACAAAGGAAGCTCTGAATATTCAGCAGCTGCTTTTGCAACGGCTAAAGAAACTCCCAACATGGCGTTGGCACCCAGATTAGATTTGGTTTTTGTACCATCCATTTCAAGCAACTTGCTGTCGAGAGCAACCTGGTCAGTGGCATCCATACCAATAATTTCTTTGGCAATAATGTTGTTCACATTATCAACGGCTTTCAAAACACCTTTTCCAAGGTAACGGCTTTTGTCGCCATCACGTAATTCAAGCGCTTCGTTTTCACCAGTTGAGGCTCCGGAAGGAACAGCAGCACGGCCAAATGCACCGCTTTCGAGCAGTACTTCTACCTCGATGGTTGGGTTACCACGTGAATCTAAAATTTCTCTTGCTTTAACGTCGCTAATTAACATTGTGAGTAGTTTTTATTGTTTAACTTATTATGCTGTTATTTGCAGTAAATCAGGATATTAAATAACTGCGGTTTTTAAAAGCAGACCAAAGTTAGTAATTTATCGAACACCAGAACAGACCCCCAATATTGTGGCGTTACGATTTGACATTGCGTTAACTTAAAAAGTGTTAATACTACAAGATTCAAGCTTTGAGGTGTGAGCAGTGAACTACGAACTTTGATTATCAAGAATCGAGAATCATGTATCCAGTATTCCGATTTTTTACCTGTACTTTTCCCCTTTTTCGTAGCGTAGCACACTTAGTTCCTGGAAGGTTACCATTCCGCCACGTTTGCTGGCATCCATAATTTTATTGACGGTCTTGACAAATTCATCCAGTTTTTCAACATTATCGATAATTTCCACAACAACGGGAAGATCGTTTGAAAGCGCGAAGATCTTCATTGTGTGGATGGAATGACTTGCTCCGTAAGACATAATTCCTTTGTAAACAGTTGCACCTGCCAGCCCTGCATTTCGTGCTTCAAAAACAATTTCTTCAAATAGCACGCGGCCGTTTATCTTGTCCGATTCTCCGACATAGATCTTCAGTATTCCGGTTCTTTCTGATATTTTCATTTTTTTCAGATTTAAGATTTTGAATTTGAACTGTATGAGTGATTTTACAGTTATGGCCTGTTCTTTGTTTCAAAACTGAACAGGTTCTCGAACACAAAAATGTATTTTTGATTTAATTAGAGTACGAAGCGAACCATCATCATACCCAGATAAACAGCCAAAAGACCAAAAAATAAACTTCCTCCTACATTTAAAAAGAACTGTCCGTAAACACCTTCTTTTAGCATCATCATGTTGTTGTAGGCGAAAGATGAAAAGGTGGTAAACCCACCACAAATTCCTACTGCCAGAAACATTCTCCATTCGGCACTCAGGAGGTTTCCTTTTTCGGCCAGCGCATATACAATTCCAATTATAAAACTACCGGCTATATTAGCTACAAACGTTCCCCATGGAAAGGTACTCATCAATTCTTTTTCAACAAAAACCTGAACCAGGTACCGAAGTACACTACCAATAAATCCACCTGTACCCACAATAAAAATCGTTCGCAGCATTATTTCATTTATTTTAGTCATTCAAAAGTAATAAAAATGATTGCACGATTTTGGGGCACTTTGGTTTTAAGCCTGTTCTCATTAATTATAGCAGGGCAAACAAGTATTGAAAATACGTTCCAGGAAATTCTGAGTAAAGAAGAGTACAAACACGCTTCTGTTGGAGTGTTGGTTGTTGATCCGGCAAATGACGAGGAAATTCTAAAGTATAATCCTGATCAATTACTGATTCCTGCTTCAACAATGAAAATCATTACAACAGCAACTGCATTGCGGATTTTGGGCCCGGAATACAGATTTATAACTGAAATTGGATACACGGGCCAAATAGATAGAGAAGGAATTTTACATGGTGACATTGTTGTAAAAGGTGGCGCTGATCCTGCACTTGGTTCAGAGTATTTTCAGAAGCACTATTATGATTTTCTGAATAAGTGGTCACGGGCATTAAAATCTTCGGGGATTAAGAAAGTTGATGGTAATCTGGTTCTCGACGGATCTGTTTATGATAACGAAAAAGTGCCTGCAACCTGGATTTGGGAAGATTTGGGCAATTATTACGGTGCGGGAGCAAATGCGTTTACAGTGTATGATAACATGTTTAGAATCACCTTTCAATCATCTTCAACTCCGGGAAAACAGACCAGGATCATCAATTATTATCCGAAAATTAAAGGCATTGAAATGCAGAATGAAGTTCTTTCCTCAGAAGAAAATGCAGATAATGCCTATGTTTTTGGAAGTCCACTGGATAAAGTACGGGTGATTCGCGGAACAATACCTGCCGGACGAAAAGCTTTTACAATAAAAGCTTCGGTACAGCATCCCGAAGAAATACTGGCAGCAGATTTTTGGACAACAATGGCAAAAGATGGCATTTTTATAAGCGGCGAAGCAAAGTACAAAAAAGGAAACGCCGAAAATTATCAGATGGTCTACTTTCAGGAATCTCCAAAACTGGCGGAAATAGCAAAGGTGTTAAACTATGAAAGTGTGAATCTTTTTGCCGAACATTTTCTGAAACAGTTGGCAGTCGAAAAATATGGAATCGGTGATCGTGAAAAAGCCATTGAAATTGTTCAGGAGTATTGGAAACAGAAGTTATCAGAAGCATCTTTTTTTATGGAGGATGGAAGCGGACTTTCGCATTTCAATGCTGTTTCTCCACGTTTTTTTGCGCAATTATTGACTTTTATGGATGGCGAAGAGGCATTTGTACAGTCCTTGCCAAGAGCTGGTGATGGCACTTTGTATCAGTTCAGTAAAGAGCATTTCCCCGGGAATACGCTCGAGGCTAAAAGTGGCAGTATGACAAGGGTACGGTGTTATTCCGGCTATTTAACCACAGATGCTGGCAGACGATTGGTTTTTTCAATCATGTTCAATCATTTTTCAGGCTCGCATTCAGCACTGATTAAAGACATCGACAAACTCCTTTTTGACATAAAAACTAGTTATTAGAAAAATAGAAAGTTGTTTAAATAATCTTCCCTAAAATTTTTTTTGCGTTCAAAAGGATAGTCTTTTCAGCCCATTCATGAGGTCTTCTTATTTAGAATCAGTCAATGTATTGACTCGCGTTTGGATTTGTTGTAACTTGCTTTCACTGTTAAATCAATTGAATTCCAACGTGAATTCTAAGTAGTACAGAAGATAGACGCCAAAGCCCTTTTTCATTATTTTTTAGGTACACTACTGGTATGCAAACATGTGTATAGGCTAAACATGTGTGTTGTAAATGGATGCAGTTAACTTAAAAAATTGAACAATGATTCTGGAAACTCTTCAGATTCTGAAGGAACAACTGGAAGATTATTTTGAGCAAGTCGGTTTATCGAAGAATATCATTATAGATAACATAGCTCTTTGGGAATCGGGCGCTCAGGAAGCTGACCGGTTGGATGGAAAGGTGGTTCTTTCACTGATCAATGTTGAAGAAGAAATGACCCTGAAAAATACACCTTCAGTAAAAGTAGTCAATGGTAAAACAGAGTATTTCAACTCTCCTGTAAATTTAAATCTGTTTTTACTGGTAAGTGCCAACTGCAGTACTTACGATATTTCACTCAACAGTATCTCACGTGCCATTGAGTTTTTCCAGGGAAAGAAAATCTTTACCTCTTCAAATACTGTTTACAATCGCTCGAATCCTTCCATTCATCCACCCGATTACTTTAAGTTCATTGTCGACCTTTATACTCCGGGCTTCGAAACACTTAATAATATCTGGGGAATGCTGGGGGGCAGACAGTTGCCTTCAGTTCTGTATAAAATTCAGATTGTTGAAATCAGTCGTGATAAAAAACTGGCGGGCGGTGAACTGATTACACATATTGACGGAACCCTAAACCAGATTGAACCATGACATTTTCAATAAAATACAAACCACTGTTTTCCACTAAACTGCTTCATCTTTTTTACCTAAATAGGGGAACGAATGATTTTTTTGGGATGAACCCGGATGAAACGAATAAACAGCTTGCCGGATATGACGTATTGAATTTTTTGAAAATTACACCTTCAACGGAAAGTCGTCAAAAGCTATTAAATCACAGAATGGTTTTTAAGACGATGAATACCGGTTTTACGGTATGGACCCAGGTTTCAGATGTTCAGGAAACGCTTCCTTTGATTCCATTGAATGATACTCTGGAACTTACCTTTTTGTTGACACTTGTAAATCACACATTCTATAACTTCACTGAACTTGATATCTCTGATACCGGCAAGCTTTATTTCTTTTCAAATAAACGCTTAGCAACTGAAGCTCCTTCATTTCCATTAATCGGCAAAATAGCTAACAAACAGCCTATTGATAAAGATTACATCCTCAGGTCGGAGAGTAATTCTGAACTTTTAAGCAGCCTTTCTTCTACCGAAAAACAAAATCTTTTTGGATTGATACGAATCTGTATGAAAGGAGAAAATGCATCAATGGACATTATAAAAAATCAAGGTGAAATCCATGATCCAGCCAGAGAATTCCAGGTGGTTTTTGGAAACAGGGAAACAATTTGGAGATACTTTTTCGAAAAGGATCAGCAGGTAAAAAACAGTGACGATGTAAAAAAAGAAAACGGATCGAAACGGCAACTTATAACAAAAAAGGCGCATCCACTAACTGAAACCGGTTTTGTGCGTGTGGAACTGGATGGGAAAGAACTTCCTAACCCCAATGCTTCAATTATTAAGCCGGACATATCCGATAACAAGATATACTCAGAAATATACATGTAACATTAAAATTAATCAGTTATGGCAACAACCTACAAAACTCCGGGCGTTTACGTCGAGGAAATTTCAAAATTACCTCCTTCTGTAGCGCAAGTTGAGACTGCTATCCCTGCTTTTATTGGTTACACCGAAAAAGCGACCAATAAAATAAAAGGCGACCTGAAAGGTGTTCCAACCCGAATCACTTCGATGCTGGAATACGAAACGTATTTTGGTTATGCAAAACCCGAAACAACCATTGGAATTACCATCAACGATACACTTGTAAACGGGGTTACAAAACGCGATTTGGTGGTAACACAGCCGGTATCGCGCGAACCGTTCCTGATGTATTATTCGCTGCAAATGTATTTTGCAAACGGAGGTGGACCATGCTACATTGTTTCGGTTGGCCGTTACGGAACCGATCTGGACGAAAGTGATACCCCGGTAACTTCC
>Ga0116152_10001393_pt1 | contig 19896 bp, 13 predicted proteins | sample AD_UKC119_MetaG_FD_89894 | JGI IMG/M metagenome (GOLD analysis project Ga0116152, IMG submission 89894) | Active sludge microbial communities of municipal wastewater-treating anaerobic digesters from Hong Kong - AD_UKC119_MetaG | ecosystem: Engineered > Bioreactor > Anaerobic > Digestate...
CATCCAGCGCATGTTTATGCTGGACTCCATGTGCTTTGACAACGCGCTGAAGTACACCACCAACAGCGGCCCGCGCGCCGAGGCGATCGAGGTACTGCCGGGCGTGATTCCCAGCATTATCCGGGAGCTGGCCGACCTGACGCATTGCCCGATTATCGCCGGCGGCCTTATCCGCGATAAAAACGACACCATCCAAAGCCTGCGGGCCGGTGCCGTGGGCATATCCACCAGCTGCGAGGCGCTGTGGTATAGTTAAGGCAGGCGCTTGATCCATCGCTTACCTTGCGGGCAAGCGCCGGAGAAGTACCCTGCTCGGCTGACGCCGGGCAAACATCCCCGCCGTGCGGGACACGAACTGCATATTCGACGAGAGTTTTGAGAGTCGCAAGAAGAAAGGGCGGAACCGCCCCGTCTGCTTGCGCTTTTTTTGAGGGAATAAGCGCCATGCGGCCGGGCCGGTGCTGCGGTACTGTTTGAAAGGAGACGGATACTATGGGGTATGATGTTGCGATTATCGGAGGCGGGGTGATCGGCTGCGCGATTGCGCGCGAGCTGTCCCGCCTGCGGCTGAACATTGTGGTGCTGGAAAAGGAGTGCGACGTGGCGGCTGGCAGCTCCAAGGCCAACAGCGGCATTGTGCACGGCGGGCACGACTGTACGCCGGGTACGCTCAAGGCCCGATTTAACGTAGAGGCCAACCCGATGTTTGACGAATTGAGCAAGACGCTGGATTTTCCTTTTAAGCGCAACGGCTCGCTGGTGCTGGCCTTTGAGGAGGACCAGATCCCCAAGCTGGAGGCGCTTAAGCAGCAGGGTATTGCCAACGGCGTGCCGGGGCTTGAAATTATCGGGCGGGATGAGATCGTCAAACTTGAGCCCAACATCAGCGATACGGTGGTCGCGGCGCTGCAGGTGCCCACCGGCGGCATCGTGTGCCCGTACGAGATGACCTTTGCCTTTGCGGAAAACGCGGCGGCAAACGGCGTCACGTTCCGCCTGAACTTCTTTGCGGAAACGATCGAAAAGCGGGACGGCCTTTTTTACATCTCCGGTCCGGCCGGCGAGGTAACGGCGCGTGTGCTGATCAACGCCGCCGGTCTGTATGCCGATACCGTCAACAACATGCTCAGCAAGCACCCCATCACCATCACCCCGCGCAGCGGCGAGTACTGCCTGCTGGATAAAACCGAGGGCGATTTGGTCAGCCATACGCTGTTCCAGCTGCCCACCAAGGCGGGCAAGGGCATACTGGTCACGCCGACGGTGGACGGCAACCTGCTGCTGGGGCCCACGTCCCACCCCATTGCCGATAAGGATGATAAGGCCACGACCCGCGCCGGATTGCAGGAGGTGCTGCAAACCGCGCAAAAGGACGTGCAGCATCTGCCGGTCAACAAGGTCATTACGTCGTTTACGGGGCTGCGCGCTACCGCCGAGGGTGACGATTTTATCATCGGGCCCTCGCCCGATGTGGAAAACCTGTTTAACGTGGCCGGCATCGCCTCGCCCGGGCTGACCAGCGCGCCGGCGATTGCGCAGTATGTGGCCGGCCTGGTGGCGCAGGCTACGCACGCGGAGCAAAATCCGGATTTCCAGCCGGTGCGGCGCGCGTTTCCGCGGTTTCGGCACATGACCGACGCACAGCGCCAAAAGGCGATTGCGGAAAACCCGGACTACGGGCACATCATCTGCCGGTGCGAGCAGGTAACCAAGGCGGAAATTCTCGCCGCGATCCGCGGGCCGCTGGGAGTGCACGATATCGACGCGATCAAGCGGCGTACCCGTGCGGGCATGGGCCGGTGCCAGGGCGGATTTTGTCTGATGCGCATTCCGGAGATCGTAGCGCAGGAGCTGCATATTCCGCTTAACGAGGTAACCAAAAACGGCAGCGGGACCAATTTGCTGATGGATCCCGACAAACAAAGCTTGTAGGAACAGGAGGCGATCGCAATGCAGGAAATTGATTTGGCTATTATCGGCGGCGGCCCCGCGGGGCTGGCGGCCGCGCTGGGCGCCCATGCCGAGGGCGTAAAGGATATCGTCATTTTTGAGCGCGACAGCGCGCCCGGCGGCATCCTCAACCAGTGTATCCATAACGGGTTTGGGCTGCATACCTTTAAGGAGGAGCTTACGGGGCCCGAGTATGCCGAGCGCTTTTTACAGCAGGTGCTTGCGGCGAAGATCCCCATCTGGCGCAATACCATGGTGCTGGACATCACGCCCGGGCGCGTGATTACGGCGGTGAACGAGCAGGGTGAGGTTAAGGTGAAAGCCAAAGCCATCATCCTGGCGATGGGCTGCCGCGAGCGGCCCCGCGGTGCGCTCAACATCCCGGGCACGCGTCCGGCGGGCATCTTTACCGCCGGCACCGCCCAGAAATATGTAAACCTCAACGGCTATCTGCCGGGACGGGAGGTGGTCATCCTCGGGTCGGGCGACATCGGGCTGATCATGGCGCGCCGGCTGACGCTGGAGGGCGCGCATGTGCAGGCCGTAGTGGAGCTGATGCCGTTTTCCACCGGCCTCAAACGCAACATTGTACAGTGCCTGGACGATTTTGGCATCCCGCTGATGCTCAGCCATACCGTGACCGAGATCATCGGCAAAAAGCGTGTGGAAGCCGTGAAGATTGCGCAGGTGGACGACAAGCGCCAGCCCATCGCGGGCACCGAGCAGCTGATCAAGTGCGATACGCTGCTGCTGTCGGTGGGCCTGCTGCCGGAAAACGAGCTGTCCAAGTCCGCCGGCGTGCAGCTGTCGCCGATCACGGGCGGCGCGGTGGTGGACGATCGCCTGCAAACCAGCGTGGAAGGGATTTTCGCCTGCGGCAATGTGCTGCACGTGCATGATCTGGTGGACTTCGTGTCCGAGGAAAGCATGCTGGCGGGCCGCAGCGCCGCGCGCTATATTCTTAAAAATCAGTCGCAAAAGCGGCATAACATCCCGATTATCACCAAGCAGGGCGTCCGCTATACGGTGCCGTCCTTTGTTGATCCGGCGCTGATGGACGATCCGCTGGCGGTGCGCTTCCGCGTGGACAAGGTGTACCGCGACCACCGGATCTGCGTGTACTTCGGTGATCAGCTGGAAACCAGCCGCAAAACGCGCATCCTGACGCCCGGCGAAATGGAAAGCGTTACGCTGACCCGGGCCATGTTTGAAAAGCATGCCGGCGCACCGTCGGTCACCATTGCGATAGAGGAGGCGTAGGGGAGTATGAAAACGCTCACATGTATCAATTGCCCCATCGGCTGCCAGATTACCGTTTCCACGGATGCGCAGGGCGTGCAGCACATCGAGGGCTACACCTGCAAGCGCGGCCTGACCTATGCGCAGACCGAGCTGACCAACCCCACCCGCACCGTTACCAGCACCGTTCGCCTGCATGGCGGACCCGTAGGGCAGCTGCCGGTCAAGACCGACGCGCCGATCCCCAAGGGGAAGATCAAGGATTGCATGCTCGCGCTCAAGCCGGTGGCCGTCAACGCGCCGGTGCAGGCCGGCGATATCATTGTCCGCGACGTATGCGGCACAGGCGCAAACATCATCGCCACACGGAGCATACCGGCGCAATAAAGCAAAGGCCCTTTGTATCGATTGCCGGCAGGACGGGAGAGACAAAGCGAAATGTGTTTCTCCCGTCCTGCTTTTTCTTTTTCGCAGGATTTGTTGATGAAACGAATATATCGTCAAAATACGTAAAAGCGATGGTTGAAACGGCAATATAAAGCATTTCATTTGTCAAAATCGTAAAATGACAAGTGAAATGCTGAATCTATTGGTTTTAATTGTCGTTCTGGGCCGAAGGATTGAAACGCCGGATGAACTTACACCGGCCCGGATGGCTCAGCTGTCCTGCAGCATACCGTCGCACATGCGCAGGGTCTGGTCCGCGCGGGCAGCGAGGTCCAGATCGTGGGTGACCACGATAACGCAGTAATGGTCGTTGTGGGCAAGGTCCAAAAGGATGGAGATCAGGTGATTGCCGTTTTCGGTGTCGAGGTTGCCCGTGGGCTCGTCCGCCAGCAGCAGGCCGGAGTTCATGCTCATGGCGCGCGATACGGCCACCCGCTGCTGCTCGCCGCCCGAGAGCATATCGGGAAAGCGGTCCAGCACATTGGCGGGCAGGTTGACCTTTTCCACCAGCGCGGCGGCCCGCTGCCTGGCTTTTTCCCCGCGACAACCGCGCAGTTCCATGGGATAGGTGATGTTTTCCGATACGGTCAGCAGCGGAAACAGCCGGAACGACTGATAGATCACCGCGGCATGGTATAGCCGGTAGCGGTCGAGGTTCATCTTTGCGGTCGGTGTGCCCTCAAACAGCACTTCGCCGCTTTGCGGCAGCATCAGCCCGGCCAGCAGCGACAGCAGCGTGGATTTGCCGCTGCCGGATTTGCCCACCAGCGCGTATAGCTTGCCCTGCTCAAACGTGCCGCAGACGTCTTTGAGCACGTCCACGGTGTGATAGCGCGTATGATAGGAATAATTGACATTTTTCAGTTCCAGTATCGCCATAGCTGCCTCCGATCATTCCGGTTCCGTGAGCAGTTCCTGCGTTTTAACACGCAGGGCGCGCACGAGCCGGAGCGTGCTTCCCACAATCCAGCAAAATTCATAGATAACAAGCAGCTGCCGCAGCAGCGTGTTGATGCCGCCGCCGGTGGCCGCCCAGCTGAGAAGGCCGATGCCGATGCCGATGACCGACAGCAGCAGCTGCTCAAAAAGGAAGGTGATCACAATGCGCGTGTTGCCCACGCCCAGCGCCCGCATCAGCGCGATCTCCGGCTTGCGGGAGTTTTGCAGCAGGTAGGCGGCCACCGCGCCGATGAGCATCACGGCCACATACAGGCAGGCAAACAGCGCGTTCATATAGCGGATCTGCCGCTGCATGCCCTGCACGGCGGACACATAGTCCGCGTCGTCGATGAGCGCGTACTCCCGCACGTCGCCGCGGGTGCCCGCCTCCGCAAAGGGCACAGCCTCCAGCACATCGCGCAGCAGATCCAGATCCGCCGTAGAGCGCAGGGTGAAGATCATACTACGGAACTTGAACTGGTTCAGCCGGATGCCGGACCACTGCGAGCTGTAATTGCCCTCCCAGTGCAGCGCGGAGCGATAGGTGCGCTCCGGCAATGCCGCTGTTTCCGTGCCGACCGGAAAGGTGAGCCCCAGCGGGGTGTAGATGGTTTCTTGCCCGCAGGGCAGCACATAGCTGCCTACTACCAGAAAATCAAACAGGGCAAACGTCGTTTCCCGTTTTTCCTCAATGCAGCACAGGTAGCGCACGGTGTCGCCCAGCGCAATCCCGTCGCGCTCCATCATGGCCTCGGGCAGCACGCACAGGTCGGCTTCGCCGCCGGTCAGGCAGCTTTCGTCATAGCCGGCCAGCCAGTTTACGGCCGGATCGCTTTCGTAGTAGAAGGCCGGCGCGCCGGTAATGCTGTTGGTCGCGATCCATTTCGGCTCCTGGGACAGCTTGTATTGCAGCGTTTCCACGGAAAACCCGCTTTGGGGGATATAGGGATCGGCAACGTCCTGCATCACGCCGTCCGCCGTGCGGGTAACCCCGATAAAGCGAAGGTTGGACACCTGCCACGTCAGCGATACGCCGGCTGTCAGGCCGGAATCGACCACCGCCTGCACGTTGGCGGCGGAGATCACCATGTCGTCGCGGTAGCGGCCAAGATAGTCCGTTACATAGCCGCGGATCACCGTGTTGTTCTGGATTTCCGTCAGCTGTGCCAGGTACTGGTCGGATGCTGATGTCAGCAGCCCCATAAATACGGTGATGATCGCGCACAGCAGCAGCACGGCGAGCGTGCGCATGCCGCCGCGTTTGATGGACAGGAATGCGTATTTCAGCCGGCCGGAAAGGCGAGACGTGCGGCCGTGAACGGCACGCGGTTTCTTTGCCTTTTTCGGCTTTTTTTCATGGATGGCGTCCAGGGAAAACGCAATCGTGAACACCAGCACAAGCGCCACAAACAGCATGGCGGTCAGCAGGTATACGGCATTGTCGGTGACCGGCGAAAATGCCAGCTGCCGAACCGTAAACAGGTTGGCGGCGGAAAATCGGAGGTCCGTGCTGCCGAATTTTTCAGCCAGCACACGGACGTACGAAAGCACCTTGCCTTCCAGCAGCCGCCCCGCCGTCAGCCCGATAGCGGCGGCCGGCAGGGTAACGGCCAGCGACGCCGCCATAAATCCGCGCAGAACATGCGCTTTGCCCGCGCCCAGCGCACGCTGCAGCAGCGCGGCGTCCCGCCGGCGGGAGATGAACAGGTAGCTGTACAGCGCCAGCACGCCGGGCACCACAAGCAGGCAGATCAGCAAAAACAGCAGGGAAAGCTGCTCCAGCTCCTTATACGGGCCGGCGACCGCGCCGTAGCCCTCGTCGTACAGCGTCAGCTTGTACCCCGCCGGCAGCAGCTGCGCGGCGGCGGCTTCAAACGCGTCCGCCGCGTCGTTGTCCAGGCGAAACTGGCCCAGCGTGTAGCCGGCGGTCATGGTGATCGCATTCGTCGGCGTGGAGCGCGGGATATAGAGCGTGTCGGGGTGCTCCGTTGTGCGGTAATAGATGCCGACGATCTTATAGGTCTCGGCGGGCGCGAGGGTATCGCACCAGCTGGCGTAGATGCGGTTATTGCAATCGTTGAGGCTGAGCTGGATGGTATCGCCGACGGAAAGCTCACGCACAGTGGACAGCAGGTTGGAAATCACGCAGACCTGCGCGTCGTCGGCATATTCCGCCTCGGTAAACAGCCGCCCCTCCAGCAGCTTCAGCTCGCCCTGCTGCCAGGGGCGCAGGGTTTCCAGATCGGTTACGGGGCTGACGCGATAGCCGTTGTTGCGGTTGGCAAACACCTGCGCCAGCGACCGGTACGGGCTGTCCGCCGCCAGCGTGCCGTCCTCCAGCAGTTTCCAGCCCGAAAGCGTTTGGGCGGTATCGCCCGTGCCGGCAAGCGTATCCTCCGGCTGGAACAGCAGAAAATTATTGCTGCTGGTGATAAAGTGGCCGCACATCACATAGCTTGCGCCGGTTTGCAGGGCGCCCTCGTCCATGCTGATATAGGTAATTTTGTCGATCACGTCGCTCCATGCGTACGGGGCTTCGCTGACGACGGCGGCATACGAGGCGGTGGTGTTTTCCCACCAGCTGACGGTCACCACAATCACCGCGGCGTCCTTGTCGTACACCTGGTAATCATGCCGCGTCAGGCCGGGGATCACGCCCAGCAGCGCGTCCTCGGCGTCAAACTGCAGCACGCCCGGCAGCTGCACCAGCGCCTGCAGGGCCTCGTCGTTTGCCGCAAGTGATGCCGCCATTGCCGCGTCATCGGCATGCGAATCCGGATATTCCGCGCCCAGGTACTCAAGCTCCGCGATGGTGTGGTAGTACTGGTTGCACTCGTCAAGATAGCCGCTGACCGCGTGATGCACGCACATCACGATTGTCAGCAGCATGACAACGGTCGCCAGCAGCACCAAAAACAGCAGCGCCTTTTTGGGCGTGCGCAGGATACTTTTTACCCCGGTTTTTTCCGCAAGCATACCGCGGCCGCGGAGGGACGGCTTGCGGCGGGTGGCTGGGATTGCGTTTTCCGGTTTCATTTCTTGCCTGCTCCGTTAAAACATCCGATGGCTCGGATGGAAATGGGCTGTGCTGCTTGTCAGCCGATATTGTCTGCAAAAACCTATTATATACGGAATCGCCTAATAGCACAAACACAAAGGCCGGTTTTTGCGTCAGCGGGCGCCGCAGACATAAAATCACCCAAGGTTCGTCCGCCTTGCGCTATGCGTTGGGTGTATAATCAGGATAAGGGTGTGCAGCCCGCGTAAAACCGGATGAAGGAGAAATCGTTATGAACATATTTCAATCGGACCGTCCGTTCTGGAAGGGAAACCTGCACTGCCACAGCACCATGAGCGACGGGGCAAAATCGCCCGAGGATGTCGCCGCGATCTATCGGGAGCATGGCTATGATTTTTTGGCGATTACCGACCACCGCTGCATCACGGTGCCGCAGGCGCGCGTGGAGGACAGCCTGCTGCTGATCCCGGGGATTGAGCTGGATTATGCGCTGCCGCGCGAAACCGTGCATATTGTCGGCATCAACGTAACGAAGGATCTGCCGCAGAAGGTGTGCCGCGATGCGGGCCCGCAGGCGGGCATCGACGCTATCCGCGCCTGCGGCGGCCGCGCCATCCTTGCGCACCCGTACTGGTCGCTCAACACCATGGAAACGCTGCTGGGGTTTGAGGGCGTGGCGGCGGCGGAGGTGTGCAACACGGGCGCGTTTCCCAGGCAGGACAGCTCCGAGATTCTCGATCTGGCCGCGACCCACGGCAGGCTGTACCGCTTTGTCGCCACGGATGACGCCCACAGCTATGAAAGGGACGCCTGCGCCAACTACATCATGGTGCAGGCGCAGGAGCTTACCCCGCAGGCCGTTGTGCATGCGATTGACGAGGGACGCTATTATTCCACGCAGGGACCGCGCATCGAGCAGATCACGCTGACAGAGGAAAAAATCACGATCCATTGCTCGCCCGCGAGCCATATCTGTTTTCATACCAATCTGGCATGGTCGGCGGGCCGCATCGTGTCCGGCAGGGAGCTTGCGTACGCGGAGTACAAGCTGCAGCCGGAAAAGGGCGACCGCTACGTGCGCTGCCAGGTGATAGACGAGCACGGCAGGTGCGCGTGGAGCAATCCCTTTGCGCTGTAAGAGGATTAGAAAGCGGGGCGCTGTGATTCCATGGCGGCCTTTTTGCGGTTGATTTTCGCAATCGCCTCGGGCGGAAACTTCGGCTGCCGCCGGTCGGTATACAAGCCGTTTTGCTCCTGCTCCACATCGGTCAGCTGCGTATAGCAAAAGCCCATAAAGTCGGGATTTTGCAGCAATACCGTGGTCAGGCCCTCGTACCGGCGTAAGAATTCCTCGCGGGTCGCAGGCGCTTCGCCGTAGCCCCAGCCGTTATCATCATCCGTCCAGCGGATGCCGCCGTACTCGCTGACAAACACGGGCTTTATTCCGTTGTAATGCTGCCGGTCGCCCAACCGGTCGTACAGTGCGGCGCCGGGAGCGTAGCGCCGGGCAAACACCGCGGGGTCCTGCTCGTAATCATGCGTATCGTAGATATCGGTATCGGTGTGCAGGCCGCCGCTTGCGTCGATCACGGGGCGGGTGGGGTCCATTGCCCGGGTCACGTGGCAGGTCGTGCGCAATGTCAGCGCGCGCAGCCCGTCGCCGGATTCGCCCCACACCTCGTTGTACGGGCACCAGCCGACGATCGACGGCGCGTTGAAATCGCGCCCGACGGCCTCCAGCCACTCGCCCAGAAAGATACCCATTGTATGCGGCCGGTCCGGCTGGATTCCCCAGCTGGCCATTTCGCCCCAGCACAGGTAGCCCAGATGGTCCGCCCAGTAGAGATATCGCGGCTCGAACACCTTTTGATGCAGCCGCGCGCCGTTAAAGCCCATAGCCATGGACAGCTCGATATCCCGTTTCAGCGCCGCGTCGCTGGGCGCGGTCAGGATGCCGTCGGGGTCGTACCCCTGGTCCAGCACCAGCCGCTGAAACACGGGGCGGCCGTTGATCAGGCACTTTTTGCCGTCAAAGGCAATCGTGCGCAGGCCGAAATAGCTGTCGACCGTATCGGTTACAGCGCCGCCGACGGCCAGCGACAGCTTCAGGTCATACAAATTCGGCTCACCGGCGTTCCACAGATGCCGGTCTTTTACTGCAAGGCGCAGGCGGGCGTGTACGCCGTCTGCCGCGCAGCGCACCTCCCCCTGCGGCGTTCCCGCAAAGCTTGCCTGCGCGCAAAGCTCGGCATCCGGTGCGGGGGCGCTGATCAGCGCGTCCAGCATCACCGCGCCGTTTTGGGCGTCGGGGATCATTTTCACGCTTTGGATATGCACGGCGTTCATCCACTCCAGCCATACGGTCTGCCAGATGCCGGTGGTGCGGGTATAGCTGCAGCCGGAGGAATGATAACGCCGGGATTGCTTGCCCAGCGGCTGGCGGCCGCCGCGCGTGTCGTCGCGCGCATAGACGACCACGGTGTTTTCCCCGGCCTGCAGGGCCCGGGTGATCGCAAAGCCGAAGGATACGTGGCCGCCTTCGTGTACGCCCACGGAGATGCCGTTGATCCAAACCTCGCAGTGATAGTCCGCCGCGCCAAAGCGGATAAACACGCACTTGCCGGCTGCGTCGTCCGGCAGGGTGAAGGTGCGCCGGTACCATACCGCGGCCATGAAATCCTTGTTGTTGACGCCGGACAGCGCGCTTTCCGGACAAAACGGCACCACGATGGTTCCGTCCAGCGTAGGTTTTGCTTGCAGGCCGCGCTCATAGCCGGACGCGCCGTGATCAATTTCAAACTGCCAGGTGCCGTTCAAATTCAGCCACGACGGCCGTGCAAACTGCGGACGGGGATACTCCGGACGGGGAATATTTGTCATAGGATATCGTCTCCTTATCATATCGCCTGTTGTTTCTCCTATTTTGCCGCGAATATGCTATCTAAACAAGGAATAATCGTCCTTAAAAGTTAACTTATACTATTGTAATTTGTCTGCGAAATCCAGAGCCGGAGGAGGCCGCTATGGAGATACGGCGCGTGCGGCACAATTGGGCGGAAAAGGCGCGTTTTTCGCTTTCCCGCCCCAACGGCGCGGGGGAGTATGTGTTTTTGCACTTCAATAACGCCGTGGAGCTGGTGTTTCACGGTCGCAAGCACATGGCAAAACCGGGCGCGGTGATTATCTTTGCCCCGCAAACCGGTCACCTGCTCCTCAGCCCCGGGCCGCTGCTGCACGACTGGATGCATATCACAGGGCCGGTGGACGAAGCGCTGGCCGCCGTCGGGCTGGCGGCGGACACGCTTTACCAGCCTGCCTGCGGCGCGGTGATCACCCAGGCGGTGGCAGGGCTGGAAACGGAATTTTTTGCGCAGCGAAAATATTGGCGGCTGTACCAGCAGGCCGCGCTGACGGAGCTGTGGATTGCGCTGGCGTACGATGTGTCGGGCGAACAGCCGCCCCGGCTGGAGCGGGAGACCGCCGACCGCCTGCGCGAGCTGCGCGCGGGGATGCTGCTGCGGCCCTGGGAAAAGTGGACGGTCGATACCATGGCGCGCAGCCTGAACATCAGTGCGTCGCGCCTGTATGCGCTGTACCGGCGCATGTACGCGATCTCGCCCAACCGCGACCTGATCCTGATTCGCATTGAAAGGGCGAAAATCATGCTCGAGCAGGGCGAAACCGTTGCAAAAACCGCGCAGGAAACCGGCTATGCCAGCGTCAACCATTTCATCCGCCAGTTCAGGCAGGAGGCCGGCATCAGTCCCGGGCAGTACGGGCATGGCCGCAGAACGTGACGGCGCAAGCAGGAAACACCATACCGATTATCGGAAAACGGCATAACACCGCACAGAAAAATCCCCGATCCGTTCAGGATCGGGGATAGGTTGCTTGAGAAGGTTCTGCTTTACCGCTTTTTGCGCCTGTGCTCCTGCTTACGGCAGCTACAGCGCGACCGCCGTGGCTTTTTCGGCCGGCACCAGAACGGTTTTTCCCGCGCTTCCGTCGGATGGCGTAAGCAGCACCTGCTGGTCGCTGCCCGTTGGATTCCAAAGCGTGACGGCCAGCTTGCCGCCGGCGCTGCGCCAGCCCTTGGCAAACACCAGCGGATTGGCGTTTGTAAATCCGTCGGTATCCACAAAGGTGCCCCGCAGGATATAATCCGCAAAGGTGTGGTACAGGCCGTTGAGCTCCCTGAGATAGGCGGTATAGTGGGGGATGTCCTTCAGCGAGCCGCAGCAGCGGTAGATCGTCATGTCAAACCGCAGGCCCAGCAGGAAGGAATAGCCGGCCAGCGCCTTGTAATGCACCTCGTCCTCGCCGCATTCGCGGTTGGTCATCACAAGCTCGGGGAAGGTGTAGCGGTACATCTCCCGCAGGGTGGTGTCGCTGCGGGCGTCGTCGGGATTGCCCGCGGTTTCGGGCGTGAGCAGCCGCTTGTCCGGGATGGTGGCGATGCCGTGGGAGATATCCATCGACTGGGCATAGATGTCCACATTGTGCTCCATGAGGATAATTTTATCCTCGCCGAAGGACTTGACGTACTGCCGCAGGCCCGCGTAATTGGCGGCCTTGCTCTCGTGGGAGTGGCTCGGCTTTTTATGGGTATGGCCCTGGGCATAGCAGAAGAAGGGACGCATGCCGCCGATATCGTACAGCACGCCGTCCGCGCCGAGCTCCAGGCAGATCCTGGCGGCGTCCTTCATCTTTTCCTGCCAGATCGGCGCGCCGGGACAGGCCAGGTACATGGGCATGGCCGGATTGCCGATCTTGCGGTAGGTGCCCTCGCCGCAATAGGTTTCCGCAAAGGGGATATCCTCGTTCCAGATCGAGCGGATGGTGGCAGTGCTGCCGCCCTGCTCGCGGTAGAACTTGCTCTGGTGGTCGATGAGGGCGTAGCTTAAAAACATCAGCACCTTGCCGCCCTTTTTGTGAATGTAGTCAAAGCCCTCTTTCAGCTTCTGCACGCCGCCCATGCGCTCGTCGGGCACAAAGTCCGGCCAGAGGCGGGCAAAGCCGCCCTGCTCCCAGCCCAGCAGGTACAGCGTCTTGAAACCGGCGGCTTCCAACTCGTCATACAGGGCGGGGATCATGGAATAATCCCAGTTGAGCTCGCCATGGTGCTGCTTGAAGATCAGGCGCAGCCAGCCGGTAAAATCCTGGCACCACTGCGGACGAACGGGCGGCACAAAGCCGCCGTCCCGCAGCATCCAGGCGCGGTAGAGCCTGGCGCCCGCGTGCCAGTCGCCCAGATGGGGATAAAAATCCATCGCCATGCCGGCCCAGCGCTCGCCCTGCTCCAGCATGGGATAGCGGATAAACCCGAAGCGCAGCACATTGCGCGGCACATCCCGCTCGATATGCAGCCCCAGCGCCTGATACGTGGTGTCCTCCGAGCCGCAGTACAGGCCCTCCGCATCGTTGTACCAGTCGTACCACTGCATGGAGGCGCGCCCGTCCTGGTAGAGGGCGTCCATATCCGTGTGGTACTGGTCGTGGCGCTCGTACTTGCGGAAGCCCGCATAGGTGGACAGGTCCGCAAACGCGGGATTGTGTACCTGCCGGCCAAGATCAAAGGGCCATGCGATCGTATCGTCCTGCGGCGCTCCGCTTAGCGAGCGCGCGCCCGACACGGGCGTAAGCTGCAGCTCCACCAGCTGCACGGCGGGATCGTTGTTTTCAAGCTCCGCCGTCACCTGCAGGCCAAGATCGGTCATGCGAAGGTGCAGCGTGAGCACCGCATCGATCGCGCGGGCTTCCTCGCCGATCAGGCCGTTGTAAACCAGGGTGATTTCCGTGTCGTCTGCCGAGGCGGTAAAATGCTGGCGGTCGGCCCACACGGGCACCTCCACGCGCTCGGTGCCGTGGATGGCGTAGATGATCTTCCATAGGGCATCCGGCGTATGGATGTACTCATGGCCGGTCAGAAGGTTTTGAAAAGACGCGCATTTTCCGTGTTCATCCAGCGCATAGCGAAGCGTTTTCCCTTGCAGAATATACATTGGTGTGTTACCTCCCCTGTGTATGGTGTTCCTGTATTTCATTATATAAGCGGGGTTTGCCGCGGCAAGAGGAGATATAAAAAAGGGACTGGAAGATTAAAAAGCAAGGAGGCCGAAATCAGCTTTCGGCCCCCTTGCAAATTTATTATTATCGTTTTCCGTTCTTGCGCAGGGACAACGGCGTATCCCGAAAGCGCCGCTTGTACGCCTTGTAAAACGAGTTGGGCGTGGTGTAGCCGCAGTCTTCCGAAATTTCCTGCACGGTGCGGTCCGTTTCCGTCAGCTCTTGGCGGGCTTTGTTCATGCGCGCGTCCTCCACATAGGCGGAGAACGTGGTCCCCGTTACGGCGTGCAGCCGCTTTTGCAGCGTGGGCGCGGATATCTGGAACTTGTCGGTCACCATGCTGATGCACAGCAGCGGGCTGCCGAGGTTGTCGTCGATGAAGCGCAGGATGTTCTGGTCCAGGTTTTGCGTCAGGGCCGCACGCTGCTTTGTGATCCGATCCGCGATGGCGCTGAAGCACCGGGGCAGCTTTTCGCCGTACAGCTTGCCGATCTCCGCGCGGGTAAAGACGGGAATGGGGATATCATTAAGGTCGCAGGAGCTTTCCAGGCGGATGATTACCAGCATATCGGCGATCATATGGTAGGTGTGCTTGGCAAGAAAGTAATCCTGCTGCGCGATAAACGGGGCGGTGCTGGTATGCAGCAGGGTGAGCGCCGTTTTGGCGTCCCCGCAGGACAGCGCCATATAGATGCCCTGCAGCTGCTGCAGCGACAGGGGCAGCCGTTCGTGCCGGGGCTGTGCGTCCGCTGTGAGCTTGATGCTGCTTTCATACTCCATTTGCTGGTAAGCGCCCGCCAGCGAGGAAGGATCGGTATACGCGTCGCTGATGGCATAGCTGAACAGCAGGCTGTAGCGTTCCTGCATGGTAATGCGGAAACGTTCCAAAACCTCTGCGGGCGCCTCTTCCCCTTCGGCGGGAAGGATGACCAGCAGCGTATCGTGGGCGGTCGGCAGCAAAATAGCGCCGGATAGCTGCTGCTTCAGGCTTTCGGTAAACAGCAGGGTAAGCTGGCTCAGGTCAACGCCGGCATCCTCGGTGGCGTACTGGATTACCGCCATCTGCCACCGCCCGGGGAAATGCGGGAACGCATGATCAAACGCTTCGCGGTCTTCCAGGTTGTACAGACCGCGGTACAGCGCCTTTTCCAGCGGGTGCATGCGCAGGTTTTCCTGCTGGGCGGCGATGATATCCTCGTAGTTTGTCAGACGGGAATCCAGCTTTTTAATCCATTCCGCGACATCCGCCTTGCCACCCTGCTCGCCGGGCAGGTGCTTGGCACTGTACAGGGCGTCGGTAATCCGGTTGAGCGGGCGCGCCGCGGCGATGGCCAGCAGCACCACCCACAGGGCGGTCGCCAGGCCGACGATCAGCAAAAATAGCTGCACCAGCCGCTTGAGCTGGGCAAGGTCCAGCTCGATATAGCTGTTGGGGATTTGCAGGCTTACGGTAATCCCCACCGCGCTGGCGGTGTCCGTCAGCAGCTCATAATCGCTTTGCGGCGCCGTGCCGCTGGATGCGATCAGCACATCCCCGAAGCGGAAGGAAATGCAGCACGACGATAGCACGCCCTGATCCGCCATCAGGGCAAAGGCCGTATCCACGGGAAATGTGGAAAACAGGTATGCGTCGCTGGCCTTGGACCATTGCCAGGCAACGGTAAAGGCCTCGTAGGAGCCGTAATCCACGGAATCGTAAACAGCGCTGGGGAGAACGCAGCAGGCGCCGTCAAACTGCCGCAGATATTCGTCCGTGCTCAGCCCGCGGCAAGAAAAATACTGGTCCGCCGTCAGCTGCTCACGCTGGTAATAGATCCGGTTGCGCGTAAATACGATCTCGTCCCCGACGGCAAATCCGGTTTCGGCCACCATATCGTAGGGCAGTAAATACGCCCTGACGATGCTGCGCATCTTGTCCAGCGTGGCGGAATCGAACTCGCTGTTGATATAGCTCATTTTACGGTAAAGCACATCCTGGCTGAGCATCGTTTGCAGGTTGCTCAGCGCGATCAGCGCGGTATTGAGGGAATGGACGCCGTCGGAAAGCTTCTGCTGATAATACTCCAGCGCTTTGCTGCGCGTGGTATTTCTAATGTAGGTATAGCAGGGAATATACAGCATGTTGGACAGCACAGCAAACATCAGAAAAAAGCTGGCCATCCGCAGCCAATTCCGCTGGGTTGCGGATTTCCTTGTTTTCCGTTTCACCAATAAAGCGCTCCTTTCACAAAAATGTGGAGAATGAAAAAAATTGCAAGCCTCATCTTGCTTCTGCTCAGGTTTTATTTCATAATCCGATTATAGTATAAACAGGTCGGCATTACAATTTCCTGTCCCGCCGCAAAGTGCCGGTTTGCTTTGTGCAACGGATACCAAACCGCCCGCCGATGCGGGAAAACAAAGCCGTGCAAGCCAATTCCCTGTATATTTGAAAAAAACATGAAATTCATAAAATCCGTCCCGAATTTATTTTTAATCCACTGGTTTTTCGTCATTTACCTTTGATTTTCCGGATGGCGCCTGCGTATACTTTGGGCAGAAACCGGCGGGGAACCATCCGCCGACATTAGAAAAAGGAGCGTGAACCTTCGTGAAAAAAATGATCTCTATCCTCCTGTGCCTGACACTTGTGCTGAGCTGCTTCAGCATGACGGCACTGGCCGCGGACGAGAAAACAAGCCTGACCGTGTGGGTTCCCGAGAACCTGCGTATCGAGGACTGGAAAACCAACAACATGACGCAAATTTTGGAAGAGGAAGGCAATTTCGACCTGAATTTCGTCACGCTTCCCTCCGGCAGCGACTATGTGACCAAGGTCAACATGGCGCTGACGGCCGGCAATGTGGAAGATCTTCCCGACGTGATCCTGGCCCTCAACGGCAAGTTCACCGACTCGCAGGTGTGGGAGTGGGCGCAGGCCGGCACCATTATTCCGCTGACGGAATACTACAACGATCCCGATGTCGCCGTGAACATCAATGCGGCAATCGCGCGCACCGGCAGTGATTATCCCAAGCAGATCACCTCTCCGGACGGCAACATCTACGGCATCGCTACCTTAAACCAGTCCTACGGCAACGAGTATCTGGATAAAATGTGGTACTCCAAAACCTGGCTGGCGGCCCTGGGTGCGGAAGAGCCCCAGACCACCGAGGAATTCTACGAGCTGTTGAAAAAGGTTCATGAAACCGACCTTAACGGCGACGGCAAGGCGGATGAAATCGGCCTCACCGGCACCTTTACCGAAGGTTCCCTGTACTACGGCTGGTTTGCCTACCTGATGAACGCGTTCGTCTATGCCGGCGACAAGCAGTACCGCACGGTTACCGATGGCACGGTGGGCCTGGCCTATATGACCGACGAATGGAAGGAAGGCCTTAAGTACATCCGCAAGATGTTTGAAGAAGGCCTGATCGCCTCTGAAACCCTGACGATGGATGACGAGCAGTTCAAAGCGCTGATGAACAGCGAAGAGCAAGTGGTATTCGCCATGGACTACGCCGCGCCCGACATGCTCGCCGCCGACGGCGACCGCGTGACCGAGTACATGTACCTGGCGCCCTTAACCGGCCCCGAAGGTACGCAGTATGCTTCGTACACGAAGTCTGTGGCCAACATCACCTTCCTGGTAACGGCCAACTGCAAGGATCCCGAAGCGGCCTTCCGTCTGGGCGACCTGATGAGCAGCGAGCTCATGGGCATCACCCAGCGCTGGGGCACAGAGGGCGAAGAATGGGATTACATTGCCAATGTAGAGGGCGCGGAGAACTACGCGGCATCCGTCAGCTCCTTCCCGATCTCCATTGTTACCTATCATGACGGCCTGTTCTGGGGCGGCTCGGAGCTCACCAACGGTTCCTGGCGGCAGACCGGTCCCTATGTGCGCCAGTACGGCATCGCCTGCGGCGTAGGTATCGATCCCAGCAAGACCGAGCCCTATACCATCATCCTCAACGGCGCATGGGATCTGTACCAGCAGGGCAACTACGCGCCCGCGCAGACCATTCCCAAGATGATCTATACCTCCGAGGAATCGGACCTGATTTCCGAAATCCAAAGCAACCTCAGGTCCTATGTCAAGGAAATGACCGCCGCGTTTTTGATCGGCAACGAAGATATCGACGCGGGCTGGGACGATTTCCAGGCTGAGCTGGAGAACATCGGCGCTTCCACCTATCTGGAGATTCAGCAGACCGTTTACGACCGCATGTATAAATAACGGCATTACGGTTCCCAAAAGCGGGACGTCTGCGGACTTGTTCCACAGGCGTCCCACTCATTCGGAGGTGTCCATGAAAGCAAAACGAATCCGGATAGCCTGGAAACGGGATTGGCAGCTGTACCTGTTTATGCTGCTTCCGGTTGCCTATATCGTTATCTTTGCCTATGTGCCCATGGCCGGACTGCAGCTTGCGTTTCGCAAGTATACGGCGCAGGGCGGCATTTGGGGCAGCCCGTGGATCGGGCTTGATAACCTGGTCAAGTTTGTTAATTCCTACCAGTTTGAACGCGTTGTTTCAAACACCTTTATCCTGTCGATTTACGGTCTGGCATGCATGCAGATTATACCGATCTGCTTTGCGCTGATCATCAACACCATTGAAAAACCGCGCTTTAAAAAGGTTACGCAGACCATTGTCAATCTGCCGCACTTTATCTCCGTCGTCGTGCTGGTGGGCATGCTGATGCAGGTGTTCAACAGCCGCACGGGCATCTACGGCGTCCTGTATGAGCACTTCACCGGACAGTATCCCACGGATTTATTTGGCAAGCTGGGGGCGTTCCGCCACCTGTACATCTGGAGCACGGTGTGGCAGAACTTCGGCTGGCAATCCATTATTTATATCGCGGCGCTTGCGGGCGTGGATACGCAGCTGCACGAGGCCGCGCAGATCGACGGCGCGTCGCGCGCGCAGCGCGTGTGGCACGTGGATCTTCCGCATATCCAGCCGACCATCATGATCCTTTTGATTATGGGCATCGGTAAAATCATGTCGGTCGGCTTTGAAAAGGCGTATCTGATGCAAAACAGCCTCAACCTCAAGCATTCCGAGCTGATATCGACCTATGTATACCGTATCGGCCTGTCGGGGGTTGGCAAAACCGACTTTTCGTACGCAACGGCGATCGGCCTGTTTAACGCCGTGATCAATCTGGTGCTGATTTTGGGAGCCAACGTGCTCTCGCGCCGCATCACAGATACCAGCTTGTGGTGAGGAGGAGTAGGATGAATATATCCCAAACCGGGCGGCAGGGCAGCCGCTTTGCCAAACGGCGCACCAGCCGCGGTGACCGTGCCTTTGAGGCGGTGGCGGTCGGCATCGTAACCCTGCTGACGCTGCTTATTCTGCTGCCGATGATCAATGTGGTATCGGCGTCCTTTTCCTCGGCTTCGGCGGTAAACGCGGGGCGGGTGCTACTGCTGCCGGTGGAATCAACTTTGGAAAATTATAAGACCATCCTGAAGTACAACAGCGTGTGGCTGGGCTACCGCAACACCATTTTTTACACTGTCGTGGGCACCTTCATCAACGTGTCGCTTACGATGATGTGCGCCTATCCGCTGGCGCAGAAGTCCTTTTCGGGGCGTAAGTTCCTGTCCATTCTCTTCTTTATCCCGATGATCTTCAACGGCGGCATGATCCCCAACTACATCCTTATGCGCGACCTGAAAATCATCAACACCCTGTGGGCCGGATTGATTCCCGGCGCCATCAACATCTTCAATATGATCGTCACGCGCACCTTTATCCAATCCTCGATACCCGATACGATGGCGGAGGCCGCGCGCATAGACGGCTGTTCTCCCACGCGCTATTTCTTCAGCTTTGTGCTGCCGCTGTCCAAAACCATCATCGCGGTTATCTCCATGTATTATGCCGTATCGCACTGGAACGATTACTTCACCGCGTTTTTGTACATCAACAAGCGCAGCCTGTATCCGCTGCAGCTGTTCCTGCGCGAGATTCTGGTCAACAGCCAGTTTGACTCCAGCGTGATGAACGATCCCGACGCGGCACGGCAGCTGCAGGGGCTGGCGGAAACGCTGAAATACGTGGTGATCGTCGTATCCACGCTGCCGCTGATGTGTATCTATCCCTTTGTACAGAAATATTTCGTCAAGGGCGTTATGATCGGCTCGGTCAAGGGCTGACGCCGATAAAAAGGAGTGAAATCGTATGCTTGATATAAGCCGCCCGGCGCGCATGGGCCTGCTGCTGATCTCGCACGACCTC
>Ga0116152_10001394_pt1 | contig 19889 bp, 22 predicted proteins | sample AD_UKC119_MetaG_FD_89894 | JGI IMG/M metagenome (GOLD analysis project Ga0116152, IMG submission 89894) | Active sludge microbial communities of municipal wastewater-treating anaerobic digesters from Hong Kong - AD_UKC119_MetaG | ecosystem: Engineered > Bioreactor > Anaerobic > Digestate...
GGACGCGATAACGGGATGACAGAATTTTTAATGAAGCCGTACACAGCCCGCGACATGTACAAAAAAATTGTTCAGTTGATTGAGCGGCCCCGCCAGTTTGTGAAGGCGGAAGGATATTTTGGCCCCGATCGCCGGCGCAAGAGAGAAGAATATGTTGGCCCGATACGCCGCATGAAAGATTTATATAACCAACAAAATAAAGAGCTGCATGATGCAGCCGATATTGTCATGATCCCGAAAAAAGACGGGGTTAAGGATATAACGTCAAAATAGGTATAAAACGAAAAGATGAGTCACGACGATAATTTTTTTGATCATTTAGACGAGATGCCGAAGGTGGAGTTCATCCCGCCATCACAGGGTTTAAAGAAAAAAGCGGGAAGCGGTGGCATTCCTGATCATTTGATTGAACGCGGCGAGTCTTTTATCAAAGACAATAATGTTGATTTTATCCCGTTTGCAAAAGCCTATATTGAAGATATACGGATATATATTGAGCAATTAAAAAAGACACAAAGCGCGTCCAAACAAAAGAAAATCATGCATAACATGACGTTATTGATTATGCAGCTCAAGGCCCATGGCGGAATGTTTAATTACCCCTCTATGAGTCTTCTTTCTAATTTAATTTTAAAGTTTTTGGAAAAAACCGACCTGATCAACGACGATCTTATCAAAATTATCGAAGCGCATAATAACGGTATAGACATCCTGATTAATGGAAAAGTAAAAATAGAAAACGACGTTCGCACCATTGCCCTTGAGAAAGAATTGCAAAAGGTGATCGACCGTTATCTTAAAAAATACACTTAGAACTTTACTTGTGATCTTGTTAGAAAGATTGTCGGATCATCATCAGATGTTGTGGCATTATCATCTGTATCAACAAAAATAATATTTCCCATCAGGCGCATATAATTATTCAAATACCAGTTTGCTCCAAGCGTAAGGGTATCCATTTCACCACCGTTTAAACCCCCATCATTTAAGTCTAAATGAGAGTAACGCGCGGCGAGTTCCAAGGCGCCCCATCCATTATCTTTAGGATTAAGAGGGTGATCAGGCTTTATGCCACCAAAGGCACCTTTGGCGATGGAATAGGGTCTAGTTTCCCCAGTGACAGTCCATGCAACCTGACCATAAGCACCTGTATAAGTTGGGTTTTGTCCCGCACGGTTTTCAATATCTGCCATGACATATTCGCCCTGAACAGATAGGGGGCCTGAAACAGCGGCGGCTTCAACGCCGTAAATGGTAGAATTTTCACCGTCATTTATAACAGAGGAAACGGAGTCAGTTGTTTGTAGTCGATTTTCTGCAAAAGAGTCGTAATCAAATCGGTCATTGGCCTGATCTGGTTCACGGTAAGAGACTGATCCGCCGAGGTGAACAAGATTTTTATCTTTTTTGTAAGGAGTGCCCGCAATACGAGCGGAAGTAGAAAACTGTTCGTCGTCTGTGCTTTGTTTTCCAGCATCATCATTAAACACACCTACGGCAATATGATGATTGTCTCCATGATTGATGATACCTGCACCAATTTGTTCTGAAAGTGAAAAAGGTTCAATTGCCGCAGATCGTTCAATAAAGGTAATATCATTAGAACTGGTCATATCATCAAGAGAATAACCTGGTTTGAAGTGACCAATACGAATTTCTGTGTTTTTAACCCCTGTATAATTCATATACATATCTTTAATTGCAACATTTTCGTTAGCGAAGTCTACTTCAGCTTTATAGCCAAAATCATCGGTGATTTGTCCCTGCATTCCAAGGCGAGCACGCCGAAATTCCGCGCCATTAGGGTGGTCACGCTTATCATCACTGATGGATCCTGCGTCAAGATGAATGCGACCTGTGGGTTGCCAAGAAAATTCTCCCTTACTGATTTTAGGAGTGGATCCCTTCATAGAAATTTTTACATCATCGTCTTGTCCTGCGGCAGGGGAGATGGCAGCAACTGCGGCCTCTGTTTTGGTTTCAATGGCAGATATTTTTTGCTTAATTTGAGCCTGTTCGGTTTTTTCAGCCGCGCGTTCTGCTTTTAAAGTTTCAATTTCCTGCATCATGATTTTTATTTGCGCCTCCATGGCGGCGATGCGGTCATCTTTGGCATCGGCAAAAGCAGAAGTATTGCAGACAAGTATAAGAGCAGATGAAAGTAACAAAGTTTTGTAATTTATCATTTTATCCTCTTATTGATCTGGATTGATGAGATAGTGAATTGTCAGAACCATCGCAACAGAAACAAGCAAGCCGATCATCATTTTTCCAAAGTCTTTTCCTACAATTGGGAAAACGTAGCTAAATTTGTAATTTTCTCTGTGAGCTGTAGCAATGGCAAGTTCCCGTCCTGTAAGAAGACCAACAAAGACCCATGTTGTAGACATTGGAATGCTGTTAAGTTCCTTGAAGTACCAAAGAATAAGAGCATAAACGAGGTCAATAATAGTTGCGGAACGGATAAAACGAGATCCTGTTTTTTCAAGGACAATATTTTGAATTTTCCCGCCATGTGAATAGAAAATAACCCCAAGCCAGAATATTAAAATGGCAATAGCACCACATAATAAGTTTAACGGTAGCTCACGCGGAAGGAATACGGCAATGTTAGCCATATCGTGTGAAAGCCACGAGAACCAAAGAAAGCCAGTTGAGAGCCATTGAGCCGTGCGCCAAATACCGCGCGTTCCTTGCTTAACGGTATTTCGTTTTTCATTTATGAAATGGGCCAAAACCATCCAAAGGATATAGGCTACAATGGCAGCCAAACCATAACCGACTATGGATTTCACCAGCATTTTTTCAAGGACAACCGTAGAAGCAAAAACAGAAAGAACCAAAAAGGTTGTTGATACAGGAATGCCGATGCGTGTTAGGAGAACCAAAACAGCGGGTGCGGCAGCATGATACCATTCAATTTGAACAGGGGGGATTTTTGCCAACCGACCATAGGAAATATCGCCACCATTGATGTGCCAACTATAGGCAAGAGTACAGGCAAGAACAACACTTGCGGCAAGCCACAACCAGTACCATTTAATAACTTTAATATTTGAGGCTATAAACGTCCCGAGCGTTTGAACAGAATCATTCCCAATCACGGCATAGGCCGCAAGCATAAAGCCGATAAAGGCGTAAAGTGTATGGATATCCATAAAATTCCCTAATTTTAAATTTTGAACACCCCTCCGTAACAGAGGGAAAACTATAATACCAGTCTTGTAATTAAGTTATTTGGCGTTACTAATAATAGGTTGTTTATGCCTTTAGGGAAAAGAAGCTGCCATGTTAAAATTCTTTATTGTTTTAATAATTTCCTTTGTCTTTCCTGTTTCTGCTTTTGCGCAGGAAACCAGAAGCGATAAGTTTATCAAATCCATGACGGTTGAAGGGGGGCCCATTGCCTCTAAACATTTTCAATCAGATGATGAGAATTTTCGGGAAACGCACAGCCTGGTGATTGCAAAAGTGCATACCCAAGGCTATGGCAACTGGGGCGTTTATTATTTAAGCCCCAACAGTGTGCGCGACACATCTGTAGGATTGGGGTATGTCACAAACCCCTGGACCATCCCGATAGGACCAACAGAGTTGGAGTTGTCAGGTGCTTTAGGCCTTGTGACAGGATATCAGGATTACCCTGTGCCGTTATTGGCAGGGCAGGCACGGATCAGGCTCTATGAAAACGGTCCGTGGAACGTTGGCCTGTCTGCCGCCGCCCTTCCTTATATCATTGAGAGTGATGTCACAGGCGATAATGATTTCGGCGTCGTCGCCACAACACCGTTTTTGAGTGTGAGATATCAGTTTAATTGATAAAGAAAAATGGTGGGGCTGGGGGGACTTGAACCCCCACGTCCATACGGACAACAGATTTTAAGTCTGCAGCGTCTACCATTCCGCCACAGCCCCATCTAAACACTATCATTTGCTTTGGGACTTCGTTGCGTCGTCGCTTGCGTAGTTGATCTACGCGGCGCTCCTAGCGCCTAGTCCAAAAACAAAGCATAGTGCTTATATGTAACAAACCTTAGTAATTACAGAATGATATTTTTTCAAGTGGCTTTCGGCATTTTTTATGCGTTATAAATAGGTTATATGAGCAAAAACCCAGAAAAATTGACCCCTTTGGAACGCGGAAGCCAGATCATCCGTGATTATGTGGCCAATTTGCCTGCAACCCCTGGGGTCTACCGCATGATTTCCGAAACGGGAGAGATCCTATATGTTGGGAAGGCCAAAGCCCTAAAAAAACGGGTTATCAGCTATACCCATATTGATAAATTACCGATGCGTCTGAAAAGAATGGTGGCGTTGACCGCAAGCATGGAATTTGTACATACGCATACGGAAGTCGAAGCTCTACTTCTTGAATCTAACCTGATTAAAAAATTAAAACCGCGCTATAACATTCTGTTACGCGATGATAAGTCGTTCCCTTACATTTTAATTACGGGTGATCATGATTTTCCGCAGATCAAAAAACATCGCGGGGCAAGAAAACCCAAGGGAGAATATTTTGGCCCGTTTGCTTCAGCAGGCGCGGTCAACCATACCATTCATATTTTACAACGGGTTTTTAAATTAAGAAATTGTTCCGACAGTGTTTTTTCAACGCGCGAACGTCCCTGTTTGCAGTATCACATTAAAAGATGTACCGCGCCATGTGTGGCCAGAGTCACGAAAGAGGAGTACGCCGAACAAGTCGACCAGGCGCGAGCGTTTTTATCAGGACAAAGCCGTGTCATTCAAGAAAAGTTTGCCGATGAAATGCAAGTCGCAAGCGAAGCGGAAGAGTTTGAGAAAGCGGCGGAATATCGTGATCGGATCAAGGTCCTCTCGACCATTCAATCCCGTCAAGACATTAATTTAGAAGGGGTTGGTGACGTGGATGTGATGGCTCTGGCGCAAAGTGAGGGTAAAAGCTGTGTGCAGGTTTTTTTCTTTCGGGGAGGGCAGAATTTTGGAAACCGTGCTTATTTTCCGCGGCATGATGTAGAGGAAACACAAGAAGATATTATGTCGGTTTTTATGGCGCAGTTCTACGAGAACAAACCCGTACCAAAGCAAGTTTTTGTTAGCCATGACCCAAGCGAGAGAGGGTTGTTAGAAGAAGCGCTAACAACGCGCCGTGATCGGGGAAGGGTAGAAATTTTAAAGCCATCCCGAGGAAAAGGGAAAAGAGTTATAGATTTTGTAATGCGCAATGCACAAGACGCCTTAAAACGACATTTAATTGAACGGGCAGGAGAGGTCAAATATTTAGAAGCGGTGGGAGAGATTTTTGGAATGGATGAGGCGCCTAAGCGGATTGAAGTTTATGATAACTCCCACATCTCTGGCACCAATATGGTGGGCGCGATGATTGTCGCAGGGCAAGAGGGATTTCACAAAAATGCCTATCGAAAATTCAATATTAAAGAGGCCAAAGCCGCCGATGATTACGGCATGATGCGGGAAGTTATGACGCGGCGCTTTACAAGGGCCTTAAAAGACGGTGTCGATACAAACAGTGAGGATTGGCCTGATCTGCTGTTGATCGACGGAGGAAAAGGCCAGTTCGGCGTGGTCAAAGAAACATTGGAAGAGCTAGGCGTTTATGATGATTTAACGGTGGTGGCCATCGCCAAGGGAGAAGACCGTAACGCAGGGCGGGAGGAGTTTATCATGGAGGGGCGTGCGCCATTCCAACTGCCTGTGAATGACCCCACGCTTCATTATTTACAGCGTATTCGAGATGAAGTGCATCGTTATGCCATCGGCGCCCATAGAACGCGGCGAAAAAACGATATATCAAAATCACCACTCGACCAGATTACAGGGATAGGGGCGCACCGCAAACGGGCGTTGTTACTACATTTTGGTTCTGCCAAAGAGGTTGCCAAAGCAGGAATAGACGATTTAAGAAAAGTGGATGGAATTTCAGAAGCGATAGCCGAGAAGATTTATAACTTTTTTAATGAAGGTTAGGTGCTGCATGTGCATTCAGGTTGATAGGGAATATGAGGCGGATGAATGACCATGCCATTTTCCAAACAGATATCAAAAACCAGTCCTTCTAATCTTTCAACAAAAGGTTGTTTTCCTTCTTCAAGGTGAAGACCTTCACTTAATTTTTGGAGAGCTTCTTCTGCTTTTCTACCCATTTTAACAACAGCATATTCAGGGTAGTCCATCTCATCCTGTTTAAAGGGACCTAAATACTGGCCATCGTGGGCAGCAAGAAAATCTTTCAATAATGACAATGATTGCGTGTAAGTCAGTTGTCTGTGTCCTATTTTGTGATCTGGAACCAATCCCACTGCATAAGTAAATTGTGCTTTAGCCATTTCAATTACATTCCCATTCATGAGGAAAATATGTAGCGGATATTTATTCTTATGTCAATTAATTTCCAGAATGATTTTTGTTGTTCAAGCCAGAATTACGAGAACAACCGATATTCTAAACTGCAGATTTATCTGGGGCTAAAATTTCTATTATTCTCAAAGACATAGTGATTTTTTCTGTTTTTTAAAAAGAAAAATAGTAAGGCGTATTTTTTGTTCACAAGTCAAGGGAGACAAAAAATTCAATGATTTCAAATTATTGGAAAATTTATTGTTTTTCTGCAGATTCAAGTCTTGCAGGACAGTCAAGGAGGTGGTAGTTTTCGACCATTCACACAGTTATAAGTATTGAAACGAACAGTATCGTTTTAATGATGAGGAGTAATATTATGTTTCATCGTGCCGTTAAGGAAGCGGTTAAGCCTAAAACAACAGGTGAGGAAAACCGAGGATCTGACGCACATAATAATAAAACTGGTCGTAGTGGAATGGACCAAACCGCGGTACAGCGGTATGCAAAATCTCAGGAAGAGATCACACAGCAAGTTCCTTCTGCCAACCAAAATACGACAGTGCCGTATGCTGTGAAACAAATTGAGAGTAAACCAGAAACCGTAACATTGAAGGAAGCAAAACAAATGAACAACGCATTACAAAAAGACGATTCACAACAAGAGGGCCAGTCATCGACAGCAACACAGCCACAAGGCCGCGTCGATATCCCAGGTCAAAATTTTCAACGTCCAGGACAGGTGTCTCGTCCAGCTTATCCAGGTGCTTCATATCCTGGTGCTCAGAATTCAGGGTCTTCTTATGCAGCCCGCGCAAATGACAGAACAACTGGTCCTAAATTGGTTATTGGTCAAGGCATCACCATGTCAGGTGAAATTGAATCTTGTGACCATTTGATCGTTGAAGGAACAATTGAAGCAAGCCTGAAAGGCGCAAGCATTTTAGACATTGCAGAAACAGGATCTTACTTCGGTACAGTTGAAATTGAAGAAGCCAACATTGCAGGCCGTTTTGAAGGGGACATTACTGTAAAAGGTCGTCTGACAATCGAATCAACAGGAACAATTATTGGTTCAGTAACTTACAAAGAACTTTCAATGGAAGCAGGTGCGACATTGGATGGTTCAGTTAGCCCAATTGGTTCACAAAACGCGATGAAAAACACAAAGTCAGCGCCATCAAAATCCAAAAAAGTAATGGGTAATAATGGTGCAGAACTTCCTTTTTCAAGCCAAGCGGCAGAGTAAAATAAAAAAAGGTAATTAGAGAGTTAAAGCTTCCTAACTAAATATTCGCAAAATGCATAGCATACTGCAGATCGCGAAAAATTATATGAGCCAGATTGAGAGATCTGGTTCATATTTTTTAGACGCAAGATTAATGCCTCAGCATAAATCTATAATACGGCGCATGGCGTCGGTTTTAGTGCTGTCTTTTTGCCTGTTGTTAATTGGCAGCTGTAACGAACGTGCAAGCTTTCTTGATTTTTCTTCATCAAAACCAGAGTTAAGTACATTGGATAAAGGTGATCTACTGCGCTATGCTTATGCGGTTCAAGCGAGCCTTATGAACACCCCGCAGAATATAGAGAAGTTACGTACGGCGGATATTCAACTCGCTCTCTCCAAGCCCGACATGGAACGCCGCGATGGTATAACACGGGTCTGGCAATACCGTACAAAATCATGTGTCTTAGATGTTTATTGGCGCGAGGGAAAACCACAAAACAATATAACGCACCATGAATTTAGAGCGCGTCAAAAATTATCACCAGGTGTTGCAATGCAAAAGGAAGAGCCAGAAAAGTGGGCCTGCATTCAAAATATTATTGAAGAACATCGCGCAGAAGTTGAGAAGACGTTCTATGAAACTTATGCGGTTTTATCCTTGAACGCGCATAAATCATAAACAGGACACTTGCTACACTCTGGCTTGCGTGCCTTGCAGATGTAGCGTCCGTGTAAAATCAACCAGTGATGGGCATGAAATTTGAATGCATCAGGAATATTTTTTTCTAATTGCTGTTCAATCTCATCAGGTGTTTTTCCCTTTGCCAAGCCTGTGCGGTTTGAAACACGAAAGATATGCGTGTCCACGGCAATGGTAGGAATACCAAAAGCCATGCTGAGGACAACGTTAGCCGTTTTGCGCCCAACACCAGGAAGGGTCACAAGGATGTCACGATCTTGAGGAACCGTGCTGTTGTGCTTTTCAATTAAAATCTGTGAGAGTTTGTAGATATTTTTTGCTTTAGCATTGAAGAGGCCAATGGTTTTAATGTGGTCACGGATTTTATCTTCACCAAGTTTTACCATTTTTTCTGGAGTGTCAGCAGCTTTAAACAGGGCAGGGGTCGCCTTGTTTACGCCGACATCCGTGGTCTGCGCCGAAAGAACAACAGCAACCAGTAAAGTGAAGGGATTTGTGTAGTTTAGTTCTCCTTTGGGCTCTGGGGTTATGGCCTGTAAGCGGGAAAAGAATTCAACTATTTTTTCTTTTTTCATGAAGCTTTTTTATATTCAAAGCGTGCTATTTGAAAATTTTTCTCAGCTTCGCCAGCTTTGAATATATTTCCGTGCATGGCAATATAGACCCCAGATGGAAGATTCTGAAGTTGACCTATAGCATAGCCGAGATTAAATCCACCATCGGTAGGACAAAATCCATCCATGGGAATCATAGCTCCAGTTAGAATGATTGTTTTTTTAGTTCCAAATAATCTTTTATCTAAATATTCAAGCGTTTCAGACATAGTGTTTGTGCCATGCGTGATCAAAACTTTATTTGAATTTGTTTCCTGAATTTTTTGAGCAAGTGCGGCGCGGATATCGTCGGTGATATCGGAGCTATCTAACATAACGAACTGATCAAAAGTGAAATCAAAATGGTTGTTAATAATATTTTTTAAAAAATCAGGAATACCACTTTTATCTTTCACTTTGCTTCCTTCTTTGGGAGCAAAAAATTTAGAATCAATCGTGCCTCCTGTGGCGATAATGTGAATATTTTCTTGTTTATCAGTCATTTGAATACCCTTGATCTTACTATCAGACTCTCTTTATACTCAATCCCATGGAAAAAATCACCTATGGATTACACGATACCCCGCTTGGGCAGATTGTGATTGCCCAAAGTTGTAAGGGACTCTGTTGGCTTGGCTTCATGGTCAGTAAAGAAGAAGGAGCCTATAAAGGTGATGGTTTTACCCGGATGCAAGAGCATTTTCCAAATTCTGAGCTCGTGCGTGATGATACCCAGACCAAAAAATTAATGAATGAAATTATGCAGGCGTGGGATCACGATACATTAAATGATGTGGCGTTGGATTTACGAGGAACAGATTTTCAGTGCGCGGTATGGAAAGCGCTTTTGAATATTCCGCGCGGACAAGTGATTAGTTATGGCGATGTTGCCAATGATATTGGACGACCGAAGGCGTCACGTGCTGTGGGCTCTGCGGTTGGGGAAAATCCAGTATCGTTGATCGTGCCGTGTCACCGCGTGGTGCAGGCCAGTGGCGGTCTTGGAAATTATGGTTGGGGCGTCCCTCTCAAGAAGAAAATTTTAGAAGCCGAAGGCGTTGTCTAATTCAAGCGCCGATCGTTAGGTTCTCATAAGTCTAAAACATCTTTCATGGAATAAAGCCCCGCCGATTTTCCTTTGGTCCAACGGGCAGCGCGTAGCGCCCCTTGTGCAAATAGACGGCGGTCTGTGGCTTTATGACCGAGAATGATCCGTTCCCCTTGAGAAAAGAAGGTTACATCATGTTCCCCGACGACGTCGCCGCCGCGCTGAACCGCATAACCGATATCACCAGCATTTCTTTTCCCTGTGCGATCCGTGACAAAATCACCGCCGCCGCGTCCTTTGCGCGCGGCTTTACCCAGTGCCAAAGCCGTGCCTGAAGGACTGTCAATTTTTTGGTTATGGTGAGTTTCAAAAACTTCGATATCCCAATCCGTTCCTAAACGCGCCGCGGCTTGTTCCACAAGAGCCATGAGGATATTGACACCCACACTCATATTCGCGGCATAGATGATAGCTGTTTTTGTTGCGGAGTCCGCAATTTGCATCTCCTGTTTTTCACTGAGACCTGTTGTGCCGATCACGAGAGCGGTCTGACAGTTCGCGGCAAGACGGGCGTGCGTAATAGTGGCATCAGGAACGCTAAAATCAATTACAACATCGGCCGCGTTAAACAGAGCTTCGGCATCATCGCCCATATCAATACCACCTGCGAATTCTAAATCTGCGGCAGCCTCAATTTCACGCACAAGTAATTGCCCCATGCGTCCTTTATATCCTGTAACTCCTACTTTTAAGCTCATTTTATTTATCCTACTTATTTTTATCTTTTATGGCGCAAGTCAGGCGAGAGGTGCAGGACATCTTGCCATCATCTTTAAAAATTTCAGTATTCCAAACATGGATTGATTTACCAACCTGAACAGGTTTGCAAATGCCTGTTACAAAACCATCTGTGGCGGGACGCAAATGATTGGCGTTGATTTCAATACCGACAGCCATCTGCTTGGCAGGATCAATGCACATCCATGCGGCAACAGAGCCCAGAGTTTCAGAAAGAACACAAGAGGCACCGCCATGGAGAATGCCGAAAGCCTGTTTGGTTTTCTCATCCACAGGCATACGAGCCTTCAGGTAATCATCACCAATTTCAAGAAATTCAATCCTCAAATGTCCCGCCATGTTTGCATTACGCAGGCCGTTCAGCATCTCAAGGTCATAGTCTTTAAACCAAATTTTTGTCATGCAGAGGTTTTAACATGTGTCTTCAAGAGTTTACAGTGTTTTGAGTAATAATATTATTGACATAACTTACAAAATCTTTAAAAGAATTTTATGACACCTGAAGAATTACAAAAGATGAAAGATGAATTTGCGGCCAAAGGAGGGCAGACGACAAAACTTGACCCAGCAAATCCTGGTGGTGTGCGTTGTGGGTTAGGGCAATTAGTTAAAATTGAAACGGCTGAACATGGTGAAGGTAAAAGAAAACAAGAACGTGTGGTTTTTGTTGTTTATCTTTTTAATGAAGAAAAGACTGTAAGGATGTTAACGCGCGTTGAGGATAGAGTTGGAATTCAGGTAGGTGAAAAATATAACTTTACTTATAAAACGCATCTAGAGGGTCGGAGACAGGGGAACATAGATTTTGTAACGCGTGGTACTCCTACAGAAATAAAAAAATCCCAAGAAGTAAGACCAAGCGCTTAGTTTTTTTAATCCTTCAAATCTTCCCAGAGGTCTTTCATTCTGTCAAAAAATCCACTGGACTCAGGCGAATATTTTTTACCATCTTTTCCAGAGAGGTCTTTATCCAGTGTCTTAAACATGTCTTTTTGTTTGCTGTTCAAATTGACAGGCGTTTCAACAAAAATTTCAATATACATATCCCCTTTGGTCGCAGAGTTAATGACGGGCATGCCTTTTTCTTTGAGGCGGAATTGTTGCCCTGTCTGTGTTCCACCAGGAATTTTAACGCCTGTGCGTTTGCCATCAATAGTAGGGACTTCTATTTCACCACCGAGCGCGGCCTTCGTCATGGCAATAGGCACACGGCAATGTAAATTAGCACCATCCCGTTTAAAAAACTTATGTGGTTTTACGCCGACAAGAATATAAAGGTCCCCCGCAGGGCCGCCGCGCACGCCTGCTTCGCCTTCACCTGTTAAACGAATACGGCGTCCGCCTTCGATCCCTTTGGGGATACTGATTTTCAATGTTTTTTCACGACGAATACGGCCAGAGCCAGAACATTTTTTACAGGGGTTTTGAATAACCTTACCATCACCATTACAGGTTGAGCAGGTGCGTTCAATAGTGAAGAACCCTTGTTGTGCGCGCATACGGCCAGAACCCTGACAGGTAGGACAGTTGTCGACTTCTTTGCCTTCTTCTGAACCCGACCCCTTACATTTATCACAAGTGTCATTGATAGGGACGGTTATTGTTTCGGATTTTCCCTGATAGGCATCTTCCAAGGTAATGTCCATGGCATATTGCATATCCGCACCACGCATGGCACCGTTTGAACCACGGCGCGCTCCACCGCCCATGAAGTCACCAAACATATCTTCAAAAATATCGGAAAAGTTTCCGCCAAAGCCACCTTGGAAGCCACCACCTGCAGAACCACCGCCGCCCATAGAGCCATCAAAAGCCGCTGCGCCAAAGCGGTCATAGGCCGCGCGTTTTTGATCATCCTTCAAGACGTCATAAGCGGCGTTGACTTCTTTAAATTTATTTTCAGCCTCTTTGTTGTCCTTGTTTTGGTCAGGGTGATATTTCATCGCCAATTTACGGTATGCTTTTTTAATTTCATCCGCACTGGCGTTTTTATCAATACCGAGGGTTTTGTAGTAGTCTGTGCTCACTTTGATCCTTTAATAAAAAGAAAAGAGGAGCAAGAAATTTTGCTCCTCTTTTAAATATTTCTTAGGCGGATTTTTCATCCTTATCATCATCTTCAAGTTCAATATCAATAACATCGGCATCAGCGACATTGTCAGAACTTTGAGATGAAGGGCCTTCATCAGGAGAAGAGCTTCCTTGAGCTGCTTCTTCTTCCTGTCTTTTCTTATAGATAAGTTCGCCCAATTTCATAGAGACCTGCATTAAGGCATCTGTTTTGGATTTGATATCATCACTTGAGGCATCATCATTATCCAATGTGGATTTGAGTTCAGCCATAGCGGAATCAATTTCAGATTTTTCATCAGCAGGAACATCATCGCCAAGATCTTTTAAAGTGGTCTCTGTTTGATGAATCAAGCTTTCAGCGCTATTGCGGGCTTCTACAGAGTCGCGGCGTTTCTTGTCGCTATCAGCGTTGGCTTCGGCATCTTTGACCATTTTTTCAATGTCTTCATCGGTCAACCCGCCAGAAGCCTGAATACGGATTTGTTGTTCCTTATTCGTAGCTTTATCTTTGGCAGAAACCTGAACAATACCGTTGGCATCGATATCAAAAGTTACCTCAATTTGTGGCATACCGCGTGGCGCAGAAGGAATACCTACAAGGTCAAACTGTCCTAACGGTTTGTTGTCAGCGGCCATCTCACGTTCTCCCTGAAAGACACGAATGGTCACAGCAGACTGATTATCTTCTGCCGTTGAGAACACTTGTGATTTCTTTGTCGGGATAGTAGTGTTACGATCAATTAAGCGTGTAAAGACGCCGCCCAATGTTTCAATACCCAAGGATAGGGGGGTCACATCAAGGAGAAGAACGTCTTTAACGTCACCTTGAAGAACGCCGCCCTGAATAGCCGCGCCATCCGCCACAACTTCATCAGGGTTCACGCCTTTATGTGGTTCTTTACCGAAGTAATCTTTCACGACTTCGATAATTTTTGGCATACGGGTCATCCCACCAACCATCACAACATCATCAATGTCAGAGGCTTTAAGTCCTGCATCTTTTAGAGCTGCTTTCAGTGGGTCAATTGTACGTTTAACCAGATCATCAACAAGGCTTTCCAATTTTGCGCGGGAAAGTTTAACATTCAAGTGCTTAGGGCCAGATGCATCTGCCGTCACGAATGGCAAGTTTACTTCTGTTTGTGTTGCGCTAGAAAGTTCAATTTTTGCTTTTTCTGCGGCTTCTTTTAAACGTTGCAGCGCAAGCTTATCCTTACGAAGGTCAATGCCTTGGTCTTTTTTGAATTCGTCGGCTAAATACTCAATGATCCGATTATCAAAGTCTTCCCCGCCGAGGAACGTATCCCCGTTGGTTGATTTCACTTCAAATACACCATCACCAATTTCAAGAACGGAAACGTCAAACGTCCCCCCCCCAAGGTCATAAACGACGATGGTTCCTGATGATTTTTTGTCCAGACCATAGGCAAGGGCGGCGGCGGTGGGCTCGTTAATAATACGGAGTACTTCCAGACCTGCAATTTTACCTGCATCTTTGGTTGCCTGACGTTGTGAGTCGTTAAAATAGGCGGGCACAGTGATAACGGCCTGCGTGACAGTTTCACCCAAAAAGCTTTCCGCGGTTTCTTTCATTTTTTGCAAGATCATGGCCGAAATTTGTGAAGGAGCCATTTTCTCCCCATTAATTTCAACCCAGGCATCACCATTATCACCTTCAACAATGTGATAAGAGGCCTTTCCTGCCATTTCCTGAACATCAGTGTCTTTAAAGCGGCGTCCAATCAAACGTTTAATGGCATAAACGGTATTTTCAGGATTTGTGACAGCCTGACGTTTTGCAGGTTGTCCCACAAGACGTTCATCGTCTTTTGTAAATGCAACCATAGAAGGCGTTGTACGGGCACCTTCAGCATTCTCAATAACACGGGGTTCTTTACCGTCCATGACGGCGACACAAGAGTTTGTGGTTCCTAGGTCAATACCTATTACTTTAGACATGCTTATTCTCCTTATTTGTAAGCGAGTTATAGCTTATCCTGTTGATTTTTCAACCAGAAAAGCCGTTTTTTCCAATGTAAAAGCCCATTTTTCACAGCACCTTTACGACTCCATTTATATCAAATAGGGAACAAAAAAATCAAGTTTTTTTGAAATATTATTGCGCGAAACAAAAAAGAGGTTGATTTTTAGCGGGTTTAAAGTTATGTAAAAATATAAAGGATAACATTATGGCTGCGCAAAAGATTTATAGAGGCATACACTCATTGAAAAGTGACTCCAAGGGGCGATTAAATTTGCCTGCTAGCTTAGGGTGCAAAGATCTTGATGGACTCGTTCTTATATCTCATCCAGAGCAGCCCGCAATTATTGCGAGAGAGCAGTTTATTAGTGACGAAGCAACAGATACGCTCACCGCGATGTTTTCTCAATTTAGTAAAATTGATCCAGATGGGCGTATCCTTCTGAACGCAGAACAGCGTGACAAGATTCAATTGAAAAGAGGTGAAGCCGTAACGATAGTGGGCATGAAAAATCATTTTCAAATATGGTCTACAGCGAATTGGAAAATAGTTGAACCATTATATGCCGACGAACTAGTTCGAAGACTGACTTCTAATTTAGATGTCTTTGTTCCAGGAAAGAATAGAAGCCCTTCTTAAGCTTCCTGATCTATTTGATGCTCTCCAGAGGGAGTGTTAGACTCTGCTTTCGCGATACCAACTTTTGCAGCCCGCAAGAGGCGATCATTTAAAACATAGCCAGGTTCAATAACCTGAATGATTGTTCCTGCGGTTTTCCCAGGGGTAGCAACTTCAAACATAACTTCATGATAGTTGGCGTCAAAGGGTTCATCCAAAGGCTCAATCTTACGCACGCCGTGGCGTTCAAAAGTTGACAGAAGCTCCTTATCCATCGCGTTTAACCCTTCGGTCACAGCAACAGGGGTACTGTCTGGCAGGCTTTTTAAAGCGCGGGCAAAGTTATCACCAAAGGCAAGCATATCACGCGCGAAATTTGCAACCGCATATTTCCCAGCATCTTCGCGATCTTTTTGTGCACGTTTGCGTGTGTTTTCAGCATCAGCCAGAGCGCGCATAGTGCGGTCACGGGCGTCCAGTAATTCTTTCTGAAGCGCAGCAATTTGATCCTCGGGGGTTTGTGAGGTTTGTTGTGCAGGAGCATTTTCTTCTAAATTCACGACATTCTCTTCAGCGTTCTGCGCTTCAGAATTTTCGTTTTCATCATTATCAGTATTAATGTGTTCTGGTTTTTCAGTATTCATTGCTTCTTACAGTTTAATTTATTTTTTTAGCAGGCTTTATTTATAGAGTTGTTTCGGGGCGTGTTGCAAACACTTTTAAAGGAACAGCAATGGCCTGACGTCCTTCGGGGCCGTCATAAGGGCGTGAAACAGTGATGGTGCCGAGCTCTACAAAATTTTGATCCCCTAATTTGTCTAAAGTTGAACCATTTTGATCCATAAAGAAGAAGACATTATCATCAGGGTCTTCATCCTGTGCGTCTGTTGTTAAAGCCCGTTTATACGCAAAATTACGAACGGCCTGTTCGAGATCATCACCATTCTGAGCCATAGGAACATGAAGAGCGACGATTCCCTTACCACTGAAATTGTAAGAAAGAGTTTTGCTCGTGGGTCTGAAAACAAACACACGATCAGGTTTGAGCTCTACACTGTTTTCGGACAGGATGACATCATAGGTATCCTCAACATTGCCATTGCTGATACGGACTTGGCGGATACCCCGTGTGCGTAGATCTTCCGCGCTTGTTACAACCATACCTGAAACAACTTTGTTTCCTTTGTTGCATTCGTAAGAAGGGTTAACCCCTTTCATGGGTTCGCGGCGAAATCCGTTTACCTTGATATCCATGAAATTGCCTTCAATAAAACTGGTGCTGTAGTCAAGGCCGCTAATCTCATAACATCCTGAGGCAGCGTGAGGAGTTTTGATAACAATCCCGAATTGATCTGGTTCCATCATATGGTTATGGGTTAAGGAAACATCAGCGCGGCGCACGGCGATTAGATCTAGCATCTCCTCTGCCAAGACAGGTGAGGAGGTTAAGAAAAGCGTAGCCATAAGCAGGGGGGTAATATTCTTCATCATGGCTAAATCATAACCTTATCTATAATGATGTGCAAATAGTAGTATGAGACCCATGGGGGACTTACCCCAAGCCATTCAGGCGGCGGGACAGAATTTCCGCCATATAATTAACGCTTGGGATGATTTTGGCATAATTCAGGTGAGTTGGGCCAATCACGCCAATCGCCCCGATAATCTGTTGGGAGGCGTTATGGTAGGGGCTTAAAATAAGCGACGTGCCACTACCTTCAAAAATTGAATTTTCCGACCCGATATAGATTTTAACGCCTTCGGCTTCAGAGGCGCTTTTTAATAACTTGGAGACCACTTCTTGAGATTCTAATTGTTCCATCAAGGTTTGAAGACGGTCAATGTCATTGAGCGCTTTAGGATTTTTTAGCAGTTGAGAATGTCCCCGAACGATGAGCTTGCCATTATTGAGTTGGCTCGCTAGTCCTTCTTCAATGACTTTTGTGATAAGGGGAGCGAGTTCATTTTTACGTACCTTGATTTCTTCAAGAATTGAATCACGCATTTGTGAAATGGTTCGCCCGTGAAGTTTTTCCGATAGAAAAATCCCAGCCTGACGAAGCATTTCAGAGGTGATACCGCTATCATGTTCTAAAATGCGGTTTTCAACAGTGCCATCGGCACTCACCAGAATGACCATTGTTTTTTGAGGCGACAGTGAAACAAATTCAATGTGACGAATAGCAATGTCTATTTGTTTCGGCACAACCACAAGTCCTGCACTGGCGGATAAACCAGACAGAGCCGCACTCGCTTTTTCAAGGAGCGTATCACTGGAAAGGTTTTTATCACTATATTCTTGATCCAGGGCGGCGCGTTCTGTAGCGCTGAGGGAGCCTTTCTCAAGAATACCATCAACAAAATACCGCAATCCTAAATCTGTGGGTAGACGCCCTGCAGAGGTATGAGGAGCCTGTAATAGTCCTAAATATTCAAGGTCTGACATAACGTTTCGAATAGTTGCGGGGGAGGCAGAAATACTGCGGGATAGAGTGCGAGACCCGACAGGGTTTCCATCCGTCATAAAGCATTCAATCACCTGTTGAAATACGGCGCGGGCGCGATCATCAAGTTCTTCGAAGACGTGTGTATTCATAATGACACTATAAAGAGAATAAGGGAAATTGACAATTCATCTATAACTTCTAAAGTGCAACCACCATAATAAGAAGGAAAAGAATAATGAACAGACCCTCAGGACGTGCCCCGACAGAGCTTCGTAAAATCGAGCTTATTCCCAATGTCTCCAAATATGCTGAAGGATCATGCTTAGCAAAGTTTGGTGATACGCACGTGTTATGTACCGCCAGTATCGAAGAAAACGTTCCAGGTTGGATGCGGGGAATGGGAAAAGGATGGATCACGGCGGAATATGGGATGTTGCCGCGTTCTACGGGATCACGCATGGACCGCGAAGCGGCAAAGGGAAAACAATCTGGCCGTACGCAGGAAATTCAACGTTTAATCGGCCGTGCGTTGCGCGCTGTTGTGGACATGAAAACTCTGGGAGAGCGTCAGGTTAAAGTTGACTGTGATGTCATTCAGGCCGATGGGGGAACACGGACAGCTTCTGTCACGGGCGCCTATGTTGCGATGCACATGGCAATGCAGCATCTGATAGATTTAAAACTAATTAAAGAAATGCCCATCAGCGATACAATATCGGCGATTTCCTGTGGGATTTACAACGGCATGCCAGTCTTGGATTTAGACTATGATGAAGATTCAAATGCACAAACCGATGCCAATTTTGTGATGACAGGGAAGGGCGGTATTGTTGAAATTCAGGGGACGGCGGAGAAAGATCCGTTTACCGAGGAAGAGTTTCATCAATTATTTTCTCTGGCTAAAACAGGGTGTCAGGATTTAGCCAATCATCAAAAAAAGATTTTGGGTTTATGACGTGAAGACATTACTGCTCGCAACACATAACACAGGTAAGGTTTGTGAATTTGAGCAGATGCTTGAAGGGTTGAATATCAAGATTCAGTCAGCCGCTGATTTTAATTTAGCTGAGCCAGAAGAAACAGGAAAAAGTTTTGCGGATAATGCTTTATTAAAAGCACGCGCTGCTTGTCAGGCAACAGGTTTGCCGAGCTTGGCAGATGATAGCGGTTTATGCGTGGATATTTTAAATGGAGCACCAGGTATTTACTCTGCTGATTGGGCAGAAGTATCAGGACGCGGACAAAAAGGGCGTGACTTTAATGTGGCCATAGAGCGTGTGCATGAAGAAGTTGGGGGAATTGACGGAACGCAGACAGCGCGTTTTATGGCGGTGTTGGCGTTAGTCTATCCTGATGGAACCGAAGAGTTATTCGAAGGGCGAATGGAGGGGCATTTAACATGGCCCAAACGAGGAGCACAAGGACATGGATATGATCCCATTTTTATTCCTGAGGGGCATAGTGTGACGTGTGCTGAAATGCAACCTGAAGAAAAAAACGCGATAAGTCATCGTGCCAAGGCCGTTATAAAATTTAAAGAATATCTTTTGCAACATGTCTGATCTGTTTGGTGTTTACATCCACTGGCCGTTCTGTAAAGCAAAGTGTCCCTATTGTGATTTTAATTCCCATGTCAGTCAGGCGATAGATCACGAACGTTGGGCAGAAGCTTATGTTCAGGAAATCGATTATATCGGCGAGATGACTAAAGGCCGTAAAGTCACATCTATTTTTTTTGGAGGGGGCACGCCTTCTCTTATGAAGCCTGAAACCGTTGAGAAAATTCTGACAGCAATACGTAAGAATTGGCATTTAAAAAATGATGTTGAAATTACATTGGAAGCCAATCCAACCTCCGTAGAAGCAGAAAAATTTGAATCTTTTAAAGCGGCAGGGATAAATAGAGTTTCTGTTGGGGTGCAATCTTTACGCGATAAAGATTTAAAATTTCTAGGGAGGGAACATTCCGCAGAGGAGGCCATTAAGGCGTTAAAAATTGCCAATGATGTTTTTGACCGTGTCAGTTTTGATTTGATTTATGCGAGACCTCAGCAGAC
>Ga0116152_10001397_pt1 | contig 19872 bp, 18 predicted proteins | sample AD_UKC119_MetaG_FD_89894 | JGI IMG/M metagenome (GOLD analysis project Ga0116152, IMG submission 89894) | Active sludge microbial communities of municipal wastewater-treating anaerobic digesters from Hong Kong - AD_UKC119_MetaG | ecosystem: Engineered > Bioreactor > Anaerobic > Digestate...
CTCAATCTCATCAAAGGTGGGAAGGTGGTGAATAAATACCGTTTGCACCTGCCTCCGCGTATCTATAATTTTGAAGACCTTGGATGTACCAACGAGGCATGCATTTCTCACCCGGACCAGAGCGAAGGGGTTCCGGCACGGTTTTACCGCACGTCAGACAATCGGTTTGCATGCGCCTACTGCGGGAAAAACCACACCTTCAAGGAAATCTGGAAGAGCAGGAACAAATAGGGTAGACTGGAAAAAACCATGAAAAGTATTGCTGAAATAACAAATCATTACGGGCCACAGTTGGCAACTATGGCTTTGGACTTGGGAGCCATCAAGCTGCAGGTCCAACAGCCGTTCACCTGGGCGAGTGGATATCGCATGCCGATTTACAACGACAACCGGAGACTGCTTGCATCACCAAAGGCGCGGAGCTTGGTTTGCGATGCCTTTTGTGCAATGCTTGATTGCCTCGATTTCGATGTAGAAAACATAGCCGGAACGGCTACTGCCGGCATACCTCACGCCACCACTTTGGCCGATCGGCTTGGCAAGCCTTTGAGCTATGTACGCAGCTCGGGCAAGGATCATGGGTTGGCTCAGCAGATCGAGGGGTTGGGCCAGAGCGGCTCCTATGAGGGGGCGAAGGTCCTTCTGATTGAAGATCTGATCTCCACCGGCGGCTCCTCAATAAAGGCGGTCGAAGCCATTGTGAAGGCCGGGGGTGTCTGTCCATACACCTTGGCAATCTTCACTTATGGTTTCGATGCAGCGGTCAAGGCATTTGAAGCGTTGGAGCCTCAAGCCGCGTTCCATACCATTCTTGACTACGATGTGATGGTGGACAGCGCCTTGCGAACAGGGTATGTGGACAGTGATGAAGCCAGGCTTTTGTCACAGTGGAGAGAGGACCCCTTTGGTTGGGGGGAGAAACACGGGTTCAGTCAGGTCGTGAAATAGGGAGACAGCATGGAGTACGGAGCATTACTTGAAGCGAGTGCAAAGCAGGTGGGCAATATCGCCTGCATGGGTTTGGATCCCCAAAGAGAGTCGTTGCCGTTCGACAGCGGTGACATTCGAACGGATTTGAATGCATTTTTCCAGCAGCTGTTCAGAAGAATGGCTCTCTCCGGCCTGATTCCTGCAGCGTTCAAACCAAATATCGGGTACTACCAGAGTCTGGACAAACCCCGGGAGGAGGACTTTTCGGGAAGCCTGGCCCTCGCCGATGTCCTGGACTTGGTAGAGAATTTTTTTCCCGGCATCCCGGTGATCCTGGACAGCAAGCGCGGGGATATCGCCCGAAGCAGCCTCAATTATGCAAAGGAGGCCTTCGATGCATGGGGAGCCGATGCGGTGACTGTTGCTCCGTACATGGGCAGTGATTCACTCAAGCCTTTCCTTGATTTTGAGGACAAGGGAGTGTACATCCTCAACCGCACCAGCAACCCGGGAGGAAAGGACTTGCAGAACCTGCTACTCTCAGACCAAAGGCCGTTGTATCTCGAAGTGGCGGCCCAAATCGCAGCATACAATGAAAAGCGCGGCTGCACCGGAGCGGTAGTGGGAGCAACCAACCTTGAAGAGTTGGCCGATATCGCCGTTTTCTATCAGGCTGAAAGGGTACCCTTGTTGATCCCGGGCGTGGGCAGCCAAGGCGGCTCGGCAGTACAGGTCATGCACGTGCTTCGCAGTACCGGCTATCCGCTGGTCTTGGCCAGGATCAACAGTTCAAGCGCCCTCACCCATCCTTGGAAGAACAACCCGGTTCCTGATGATTGGTTGGAAATCTGTGAGGCAAACCTGCGTCAGCTGGTCAGGGAGACCGCCCTATGAAGGATGTTCTCCAAGCTTTGAGTCGTCGACATCTTGAACGCAACAAGGAAGTACTATTGACTACCGTCAGTGGCGTAGCTTCTACAAAACCTGCCTTGATAACCTATTTCGATACCAAGGTGCCGAGTATCGGCATCATTACGACCAAGAGTTTTCAGGTCGAAGTGAACCCCGGCAACCGCGAACCGGTCATCTGTGAGACCGAGCGGGGCAACTTTGGAAACTCCGTCGGGCTGCGCAATCCAGGGATGGAGCAGGCGTTGTACGAGCTGAGAAAGCTCAGAGGCGAGCATGTGTTCAATGCATTCTTGAATGTTTCGCTATCGGCTGACAGCATCGAGGATTTCATCACCTTGGTGAAGGCCTTCGACGAGGTTGCCGATATGGTTGAATTGAATTTTTCCTGTCCGCATGCCTCGGCCGGGTATGGCGCTTCCATCGGCTGCGACCAATCGATTGCCGCCGAATATGTGCGTTCGATCAAACAAGCCACTTCCTTCTGCAAGGCTCCCTTGTTCGTCAAGTTGACTCCCAATGTCCAGGACATCGGTTCAATCGCCAAAGCAGTGATGGAAAGCGGTGCCGACGGTTTGGTGGCTATAAACACCGTCGGGCCCATTGTGCACATCGATCCGGTAAGCGGCCGGCCCATTCTCCAAAACAAGCTGGGGGGCAAGGGTGGCTGCAGCGGCAGACAGGTATTTGCAACCGCCCTGGATGCGATCAAGGCTATCCGGAGTGCTTGCGGTGATGAGATTCCGGTCATCGGAATGGGCGGAGTCAGTGAAGGCCGGGAGGCTGCGCTTCTGATAGAGGCGGGGGCCGATGCCGTAGGCATAGGGTCGGCCTTGGGTACGGTGGACCAAAGAGATTGGCCTGCCTATCTGGCTTCAGTCAAGGCGGAGGCAAAAGCCCTGTTGCAGTCCAGTGGAGAGATGGTCAGCCCCTCTTCGGGCTCCTTTCTCATCGGTGAACGTCAGATGGCCTATGCAAAACATGTGGTGACCGACTTTAAGCAGTATGGCAAGGATACGGTGATCATTGAGCTGGATGGCAGGCTCGACTGCAAGGCTGGTCAGTTCGCGTTCCTGTGGTTGCCCATGGTAGGAGAGAAACCTTTCTCGGTGGCACACAATGAGCCGTTGACCTTCATCATCAAGAAGCGGGGCCCGTTCTCGGAAGCCCTTTGCAACCTTCGTGTAGGATCAGAGCTGTATGTGAGAGGCTTGTACGGGGCACGATTGGAGAACAGGCCTTCCAGGCAAGCGCTCCTGATAGCCGGCGGTACCGGGGTGGCTGTATTGCCATCGCTTGCCCAACAACTGAAGGAGCAGGGAACGCACATGACCATTCTCATCGGAACCAGCGAGGAGGTGACGGGAAAGGCCCTGCTTGAGGACGAGCTTGCTGCTTTCGGCTCGTTTACCTGCATTGCCGATGCAGGGCGGCCGGGCAGGGTGCTCGATCTGCTCGATACCATCGAACTTGATCCTCAAACATCGTGTTACCTTGTTGGTCCGGAGATATTCATGGCCATAGCAAGCCGAAAGCTGTTGGGGAGGAACATCGCTGAAGAGAACCTCTATCTTTCGATGGAACGAATGACCTTGTGTGGTATCGGCATGTGCGGAGAGTGTGCCTGCGGCGATCGGCTTACCTGTCGTTGGGGTACGTTCATGCGCTATGACTACCTGAAGCAGGAAGCGAGTGAGTTGCTGGCCTATGATTGATCCTCATGTGCACCTCAGGGACTGGAATCAGGCAGACAAGGAAACCTTGCAGCATGGGATGGAGGTCGCCCTCCAATGCGGAATCGACGAGGTGTTCGACATGCCCAATACCAGCCCCCCGCTTACAACCGAGGCTGCAATTCTGAAACGCCTTGAGGATGCCGATCGATGCAGGACGGGTGTGCGCTACCACCTCTGGGCCGGGGTGACCTCGGACCCAAAGCAGGTGGAAAGCATCGCCAAGCTTGCCAAAGCGCTTTTCCCCTCCGTAATCGGGTTGAAAATGTTTGCAGGACATTCGACAGGCCATATGGGGCTTGTCGACGAGCAGATGCAACGAGAGGTCTATCAAACTCTGACGGATGCGGGGTATGAGGGAATGGTGGCTTTGCATTGCGAGAAGGAGGCCCTGCTCAAACCCGCCTTGGAGGATGAGCGGGATTTTTCCAGCCATAGCCTGGCCAGGCCTGTCGAGGCTGAGGCGGCCTCCGTACGTGACCAGATCCGGCTCTCATCCGAGGTTGGATTCAAAGGGCATCTGCACATCTGCCACCTCAGCAGCATCGAGGCGCTGGGCATCATCGAAGAGGCCAAGCGTGAAGGCAGGCGCATCAGCTTGGCTGTCACTGCCCACCATGCATTGCTCTGCAGCAAGGATGCCAAGGATCATAGCCTGTATGCAAAGATGAATCCTCCGCTGCGCAGTGAAACCGAGCGGAGCTCGTTGTTCGCCGCTCTTCTCGAGGGAAGGGTGGACTGGATCGAGACCGATCATGCACCGCATACCCTTAGGGACAAGGAAGGCGGAGCAAGCGGGATTCCCGGCTTCAGCGGCTTGCTTCTGCTGGTAAAACAGTTGATTGAACAGGGGGCCGAACATTCGCTGCTCACCCGGCTGCTGGGTTCGAGGGTTTTGCAGATTGCAGGCCTGCCTGAACGGGAAATCAGCATCCCCGCCTACGATCAGCTCTCCGACCTCTCTCTTGCTGCCGCACGTGCGTATCCGTACGACAGCTTTTCCACGTTGCGATTGCGTTAGCACCAACCCTCCTGTATACTACTGCAGTCGGGAGGGCCACTTGATAGATCTTCGTAAACACTCGAGCAGACATCTGGAAACTAAACTCATTCTGCCGATTCCTGAGACAAAGCGATATGAACGGGAAATCCACTACTACCTGTTCTCACCTCCTCAGTTGTATGTGAACAAAAACACCTACGCCGAGGAGCGGTTGCTGCATAAATTCCAGAGTCATGGAAGGTATTCATCTCCGGAAATTACGCTGGAAGAGCTGCTGGATATGAACAACAAGCTCAGCCCGCTGACCATTCTCAAGCGTTACACCGACGACTTGGTCAAGGATGTAACCAGTGTTCCCGAACGAAATGTGATCCATGAGCTGCAAACTGTGGTCAATTCAGCCCGGCATGAGAACAAAGCCTGCCTTCAGGACTGCAAGGACATGGTGAAGCTGGGAATGATCAATGACCTTACGTCTACCTTGGATGCCTGGCACACCAATGCAGCTGCACTTTGTTCGACCATCCGTAACATGATGGAAGCCATCCAAGCAAAATTCAGTCCGGACAACCGCTTGTTGCTTGCTTTTCTCTGGGCTGACGAGGCTGTCAGTCTGTTGTGCGAGAAATATGCCATCGACCTCTATATGGCTTCCAGCTCCTTGCAGCAGCATATGCAGGCGACTTTGACAAACCTGCTGAGTTTTTCCCGCGAGGAGATGCAGTACCGCATTGAGCACGATTATCCAAGCGGGAGCTCGAATTCCGAAACCGTACAGTATCGAAAGGCGATACTGAAGAAGTGGGCGCAGTCCTCACTGTATCTGGTTCCTGAAGTTTCGCGGTGGCCCAAGCGGGTTTCTGAGATTCTAGCCGGTACGGCAGCGGGCGTTGCAATGGCCTTTGCCACCTTGACGACGATTTTTGCCGAGACTACCTTCATACGCAACAGCTACCAATGGGCGCTCATCGTCATCATCGGTTATGTATTCAAGGACAGGATCAAGGAGTGGCTGCGACTCTTTTTCAAGGCAGTGCTGCCGCGCATGATGGCCGATGAGATTTCTGCGTTTCTTTCGCCCAAGACGAACAAGAAAATCTGTTCCAGCCGCATCCGCCTGACTTTTGAGGATGTCGACTCCCTGCCTGCCTATGTCAAGGAAATTCGCAAAGACAAAAACAACCCCTTCAGGGACATGCTCCCCAAAGAGGATGTAATCCATTATATCCGTGACCTGGCCATGCATCCTTTGACCAAGCATGCACTGGAGCGGGAGAGTTTCCCCAGGGAAAACAACTTCACCCTCGTCACCCGCATCAGGCTTGACGACTTTCTCAAGGAGATGGACGACCCCAATGATATTGTATTTCGGATGGACCCCAATGCAGATGAGCTTGATCAGCTCAGCAGTGAGCGCGTCTATCATCTGCATCTGATCATCCGCGAGTACTCCAAGAAAGAGGACCTGGACAACTACAGTCATTACATGGTGGTGCTCAATAAGAGCGGGATAGTCCGCATCGAGCAAATGCCGCTGGCCTAAAGGCCGATCTTCGAACTTGCCCTTTGAATTGCCTCAATGGTGAGGGTGATGATGTGATCCAGGGGTATGTCGAGCATCTGTGCTCCTTGGGTGATCAGTTCACGATTCACCCCTGCGGCAAATCCTTTGGAGGACCATTTCTTCTTGACCGATTTAACACTCATGCCCTGCATGCGTTCAGGACGCATGAGCGCCGTTGCGTAGACAAGGCCGGTCAGTTCATCGATGGTGTAGAGGACTTTTTCCATGAAGTGCACGGGTTCGACATCACTGCACAGCCCCCATCCGTGGCTGCAGACGGCATGAATGAATGCATCGTCGACGTCGATTTCCTTCAAAAGCTCCGGTGCTTTCTTGCAATGTTCTTCAGGAAACATCCCCCAGTCGATATCATGCAACAAGCCCACCAGGGACCAATATTCGACATCGTACCCATACTCGGTCGCAAATCGAGCCATGGTCTCTTCAACGCAAAATGCGTGGTACACCAATGCCTCATTGGGATTGTACTTGCGAAGCAGACTCTCTGCTTCTTCTCTCGTAACCATATCCTTCCTCCTACAGCCGAGTATAGGTGGTTTGATTCATTTGGAAAAGAGAGAATTTTCTTTCATGCCCCCTTTATTCTTCTTCTTGGTCTATGGTAGACTATGGATGTTGCTTGCCAGGCCGGCAAGCCATCACATGCAAGGAGGAGCCAATGTCTACGTTAGACGACGGTGGTAGTATAACACCCCTGCCTAGAACCCCGCTCATGGCGTCCTCCTGGTACAGCTGCTAGACCTGCCAGGTCCATCCCCTGTGGATTCGGGAGTACGCCCCAACCATCCACGGAGGAAGTATGATTACAATCAGAAAAAATCTGATGAGCCAGAATCCAGGAGATCCCATCCAGGAGGCTCCCTACACTTGGGTTGATGCACGCGACATCAACCGCGACGATATCTCCCAGCTTGAGGAGCAGTATTCGATTTCCAGTGAGTTGCTCGCAGATATCATGGACCAGGACGAACAGGCGCGTATCGAGAAGGAGGATGATTACATTGCTCTTATCGTACGTCTGCCCGCCATGGCCGATGATTGCAAGGGAATCAATCAGTATGCTGTTCCTCTTGGTATCGTCTTGGTCCGCGATACTGTCATCACCATCTGCCAAAGTGACAGCATCGTTCTTGAGGATTTTGCAAAGAACCGGTACCGCCAGTATCCGGTTCAGACAATGGAAGGTTTTGTCATCAGCATTCTCGGTCGTGCAGTGATGGTGTACATCCGTCTGCTCAAGTACATCAACCGCCAGAAGAGCCAGGTTGAGGAGCAGTTGCACAAGAGCATCATGAACTATGAGCTGATCCAGCTGCTGCAGATCCAGAAGTCCCTGGTCTACTTCTCAACCAGCCTCACCACCAATGAGGCTCTTCTTGAGCGCCTGCAGAGAACCCCGTACTTCAAGCTGGCAGGGGAGGAGGAGCGCGACTTCCTCGATGACGTGATAACCGACAACAAGCAGGCCATTGAGATGGCGAACATCTACTCTTCAATCCTTACCGGGACGATGGATGCATTTGCATCGGTGATCAGCAATAACATGAATGTCATCATGAAGCGGTTGACCATCATCTCCATCAGCTTGATGTTCCCGACCTTTGTAACCGGATTCTATGGAATGAATGTCAATCTGCCCTTTATGAACAATCCCTTTGCCTGGATCGGCATCCTCTCCTTTTGCGCTGTGAGTGCCTTGATCGGTGGTTGGATGCTCTCGGACCGACGCAATGAGAGGCTGGTCCAGCGCTCCTTGCTCGGGACAAGGGAGACGGTGCGGGAGAAACGGAGAAAAAAACATAAAAAACGGTCCTTACCCGATTGATTCGCACAATTTTGTAATGCTACCATCTCCAAGTTCTCGGGAGAGTTCTTCAAAGATGGACAGCATTATGCAACTCTGTTCTGCTTTCAGCGGAACATATGCCGGTCGGTCCATGAGCGACTTGGCAGCCTTATATTCAGAAATCGAGCAAAAAACCAGCACTTTTTGCACTACATACAGCATTGCCTGCGCTCAAGGATGTGGAACGTGCTGCGAGCACTTCATGCCTGATATCACTGCGAGCGAAGCCCGTTTGGTTGGCGCATATCTGCTCTTCATCAAGAAGGATTTTTCCTTGATTGAGAAAGTGCGCCAGAGTATCGGCAATCAGGAGGGCCCATGCCCGCTGTATCGGTTCGATTCACCCTTTCATTGTTCTGTCTATCCAGCCCGGCCGCTGATATGCCGCCTGTTCGGAGCCTGTGCCTATCAGGGCAAGAATGGCTTTGCGGTGTTCAGGCGCTGCAAGTACAATGAGGAGAAAACCATGCCCGAGCACATCGACTTTCACAGCGAGGTGCCGGTTATGCAGGACTACTCCTATCTCTTGCGGTCGCTGGACGACCAGGAAGGGGAAGTGGGCTTTCTGCCTGAAAAAGTAGCAAGCATGCTCGACCAGCTTCAATTTCTGGCAGTCATGCTTGATATGGACGATACCAATCCGGACGATACTCCGAATCCGATGGCCAGTTAGCGCAGGACCCTCATAATATAGCCGCACAAGTATTCCGATTCTGGAAACGAGAGGCGGATCGGATGGTCCTCTGCTTGGCCGAGGGTTTTCAGGATCTGGATCTCTACATTGGCATCCTTGGCGCTCCAGGCGAGGATCATGCGCAGTTGTTCGCTTCTGATCGAAGCACTGCAGCTGAAAGTGGCGATGATGCCCCCGTTCTTGATTTTCTGCATGGCAAGCCGATTCAAATCCTTGTATGCTTTCTGGGCTCCTTCGGCCTGTGCCTTCGTCTGGGCAAGCTTGGGAGGATCGAGGATCATTAAATCATAATGATCACTTGGTATGACGCGCATCTGCTCGAAAATGTCACAGACGGTGGTGGTGACCTTGCTTCGGCTGTCCTCGGCAATCGTTTTCAGATCCTGATTGATGTGGACATGGACAAGGGCTTGGCGGAGGGCCGGGTCGCTGGAGTCGAACAGGTCGACGCTCTTCGAGCCTGCACGCAGTGCATGGAGACTGAAGGCTCCGGTATAGGAGCAGCCATCCAAGACCACCGCATCCTTGGCATACGGCTCTATCGCCTTGCGGTTCTCCCGCTGGTCGCAGTAGAATCCACTTTTCTGCCCCTTCCCGGGAATCACTTCATAATACAGTCCGTCTTCACGGAAACGGATGGGATCGAGCCGCTTGGCAGGAGTGAAGTATTGGCCATCCTGATAATACAGGGTGGTCTCACTGAGCTTTTCGGCACCGGCAAAGGCGCTGTCTATGGTAATCAGCATCAACGAGGGCTTCAGCAGGCTGTCCAAGGTGGAGACGATTATGTCGCGATGATCCCAGGCAACACGGGCGCTGATGATGATTCTCAGCATGGTTCCATACACGTCGACCACCACACCAGGCAGCATGTCGGCTTCAGAGAAAATGATGCGGAAGGTGGTGGTGCCGCCGGCTTTGTCCTGAAAGAAGGAACTTCGTCTTCGCACGCTTTCGGCGATGGCCTGGGCCCACCAGGACTCATCGGGGATTCTTGCCTCGTCCCAACTGAGCAGCCGAAGCGGAATGTGGCTGTCCTGATCGTACCATCCGTAGGCGATGAACGCACCATCGTGGGTTTCCACCCTGCCCAGACCGGTTTCCAATGCCGAGGTTGGCGTATGAAGAGCTCCAGAAAATACCCAGGGATGATGGCGTAGGAGCTGTTTCTCCTTACCATCCTTGATTGTAATGATTTGCATGGCTACACAGTAGCCGAAGCCCTTTGTTTTGTCAAAACGTTTGTTGACTTGCTCGTACTGCATACCGGATAATGACCCTATGCAGAAACCGGTTGTCAAAGCTATCCTTTTCGATCTGGACGGGACGCTGGTCGATACCATTGAGGACATCCGCCGTTCCTTGGCGCATGCACTTGCCGGCGAGGGCCTCCCTCCTCCTTCCGCAAATCTGACCCGGCAAGTGGTGGGCAGGGGGCTTCACAACGCACTCAAAGGTGCTCTTTCGTGGTTCGATCGCACTGTTGGGGAGGACCGGTTCAACCAACTGTACCAAGAGATGCTTCTCTATTATCGCGAGCATTATGCAGTGTATAGTCATCCTTATGAGGGTGTTGAGCAGTTGCTCCAGCATTTGCTTGAGAGCGGGTATGCATTGGGTGTGTATTCCAACAAGGAAGACGGGCTTACCAAACGTATTGCAGCCTCCTTGTTCCCTGGAATCCGGTTTTCGTGGGTCAGGGGGATGCTGGAAGGATTTCCCGGAAAGCCCGACCGCTCAGGTATTGATTATTTTTGCAGGAAGACAGGCCTTGTCGTGCAGAATGTCCTGTATATTGGAGACAGCGAAGTTGATTGGCAGACCGCCCTCAATGCCGGCTGTCCTCATATACTTGTTTCGTGGGGGTTTCGTCCAAAGGAAGAACTGCTGGCTCTTCAAGGCGCTGTAGTTGTCGATACGATACATGAATTGGAGGATGCAATCTATGGCATACAACGAGAAGGATTTGAGAAATAAAGCTGAGGCTTATCTGAAAGCTGAACGACAGGAAGTGTTTTCCAAGGAGGTGGAAGCCGAACTGACCCAAGGAAACTGGGAGTCCCTGTATGATCGTTTCTATACCAGTCTCGCCTTCGGAACAGCAGGCATGCGGGGTGTCATCGGCGGGGGGACCAACCGCATGAACAGCTTCATGGTTCGCAAGGTCACCCAAGGTTTGAGCGATTATTTGAATCACACTTCCAAGAACCCTTCAGTCGTCATCGCCTACGACAGTCGCCGTTACAGTGATCTCTTTGCAAACGAGGCCGCCCTCGTGCTTGCCGCCAATGGTATCTCCGTGTACCTCTATCCTGATTTGCATCCGGTTCCGATGCTCAGTTTTGCCGTGCGATACCTGCAGACAACCGCTGGAATTGTAATCACAGCCAGTCACAATCCTTCCCAGTACAATGGGTACAAGGTCTATTGGCGCGACGGTGGACAGGTGACGCCTCCGCACGATTTCAGCATTGCAGAGCGTGCAAATGCAGTGAAAGCAGAGGACATCAAGGAAATGAGCGAGCAGACGGCACGTTCGAAAGGCCTTCTGGTTCCCGTTCCGGAAAAGGTGGATGAAGCGTACTATCATACAGCACTGCTTGGTTTGAGACGCCCTTCCTTGGTGCAGGACAGTCCTGTGAAGGTGGTCTATACTCCCTTGCATGGATCTGGCAACATTCCTGTCCAGCACTTGTTGAACAAAGTCGGGATCACATGCATCGTGGTCCCCGAGCAGCAGGAGCCCGACGGGAATTTCCCTACCGTTCCGCTTCCCAATCCCGAGCATCCGAAAGCAATGGAAATGGCAATCGCCCTTGCAAAGAAAGAGAAGGCCGACATTGTCCTTGGGACCGACCCCGATGCGGACAGGCTGGGCATTGCCATACCTCTTGATGCAGAAAAAACGGAGTATCAGCTGCTTACGGGCAATCAGATAGCGACCTTGCTGGTCGACTACCTGATTGAGGCTGACAGCCACAAGAAACTTGCCAAGAAACCTTTGGTGGTCAAGAGCCTGGTCACCACCGACCTGGTGGCTCGTATCGTGGAGAGCCAAGGCGGGCGATGCAGGGACGTGCTGACCGGGTTCAAGTATATCGCCGAACAGATTGCTGAATTGGAAGGTCCGAAAGGGGAGGCTGAGTATTTCCTCTTCGGCTGCGAGGAGAGCTATGGCTTTTTGACACTTTCGCAGGTCAGGGACAAGGATGCGGTAAGCAGTGCCCTTTCCAGTGTCGAGTTGCTGTGCTATTGGGCCTCGCAGGGATTGACCTTGCAAGAACGGCTCCAGCAGATTTACCACAGGTGGGGGTACAGCACCGAAGTTGTTTTCTCCAAAGAGTATGAAGGTGCCAGTGGAAAGGAAAAAATGGCGGCAATCATGGCCAATCTGAGAAAGCTGTCTGTCGGTGATGAGCTTGGCTCATCCACCATTGCATCCATCCAGGATTTGCTTGATGGAAAGCAGACAGCCTTTCCACCCTCCGATGTCCTGATCATCCGTTTTGCCTGTGGTGATAAATTGGTCGTCCGCCCCAGCGGGACGGAGCCCAAAATCAAATACTACCTCTTCTTCACTTTGGAGGAGGGGACGCGTGAGGAGAGGGAGCAACAACTCGCCTTGCGCATCCAAAACTATAAGGCGGCCCTCAGTTGATTACCTGCTATGTACTTGTCCGGCATCAGAAAAGCAGTCTCTGTCTCTCCCCCTATCTGGACGCAGAACGGATGGATGATTGGAAGGAAGATGAGGAGGTGGTGCTGAAAAGCAGTGGAATGTTGACCAAGAACCAGAAGGATGAGGTTACGTATGCCCTGTATGCTGCGATAGACTTCAGTGTTGATCGCTGGATCCAGAACAAGCAATATGTGCCTCGTCTTCTCATCTGCGCCCTCATTTTCACAGCTTCGTATTTCCTGCTCTCATTGGCCATTCGCGATCCGATTCCCATGATTGATGAGATTGCCATCAGTGTGGGGTTGACGTTGCTTGGCTGGAATGCCCTGGCAAAACGCGACACCCGTTCCTCGGTCGCCCAGCGAAGGCGCTATGAGTTGAAAGTCCGAGCATCCGAGCGGCAAGAGGTTATCGACGAACAACTCTTCGCCTTGGAAGAGTATTTGGATGAAGCTGCAAAAGTCGATGCCTTGTCGCTGTGCAACTCTTTGTGTCTGGTCAGCTCGGAGCAGTTGTTGCCGTTCTCCTTTGAAGGCCGGCTGGATGAGCTGAAAGACATATCCAAGCTGTTGTTTCTGCATGTGCGTCTCAATGACAAGGCGTTGTTGCAGATGGCGCAGACCGTGTTGCGTTTGAGGCGGCAGGGGAAGGCGGACAGCCGTCTCGCTGCAAAACTCTACCATGAGCATATGCAAAAGCGGATCGATCTTGCATTGCTCTCCCTCTTGATTGTCTTGGATGAAGCAACTGCATAGCTAAGATGCCAGTATAGGCATGCAAGCCTATCACGCCGCACTGTTGTTGTTTTGCATAGCCGGTCTGTATGTGGCCGGCTTTGCTGCATCGCTGCTCTCCTATCCCTTGCTGGCAGGCATTCTGGGTGGGGTGCTTACCCTTGTCCTGCTGCATGTTTGCACACGCTCGAGGCGAAGCCTGCTTGCTCTCTTTGCATGGTTTTACTGCTTGTACGTCCTCCTTGGCTGGGCGGCGGGCTTCAATCAAGCAAGCTTTGGGTTGCCCCGGCAGCGTGTTGTACAGATAGAAGGACACCTGGTGGAAGACTCCTTGCTCACCCGTTCAAACAAGCAACTTGCCCGGATTGCCCTTGCCTCGTGCCGGTCAAAGGATGGCTTTCAGGCAACATGCAGGGGGACGGTGTCTACATTGATTGAAGTCGATGAGGTGCTGGTCTCCTCTTCCAATCTGGTTCTTACCGGCATCTTGGACCCGGAGTCGGGATTATTTCTTGCTGAGAGCGTACAGGTTCTTCCTCTCTCGTTGCTTGCACGACAACGCCGTCATGTATTGAGGATGCTCCAGATCAGATTGCAGCAAGTCATACCAGACAAGGCTTCCCAAGGGCTTGCCGCCATGCTGTTGCTGGGACAGACAGGCAGCTCCGATTTTCAGCTCAAGGATTTGAGCCTCGCCTGTGGATGTGCACACCTCTTGGCCCTCTCAGGCATGCACCTGCACTTTTTCCTCTCTCTCAGCACCTCTTTGGGCAGCCTCATCGTCGGACGTTTTTGGGGGAGGTGGCTGGGTTCAGTCCCGGCCTTGTTCTATGTTGTGCTTGTCGGTCCCAAACCCTCTTTGATCAGGGCTTTGGGCATGCATCTTTGTTCGCTGTTTCCCATCTCACGCCAAACTGCTTTCCAGGCTACCTTCTTTCTGCAGCTGCTGCTCTTTCCCTTCTCGCTCTCGAGCATGGCATGCCTCTATAGCTGGGCTGCCTACGGGATGCTGCTGCTTTCATCGATGCTGCCCACATTTTTCCTGCAGAAAACTGCGGTAATCGTAGCAGGCTCGTCCCCGGCTTCCCTGTTGCTGGGAGGCTCGTGCAACCTGAGTGGTTTGCTCTTCTCCCCGATACTCACCCCCCTGATAAACCTGGCCATGGCGGCAAGTTTCCTGAGCCTGGTTTTCGGATCCTTCTTTGGCCGGATCTTGTCCTCGATACAGGCACTTCTCTTCTTCATCCTGGAAAACAACCAAGGCTATACGCTGCAAGTCGGCTTTACAGGATATGTGGTCTATGTATTGGTGTTGTTGACCTGTCTTGTCTCAATTGGCTATGCTACCATGGCTGTACAAAAGCGAAGGAGATTACGCTATGAGCTGGACATTCGCATACGACTCCCCGATTGCAATCACTGCTCTGCTCAAACAAGAGGAGCTGTCGATGACCAAGAAATTTGGTCAGAACTTCCTCATCTCCCGCTCGGTGAGGGAGAAGATTGTAGCACTTCTGGATGTACAGCCGTCTCACCGTGTATGGGAGATCGGGCCGGGGATCGGGGCGGTCACCAGCCTGCTGCTCGAGCAGGGGGCGAAGGTGACGGCTTTTGAGATCGATCATGGGTTCTGCCGTATTCTCTCAGAGCAGGCGTTCGCCGATGAGCCCTCTTTTCGGCTCATAAGCGGTGATGCACTCAAGACGCTGCCTTCCCAACTTGCCTTGGAGGGGAGTCCTGACCGCCTGTGCGGCAATCTTCCCTACAATGTAGGCTCGGTGGTCATCGCCAAGGTGCTGGAGAGCGACCATCGGCCCCCTGTCATGGTGTTCACGCTGCAGAAGGAAGTGGTTGACCGGCTGTGTGCACAGCCGCAATCAAAGGATTGGTCGTCATTTTCCCTGCTCGCCCAGATGGATTATGAGGTGAAACCGGCTTTCAGCATCAACAGCGGCTCTTTTTATCCTCCACCGAAGGTGACCAGCAGTACGGTGGTGTTCACCCTCCGGGACCAAAGCCTGGTACCGCTACCGCTCAGGCAGACCTTTTTACTCGTCATCCGCGACCTGTTCGCCCAACGCCGCAAGACAGTGAAGAACAATCTGCTCTCTGGAAAGATCGGGGCGGCCGTCGGCAGGAACGGGGTTGAAGCTTTGCTCTCCCATTCCCAAATCGACCCCTCTCTGAGGGCCGAGGCTCTTGCCTGGGCTGACTTTATTGCTCTCAGTGAGTCTCTTGCCAACTATCAAGCCAGGTATATCGTCGGTACTGCACCAAACAGATGATTCCCCTGAGAGTCAGGTCGCTGGCCATCGCTATCCAGATGCCCAGCAATCCCAGGGATGTTGTTTTCAGCAATAGGTAGGCCAAAGGAAGTCGGAGCAGCCACATTCCTGCAATCGAGATGAAAAACGGTCTTCTCGTATCGCCGGCTCCTCTGAAGACCCCGAAGGCAAGCATGGAAAGCCCGAATGCAGGCTCAGCGAAAGCTTCTATGCGCAATATGGTGGTTCCGAGGGCGATGACAGAAGCATCGGATGTGAAAAAGCGCATCAAAGCCGGTGCAAACAGATAGAGCATCAAGCCCATGAAACTCATCAACAGCGTGCCCCACAACGTGCACAGGTCGGCAAACTTTTTTGCCAGCTGCTTGTCATTGGCGCCCAGTGATTGGGCTACCAACGTGGTGGCGGCTGTTGCAAAACCCGACGGAGGCAGATAGGTGATGGACTCGGCTGTGTTTGCCAAAAAGTGGGCAGCCAGGGCGGTGGTTCCCAAAGTCCCTACCATCTTGGTAAAGACAATCTGGCCGAACGAGAGGGTCGACCGCTCAAGGGCAACCGGGATTCCCAACCTGAGCGCACTTTTTTGAATGGTTTTGTCGTACGAGAATGGACCGAGGAGGGTGATTCGGATGGGGTTGTCCGTGGCCAGCAGGATGACCAGCAGCAGGATGCTGGTGATGGTGCAGGAGAGCGTGGTGGCCATGGCCGCCCCTTTGACCCCCAAACCCAAGCCCCGTAATCCAAATGGACCGAACGAAATCACATCAAAGATGAAGAAAAAATTGAAAGCGATGTTCAATATATTGTTCAGACCGTTCAAGTAGAGGGCTTTCTTTGCATCTCCGCTGCAGCGAAGAAGGGTGCTGATGAGAATCATCACCAGGTTGGGCAGATACCCCAAGGCTATAAAGTGATAGTACTGCCTTGCAAGCAGCTGGACCTCGGCCTCGGCCCCAATCCAAGCTGGAAGATGGCGGGCGATTACGACAAACAGCAGGGTAAGAGCCAACCCGAAGAATACTGAGGTGTACAGAGCCTGCTTGGTGACCTGCTTGGCTCGTTGGGAGTTGCCTGATCCCAAGAAGCGGGCCATCAATACGGAGAATCCGATGGCAAAGGCGTTCATCCACCCATTGACCAACCAGATGGTGGATGTAGGTACGGCGATTGCGGCGGTTGCATGAGCCCCCAAGGAACCGACCATCGCCGAGTCCACATAGGTGACGGTGACTTGGAGGACCTGCTCAAGGATGGTGGGCCAGGCGAGAGACCAGATGATGATGCCGGGAGGAATTGATCGGTCAAGAAGATTGATGGGATTTCGTACACGCCTCATGCAATGCCTCTCCTTGTGAGGCGTGTCCATCGTAGCTGAAAGCAGGATTTGGAGCAAGGGCGGAAAGCAACTGCTCCCGCCCTTCGATGGTGTTGGTTAGTTGGCTGCAGCCTGGGCGAGGGTGATGGCGCTGGTCACCACGATATCCTCCACCGAGCAGCCGCGGCTGAGGTCGCTGATCGGTTTGGCAAAGCCTTGGAGAATCGGGCCGTATGCATCCGCACCGGCGAGCCTCTGGACAAGCTTGTATCCGATATTTCCCGCCTGCAGGTCGGGGAAAATCAGGGTGTTGGCGCTTCCTGCAACTTCCGAACCGGGAGCCTTGCTCTTGGCGACGCTGCCGACGATGGCTGCATCAAGCTGCAGCTCCCCGTCAACGGCCAAGGTAGGAAGCTTCTCCTTGAGAAGGCGGGTTGCGGTGATCACCTTGTCCACCAGCTCTCCCTTTGCAGAGCCCTTGGTCGAGTAGGAGAGCATGGCCACCTTCGGCTCGGCATTGAGGAATGTCCTGCAGGAGAGTGCGGATGCTTCTGCAATTTCAGCAAGCTGCTCGGCTGTTGGGTTGGGAATGGTTGCACAGTCGGCAAAAATGAACGATCCGTTTGCACCGTACTCGGTCTTGTCGGTGGCCATTACGAAGCAGGAGGAAGCAAACTTGATGCCGGGTTTGGTCTTGATGATGTTGAAAGCGGCAAGCAATACATTGCCGGTGGTGTTCTCTGCTCCCGCAACCATTGCATCGGCCTTGCCAAGCCGGACCATCATAGCCCCCCAGCGAAGAGGATCGATGATTCCCTCGAACGCCTCTTCCTCGCTCATGCCCTTGTGCTTGCGCAGCTCATAATACTCCTGGGCGAATGCCTTGCGGTCATCACTGGTGACGGGGTCGATGACGGTGATGCCCTCAAGGGATGTGGAGACGGAAGCGGCCGCTTTGGCAACAGCTTCGGCATTTCCTACGAGGATGACTTTTTCGGCAAGCTTCTCATCGACGATCTTGCGTGCCGCCTGAATGGTTCTCAGCTCGGTTCCTTCTGCGAGGACAAGATGTTTTTTTGCCCGGATGGCCTGGGCCTTCATTTTTTCTGCAAACGTCATGGTTCTGCTCCTTGACAGGGAAAATTTTAATTGCACCTGCTAGTCTACCACGTTCAGATGGCTTCGAAAAGTACGCACAAGGCTCTGTATTTTCTTGTACGCTTATGCTATTGTCCGCTCATGGGTACACGCAACCTCCTCTTTGTCATGGTGATGGCCTTGGCGTTCGCCGGCAGCCTGTTCGGCGGCCTGGGCGAGGAGATCCAGATTGCATGCTCACTTTCGCTGGCTCAGATGGGAATGTTGATGAGCCTCAGCCAGGTCGGATCTTTTGTTTCATTTCTCACCCTGCCATTGCTTGCCAGGAAGCTGAGCTCCTACTCACTGTTGGTCATCGGCATTCTCTCCTCTTCTGTGACTTTGTTGGGCATGGGCCTGTGCCGCAGTGCATCAGTCTTCGGTCTTTTCTTCCTGCTCAATGCATTGGGAGGCTATTTGTACGGAACCAGCAACATCATGGTTCTGATCAATGTCGACCGACCTCGAATGAAAACCAATATCCCCTTGATGCATCTTACGTTCAGCATCGCCAGCATTTTCAGCGGGTATTACATTACGTTTCTCAAGCAGCACACGTGGTACCACGGATATGTGCAGATGGCGCTCATCTATCTGGTCATGGGGGTTCTGTTCATCCTGTTTCGGCCTGCAGGAATTGGCCAATGGGAGCAAAGAAAGAACCAAAAACTTTCCGATTCGTTCTCATTGTTGAAGAACAAGGCGTTCATGAAGTACCTGCTCTTTCTCATTCTGGCAAACGCGGTGGAGTACTGCAATGCCGTCTACCCCTTGCTGGCCATCACCCAGCTGCACGCAGCAGGAGCCCGCGAGGTTGGCTTGGCGATCATCATCATCCACTTTGGAAGCACCATTTCCCGCTTGGCAGCCATTCCCTTGCTGAAGAAAGGGCTTCCCGCTCATCGGATTCTTGTTTCCTTGTGCCTGGTGAGCATGCTCGGCCTGATAGGATTCTTTCTCTCTTCCAATCTACACCAGGCATACGTGAGTCTTGCTTTGATGGGGCTTGGCATGGGCGGGGTGAATCCGGTGAGCCAGGTGCTGGAAATCTCCTGCTGGCCCTCGGACTTGCTGCAACTTGCCAATATCCGGTCAATGGGGTCGACCCTCGGGCGTATCGGAATGCCGCTGGCTGTAGGAGTTGTGATCAGCTTCTTTTCCGTATCCGCCTCATTTCTGTTGCTGGCGGTAAGCATGGGCATGGCAGCCTTGTTCCTGCTGGCATCCAAAGCCAAGCCGACTTCTTGCTAGGATGCGTACTTATTGAGTACAATGCCGGCCATGGAAGCTAAGATAAGCGTCGGCGTGTATGGATTGGGTCGTTTCGGTTCCTTTTGGGCAAAGGAATTAGCCAAACATGGATTTTCTGTCATCGGGTATGGACGAAGCGCAAAAACCGCCCCCGAAGGGGTGCTTTTAGGCAGTGAGGACGAGGTGCTCTCTTGTTCGGTGCTGTTTTACTGTGTATCCATCAGCTCTTTCAGCGAAGTCTTGGACCGAACCGGCTCCCGGATTGCCGATCACACGGTGGTGATGGATACCTGCTCGGTCAAGCTTTATCCAGCCAAGCTGATGCGCGAGAAGCTTCCCAAACAGGTGCAATGCATTGCAACCCATCCCATGTTCGGGCCCGATTCAGGCAAGAACGGGATAGCGGGGCTTCCTTTGGTCATCAGCGGTGTCCGTTGCGACGACGAGACCTTGCAACGTTGGGTCGAGGAGTTCAAGCGATGGGATTTGAAGGTGCTGCAGATGAGCTGCGACCAGCACGACCGCGAGGCGGCCTGGTCCCAGGGCATCACCCACTTCATCGGTCGGACGCTCTCCGAGCTGACTCTCGGGGAAACCGAGCTTGCAACCACGGGGTATAAAACGCTCTTGACCGTAATGCAACAGACCTGCAATGACCCGCTGCAGTTGTTTTATGATTTGCAGCGGTACAACCCATATGCCAGACAGATGCGCATGAGTCTCAAGGAGGCGCTTGATACCGTCATGGACGCACTCCAGAAGCAGGAGGAA
>Ga0116152_10001402_pt1 | contig 19831 bp, 20 predicted proteins | sample AD_UKC119_MetaG_FD_89894 | JGI IMG/M metagenome (GOLD analysis project Ga0116152, IMG submission 89894) | Active sludge microbial communities of municipal wastewater-treating anaerobic digesters from Hong Kong - AD_UKC119_MetaG | ecosystem: Engineered > Bioreactor > Anaerobic > Digestate...
ATTGATTTTGTTTTCATTTGGTTTGTTTTTTTTTGCACGTTTAAAGTAATGCTTGATTAATGTGTACGGGTTTAATGCCACTATCTCATGGAATATCATCCTCGCATTTATCCATCCGTATTAATGCATCCAGAGCCAGATTTAGTTCTGAAAGCGTTGCATTTGCATCAGCAATTTGTCCGTTATCTTTCAATAGTTTATATTCAGTTGCCAAAACTCCAAGATAATACCCCATTGATTTAAATGTCTGACCATACTTGATCGTTTTATATGGCCTACCTGAAGTTGGATTTCTTAATGTAGCAATCAAGGAGTTGCCCTTCTCAGTGCCCGGATACACAAAATATTGTAAACGATCTCTGTAATACCAATATTGATATTGATCAAAAACTACTGTTTGAGCTTTGATAGTGTATGGCAAAACAACTATAAAGAATAAAAACAATCGCTTCATGTCTAGTATTTTATTTTTTTTAAATGGATTTCATAGAAATCATTCCCGCTCCTGTGTGAAATCCATAAGTCATCCTTGGTCAACCTGGAAATATCAACTACTATGGTTTCATTCTGAATAAACGGATAAAATCCGTATTCTGGAGTAATTACCGAAACACTTGAATATGGTATCTCCAGATAAAAAGAAATTTGTTCCTTTCCCAAAGGTAATTCGTACCGACCATGCTGATTTAAATAATAAAATGAAGTGTCAATTTTATACTTTCCATTTGCATAAAAATTGTATTCTTCACTCTCCCGATCATTTGCAAAACTAATCTTCCAGTCAAAATTCTCTTTCCACTCCGGTAAAACGTCTAATCCGTTTTTCTCAAAAAATGTTACAATATATTGACCTTCAAGTCTTGATTTTACACTTCTGAAACTAATACACGGTCCCTCCTCATATCTGCCGCAAGCAACCATGGTGAAGATAGCAAATAATATTGTCAGTCCCGATAGCCATCGGGAGAGAGCGATAGTGAAAACATTTTTTATTGATTTTGTTTTCATGGCTTTCAAATTTTAAGAGTTAATTAGATTCCTTCTCTTCAATCATCTTCCTCAGCTCCTCGTTTTCCTTCTTCAGTTCGAGCATATAGAGGGTGAGTTCTTCAATTTTGCGGAGCAGGGTGCCGAATACAGTGCGTGAGAGCAGTGTGAGAGCGAAAACAAAAAGACAATTCCCTGCCACTTCCAATTCTGCCCAAATGCCAGGCAGGTGGGCGCTTCAGAAAATTGAATTTCATAATTGTTTTGTAATTGAAACTGCAAGAATATGAAATAATTTTTTATTTGTCAAATATTTTTAATTTTTTGTATGTATTATTCAATTTATAAATGATGATATCAACCAATTTATAAGTCGTATCGCATTTCATTAATAATGTAGCACATGAAAATCGCAGCAAAAATCAAACCCTGCATACAAGGAATTTGTTACAATGAAAGCGGGGCATCATGCATTGCGCTCTGCAAGCACTAACGTCGCCTTTCTACTTTAAAAACTTGATTAACTTTATAAACTTCCATCTCGCTGTAACATTTCGTAACTTTACTCCGTCATAGGCCTGTAAAGTAACCAAACCACCTGATGGACCGACAAGAATATAACCGTTGCGTTGAGCTGTATTCCGATGCAGTTTACCGGTTTATCCTGAAAAATACCGCCGACAGCGAAGACTCGGCCGATATCGTTCAGGAAGCGTTTGTCCGCATGTGGGAAAAATCGGAAACGGTTTCTTTCGAAAAAGCAAAATCCTATCTGTTCACTTCGGCCTATCACATCATGATCGATTACTTCAGAAAGAAAAAACGCTACTCAACCGGCTTCGACATGGAAGACGACAGCCACTGCTGGCATCCGGCAGCCAACGAAAAAACGTCATCGTTCGACATAAAGGCCATTCTGAACGAAGCACTCGACAAACTGCCACCCATGCAGAAATCGGTGATTCTGTTGCGCGACTACGAAGGGTATTCCTACGAAGAAATAGGCGAAATAACCGGCCTGAACGAAAGCCAGGTGAAAGTGTACATTTACCGCGGACGCATTGCATTGAAAAATTTCATCAAAAGCCCGGACCTTATATTATGATCAGCCACAAAAACTATATGGAACGCATTGTTGATTACTACGACGGCAAACTGTCGCAGAGCGAATCTGATGCACTCATGGCTTTTCTGGAAATAAATCCGGAACTGTATGAAGAATTCATGATGTTTGGCGAAGCTCTGCCGGAAACCGCAGCTGAAGATACTTTGAAAGCACCCGCCTCATTGATTGAGCAATTAAAAAATATTCCCGACGAAGTTTTTGTGCTGAGCGATGAAATGCTGGTGGCTTATGCTGAGAAAGATCTTGATGCCTACACCATCAAAAAAGTCGAGGAAGCAATCGCTCAAAACCCGCAACGGAAGCGCGATCTGGAAATCCTCAGCGCTGCACGCTATGAGGCAGACGAAGCCATTGCGTTTCCGTATAAAAATAAATTGCTGCGCAGAGAACCTATTGTGTTTTCGTTGCGCAGAATGATGTATTATACCTCGGCAGCCGCAGCCATTTTCATTCTTGCATTTTTCCTGTGGCCGGCAGTAAATCATGAATCGGGCATTCAGAGCGACTCTCATAACATTGCTGAAATGAATCTGCAAATCACAAATTCAGAAAATACTGCAGAAAATAATTCTGAAAAAAATTCCGGCAATAATAACAATTCACATATTCAGAATTCTGATATAGCAACACAGTTGGCTGACAACAGTACAAATGCATCAAAAAACCACGAATACATTGCACCGCTATCTCCACGTCCGGCAAAGCAATTGAAGGAAACAGCACAGATAGCACCCGGCAACATCGAAGAAAACAGAAACGAATACATTGATATTTACAATTACATTGAAATGAAAAATGCGGCTCTGGCTGAAAGCAATGTAAAAACCGGAACACTCAATGCATGGAAAGAATGGGGAAAAGGATTTCTGAACGGAGAATCATCACTCACAGATACACCTGCCGATATTACATTACGTGATGTAGCCACATTCAGCTACAACAATATTGCTCAATTTGCCTCTGAAAGTCTTTCTCTGAGCCAAAGAGACAGATAGCTGTAACTTTCGGAACACCCTCTTCGTCTTATTACAAAATTACACACTATGAAAACTTTAGCACTCTTGACACTCATGACTGTCGCATTCAGTGCAGCCATTGCACAGCAACCCATTGACAGTTTCACTAAAATCAACTCCACAGGTGATATAAAAATCACCATCAAAAACGGCGACACCCACAGTGTAACTTTTCCCGGAACCGGCAAAGCACCCGAAGGACTCATTTATAATGTAACTGGCGGCGTTATGAATATTGACGCCACTAAAGTAAAAGAGTCTGTGAATATAATCATCAGCGCACCCCTAATTAATGAGATTTCGCTGAATTCTGTTACAGAATTACATACTGAAGGCATTTTCATTACACCACAACTCAAACTCACTTCGGATGGAGCCGCTGAATATCACATGGAACTGCAATGTGAAACACTGAGTCTTGATTTTAAAGGTGCCTCAGAAGCATGGATTGAAGGGACTACAAATACTTTAATCGCACAATTAAGCGGAGCATCTAAAGTGCACGCATACGATCTGAACACCAAAAACGCAGAAATAAAAACAGATGGAGCTTCGAGTGTAAATCTCACTGTTACAGAAAACCTTAAAGCGACAGGCAGCGGGGCTTCAGAAATATCCTACGACGGAACTCCAGCCAATGTTGATCTAAATATTGAAGGAGTTGCCAGCATAAAAAAACGCAATGGCGAAGATGTCGGATCTGCTGTTCCGGATGGATATGAAATAATCAAGACCGATGAAAATAACGAAGACGATGAAGATGACTGTTCGCGTGATTACAATGGCCATTGGGCTGGTGTCGATCTGATGATGAACAGTTTTGTTTCGAAATATGGTGACCTGAATACTGCACCCGGATATGATTTTATGGAAACCGACTTCTCCAATTCAATCGGAGCACAAATTAACTTTATGGAATTTAATATTCCTTTTGTTGAAAGAGAAAAAATGAGCATGGGAATAACCACAGGACTGGGCTGGAGCATGCTGAACTACCGACTGGATAAAAAAACACGCCTGATCAACGACTCCAGCATACTCATGGCATATGCCGACAGCGCTTCAAATACCATCCGCAGCAAACTCACCACTTCATATCTGATATTGCCAATGATGCTTGAAATAAACACATCAAGCGTTAAAAAAGAAAACGGTTTTCACTTTGGTATAGGTGCATTTGGAGGAGTCAGAGTCGGCTCACACAGCAAGGTGGTTATTGACGATCGCGGCGACAAGGACAAATTCAAATCAAATGGCAACTTTCATCTCAATCCGTTTAAATATGGAGTGATGGCTCGTGTTGGTTGGGGACCACTGAATTTATTTGCAAACTACGCACTCTCCGAAATGTTCGAAAAAAATGAAGGACCTGCAGTCTATCCTGTCGAATTCGGCCTTTCTTTCGACTTCAACTAATATCCAGACTTGAATCATGACTCGTTGGCCTGCCTGAGCGCAGGCCATTTTTAGTTTTATCAGATAAATATCGGTCAAAACTTTATTTTTTTCTATATTTGACGTCTAATAGTTTCAGAAATCACAATTTTCTATGAAATATTTTACAGTTGTTGTTCTGCTTTTTGCATTCATAAACGTAACGGGTCAGACTTTACTAAAACAAAGCCAGGCGTTTGCCATGGACATTCCGGCTACCGTTATTATTGACAACGGGCAAAAAGTGCTGGTGGGATCCTATGATACCAAAATGTACCTGATTAATGCAGCCACAGGCAATGTTGAAAAAGAAATAGCCGAACACAAAGGATTTGTCCTTTCGTTGGCCTATTGTCCAAAAACCAATACCGTAGCATCGGCTGGATGGGATCAGCGGATTATTTTATGGGATGCCGGATCAATGACTAAAAAACTTGATATTCAGGCACATACAGATCGCATCACCTCGCTCAGTTTTTCACCCGACGGAACGCGATTGGTCAGTGGCAGCGAAGATAAAACCATTTGCGTTTGGGATGTAATGACTGGTGGAGAAATTTTTAAAATCACCGATCACAAAGATGCAGTAACAACCGTTGTTTACAGCAAAGACGGCAACAGTATTGCTTCGGGTGGCTGGGATAAACTGGTTATGATTCATTCAGCCCATGATGGAAAACTAATCAATACATACAAAGGGCATCGCAGTTCCATCAACTCTGTTGATTTTTCATATGCCGGCGACATGCTGGTTTCCGGTTCCGACGATAACAGCATTACTATCTGGCGCACAGATTCTTCAAAAACAATTGCAAAATTTGATTTTTTCAAACTACCAGTAACCAATGTGTATTTTTTCCCAGGCGACAAATATATCTTCTGTGCCGATGGCAGCGGAGAATTGAAAATTTATAATGTTCAGAACCGCTCCATGCTGACTCAAAAAAACATACACAGTGGTGCGGTTAAAAATATTTTTATCAATCCCAGCATTGGACTGATGGCCAGCACTGGCTCGGAAAAAATCATGAAACTGTGGAACATCAACGAATATCTTTATTATGACTGTGTAAAAGAAAAATCAAAAGCATTGCAGGACATGGCAAAGCCGAAAGGAGAATTCGAAACCACAGAGATGTACGAGCGCAGAATGAAAGAATACGACATTAAAAAAAGCGCCCTTGTGGCAGAATGCGCCAAGGAATCAGAACTTATCCGCAAAGCAAAACAGGAAGAACTGGATCAGAAAACACTTTCAACATATTCATATGTCTATTTTCAAATCCAGAATCTGGGCACCTATGATGCAGACAAACAAGAGTACCCATTTGTTTTCAACGGTCAGGCAGGCATGGTGAAGTTAAGCATTGAAGAGGCCAAGTCGCTCAAAATCAATGTATCCAATGCAAAAATCAAAGCCATCAAGAGAGTTGTCAATGGGAACACCGAATATATTAACACAGAATTAATACATCCGGTCAGTGGCAGAAGCATTGCCTTCGGACGACAGATTACCGCCACAGAAGATCCGATATTGGGTAAGTTTCTGCAAAACAAGCATTAGGCAAAGAATACCTCGTCAAATATTTAGGTTTTGTAATCCACAAAATATTCATATCTTTGCAGCCCGTAAAAATGGGGTTCGTGAAGACGTCTGATCAATACATCATTCATTTCAGCGGATTAGCAGCAGGAACGCATGACTACTCCTGGGATATTGATGGAAAGTTCTTTGAAGCAGACAATTATTTGGGAATCACCGATGCCTCCATACAGGTGACATGCAGATTAGAAAAGTCAAGCAGACTCATGGAGCTTGATTTCTCAGGCAAGGGAGAATTGACCCTTCCATGCGATCGCTGTTTGGGACCACTGGCAGTAAAAATCAATGCCAAACGAAAAGTAATTGTCAAAGAATCTGAAGCCGAGAATTCAGACAGTGACGATATTTTTTTTGTTGGCAGACAAGATTACGAGTTTTCGGCAGAAAACTGGATCAAAGAAATGATTTTACTATCGCTACCTATGCGCAATGTACATCGTGAAGGCAAATGTGACACCGAAATGATTGAAAAGCTAAAAAAACTGTCGGACGATAACGGACTGAAACCTCTGAATGAATAAAAATTAAATTGCAATGGCAAATCTCAAGTATCGTTGGTCAAAGACCAGAACCCGTAACAGAAGAGCTAATTTCAAAGCCGAAGCTCCCACATTTGCAGTCTGTTCAAACTGCGGAACGCCGGTGCTTTATCATCATGTATGTCCCGAATGTGGCTTTTACAAAGGGAAACTGGCAATTGAAAAGAACTCATAATTCATTAATCCTTCAAGCATCATGAGTAAAGTAAGAGCAGCTATCACCGGGATAGCCGGTGCTGTGCCTGATTATATTCTGACAAACGAAGAGCTCAGCCGCATGGTTGATACTTCGGATGAATGGATTATGACCCGGATCGGAATCAAAGAACGACACATTCTGAAAGAACCCGGTAAAGGATCGAGCGATCTCGGAGCAGCTGCCGTTAAAAAATTACTTGAAAAAACCAACACAAAACCCGAAGAAATCGAACTGGTCGTTTGTGCAACAGTAACACCCGACCATCAGTTTCCGGCAACATCGAGCATCATCAGCGATAAAGTCGGCATAAAAAACGCATTTCATTTCGATCTGAATGCAGGATGCAGCGGATTTCTTTATGGATTGGCTACAGTAACTGCCTACATCGAATCGGGCCGTGTGAAAAAAGCCATCCTTGTCGGTGCCGAAAAAATGTCTTCCATTGTTGACTATACCGACCGCACCACCTGCCCCATTTTTGGTGATGGTAGCGGCGCAGCATTGATTGAAGCAACAGAAGATGACTTTGGCATTATGGACATCAAACTTGAAAGCGATGGAGTTGGCCGCATTCATCTCTATCAGAAAGCTGGTGGTAGTGTATGGCCTTCATCAGCCGAAACTGTTGCCAATCGTGAACACTTTATTTATCAGGAAGGTCAGCCGGTTTTCAAATGGGCTGTGTCCAAAATGGCCGATACCGCTGTCGATGTGATGGAAAGAAACGGACTTACCCCCGAAACACTTCAGTGGCTTGTTCCGCATCAGGCAAACCTTCGCATTATAGAAGCAACCGGAAGCCGCATGAAACTTCCCAAGGAAAAAGTTATGGTGAATATCCACAAATATGGGAATACCACCGCTGCCACTCTTCCGCTTTGTTTGCTCGATTACGAAAAACAACTCAAAAAAGGCGACAACCTTATACTGGCCACATTCGGTGCTGGTTTCACATGGGGCGCCATTTACGTAAAATGGGCTTACGACACCAAATAATATTTTCATCAAGGCGCCATCCGGCGCCTTTTCTTTTTGTTTTTTAATATTATTGTCGTTATTAAAACAATAATGCATATCTTTGCAGCCTAAGTTAAAAAAACAGAGTTATGGCTTACGTTATTTCAGAAGATTGTACTGCTTGCGGTACCTGCATTGATGAATGTCCAGTTGAAGCAATCAGCGCCGGTCCTATTTATAAAATTGACCCGGATGTCTGCACCGACTGTGGCTCTTGTGCTGATGTTTGTCCGGTGGAAGCTATTCACCCGGAATAATAATCCGCTCACAGAAAAAATCTGAAGGCTGCCTTTGTGCAGCCTTTTTTATTCTTCAAAAAACAATTTCCCGACACATCAAAACCAATCCAAAATATACGATTTTGAAAATTTGCACAATATACATCCATACCAACCAATTATGATTGGTAATGCCTGCAGAAAAATCATTCTCACGAATCTTTCGCGCAGCAAACACTGATGCAATGAAGCAAATTACTGACTGCTTCAGGCTTCAGACTGTAATAGGTGTTTTTGCCATCCCTGCGGGAAAGCAATACCCCTTTTGACTTTAGAATGTTTAAATGATGCGAAGCAGCCGCCTGCTCAATATCCAGCCTTTCATAAATGCTGGTTACATTCATTTCGTGTTGTTTTTCAAGCATTGAAATAATCTTGATCCGGACTGGATGGGCTATGGCCCTTAATCTTTGTGCTACGTCCTCAATTTTTCTGATATCAATTTCTTGCTTTGCCATCTATAATTATTTAATATTAATGGACAAATATATATATTAATTTTCTAAATAATGATTTTTACAAAAAAAATTGATACCGACAGGTTATTTGCCGATATTTGCCTTGTTTTGCTAAATCAGTCTATCACCTTTTGTCAAAAAAATCTGCTATGATTTTTTTTCCTGAATACATGCTGATGCCCGATTCTTCGATCCGAAGCGGCATGGCTGTTCTTACAAACCCCAATGGCAGCATCAAAGATGTTTTTGAAGCAAAAGAAAACCTCTACCTTAACGAAAAAACATATCACTGCTGCGGACTTTTATTGCCAGGATTGATAAATAGTCATTGTCATCTTGAGCTTAGCTGGTGCAGAGGTTTATATCCCGAAAAATCAGGGATGGAAGCCTTCTATGGCGCTATGAGCGGAGTCCATTCACGCCGGCCTGCCGATCAAATAATTCTGGCCAATATTCAACATGCCATGGAAGAGCTGTACAATCAGGGAGTTGTTGCTATAGCCGACATCAGCAATACACCATTAACTCTTTCTGCCAAAACCAACAGCAACATATATTTTCATACATTTCTTGAAGTTTTTGGCACCAACGAAAACGATGCAAAATACTGTTTCAATGATATACTGACTCTTCAAAAAACATTTGCCGAAAACAAACAAAACTGCTCTCTCTCTGCACACACACTGATAACACTTTCCCAAACGCTGATGTCACTGTTGATGACACGTATCGAAGAAGAAAAAACAATTCACAGCATTCATTTTCTCGAAAGTATTGAAGAAAAGCAATATTTTGAACAAATGCGGCCAATACTGAATATTCATGGAAATAACTTTGCAAAATCAAATTATAAATCTGCATCCAATGCGGCCTGCAAGCTCATGCCAACCCAAAACCGCGTCATGTTTGTACACAACACATTTGCCGGGAAAGAAAATATTGAAGAAATTCTACATCATTTTTCCAATCCGTGGTTTTGCTTCTGTCCGGCTTCAAATCAATATATCACCGGACAATTACCTGATGTGCCCATGATTCAATCATTAACACCAGACATACTGATTGGAACAGACAGTTTATCTTCGAATCACGAGCTGAATATGTTTGCCGAAATTGATATATTGCTCGATACTTACGCTACATTAAAACCCGAAACACTGCTCGCAGCCGCAACACTGAACGGCGCACGATTTCTTGGAATTGACAAACAGTTCGGCAGCATAGAAAAAAATAAAAAACCCGGATTAGTATTGCTTGAAAACTACCAACCCGGGCTCAGAAAGTTCAGTTCACTAACAGTGAAAAGACTTTTATAATTTTCACCATTCGTCGGTTTTAACAACTTTACGTTCCATCCCTTTTTTCAAACTGGCAATGATTTCTTTAATTTTTACATCAACCTGCGCCAGATACTCATCGCATTTGGGCGTATATTGCGGGTCGGCCTTATCGAGCCAGCGCTCCAACGGAAACATGGAAACATCTTTTTTGCGGAACTCATCAAATGTATAACGATACCGACCTTCTTTAGCTTCAATACGTAATTTATATTCTACAATAACATTCGATGTCATCACATTACCATCCTTATCGGTTTCTTTCATGGCAAAACGGTGTGCACAAAGAATTACACCATTTTCAGGATCTCGCAGGGTTGTTACTGCTTGTGGGTTTTTATAAAATGAATTAATCCAGCCAATAGCCCTGTTATATAAAGAATCTTTTGTACCATCCATGGTCACCACTTCACGATACATGATTTTTTTTGTATCCGGATCTACCTGAACCTGAGCTTTGGCAGCAACAAAAACAAACAAGACAAATGAGAGAACAAACAGATTTTTCATAAAAAAATTTTTGCAGCGTGTTACAAATATAATTCCAAAAATTCCGAAGGACTAAATTAAATAAAAATATCCAATCCGGGAAAGTCTTTTTTTATTTCCAATACAAATTTCCGTCATCATCCATGCCAATCTTGCCATTATCCATCATCCATCGGATTGCTTTGGTGGCTTTTTCACTATCCATTGCCCCAAACATAGACAGCACCTTGTCGTATGGCATAGGAGCTTCTCTCAGAGCTGGTTTCACGCGGTCCAGGACTTCGTTGAATTTATACTCCGACAAACCTGTTTCGCTGCGTTTTTCGCATATATCACACATACCACAGCGACGGGATTGTGTTTCGCCAAAATAATCAAGCAACAACTGACTGCGGCAACGAGTGGTTCCCGACAAAAAAGTCTTCATAGATTCGAGCCGGTTAACAGCTTCTTTTTTTCTGCTATAATAATGCTCTTCCGAAAAAATCACGTCCCGGTGATCAATCCGATCACTCAGAAAAGTAACTCTGGGACTGTCGCTAGCTGGTTCATAAGAAATAAGCCCAAGTTTATCCAGCTGTTTCAATCCTTTAATAACAATCAATTTATCGGCATTCATCTTACGTGCAATAGAAAACTCATCGATTCTGACAAACCCCGTAAACAGGCCTGAATACATGCGCAGCAACAAATCGATAAAAGGACTCAGTTCACGGTTTTCGACCTGAAACCGGTACACATCATTTTTGTCGGCCTGCATTTTCACCTTCGAAGGAGTATGGATAGCTTCGCTGAGCGACACGTATCCTTCTTTTTCAAGAATCCGAACTGAATTGAATGTTTCAACCGAAGGCAGAGAATAACGGTTGCAAAAATCGGTGAGTTCAAAATTCCATGTTGATAATTTCCCGGTACCCGTTACAATCTGAAAATAATTTCCAAGAGCGTTGTAAACACGCGATATGAATTGAGGATCAGGGAAAGAAGCATCGACATTTTTATCAGCTTCGATGATATCGGCTCTATTCCACAAAAGCCAGGCCCACGACATATTCCCATCACGGCCACCACGGCCGGCTTCCTGAAAATAGGCCTCGATACAATCAGGAATATCCATATGCACCACCAATCGCACATCGGGTTTATCGATTCCCATACCGAAGGCATTGGTAGCAACCATCACCCTCACTTTCCCTGCAATCCAGTCGGCTTGTCTTTTATCACGCTCATTAGGCAATAATCCGGCATTGTAGAAATGAGCACTGATTTTATTGCGTTGTAAAAAATCGGCATATTCCTTTGTTTTTCTTCGATTACGAACATAAACAATGGCAGTTCCCTTATACTCACTGAGTAATTGAAGCAATCGTCCGGTTTTATCTTCTTCCTGAATAACATTATAAACCAGATTGCTCCGATAAAACGACTGTTTAAAAACAATTTTTTCACGAAAGGCAAGCTGCTCCATAATATCATCAACAACAGCAGGAGTGGCGGTTGCAGTAAGTGCTACCACCGGAACATCGGGAATAAGCAAACGGATTTTTGAAATGTTGCGGTAAGGAGGGCGGAAATCAAAACCCCACTGCGAAATGCAATGTGCCTCATCAACTGCAATGAGACAGATTTTCATTTTCGGCAGGCGCAAAAGAAACATTTCCGTTTCGAGACGTTCGGGCGAGACATACAAAAATTTCACCTCGCCATAAATGCAATTATTGAGTATAGTCTCGATTTCAAACTGATTCAAACCACTATGAATAGCATATGCATTAATATTTCTTTTTTTCAGATTTTCAACCTGATCCTTCATCAATGCAATAAGCGGTGAAATTACAATACACAAGCCATCCTTTGCCAATGCCGGCACCTGAAAAGTGATGGACTTTCCTCCTCCTGTTGGAAGCAAAGCAAGCGTATCCTTGCCATTGAGCACAGAAAGGATAATATCTTCCTGCATAGGGCGAAACATTTTGTATCCCCAGTATTGCTGAAGCACGGAAAGTATTCTGGCTCTGTTTTCCATTAAACAAATTCAAATATAAAAAGAAATATATAAACAAAGGAACGAAAAAGAAAAAGAAAAAAATCATTCCTTGTGGATAATTCCCGCACAGGCCTGAGCTGTTGGCATAAGAAGCATGTCGTTCACATTCACATGTGGAGGCAGCGAAGCTAAATACAAGACTGCATCGGCCACATCATCGGCAGACAAAGGAGTATAACCCTTGTAAACATCGGCCGCCCGTTGCTGATCACCCTCGAAACGAACAATACTAAACTCTGTCTCTGCCGCACCAGGAGCTACCTGCGACACCTTAATATTATACGGAAGAAAATCAATACGCATGCTTTTTGTGAGAGAATCAACAGCTGCTTTTGTAGCACAATACACATTTCCATTAGCATATGCCTGTCTGCCAGCAATAGAGCCGATATTGATAACATGTCCGCTTTTACGTTCAATCATTTGTCCGACAACTGCTTTTGTCAGGTAAAGCAATCCCTTAACATTGGTATCAATCATTTGCTCCCAATGATCAATACTGCCATCCTGCAACGAGCTCAGCCCAAGCGCCAGTCCTGCATTATTGATTAAAACATCTGTATTTTCCCATTCCGCCGGTAATGAATTTATAGCATTGAAAACCTGTTCGCGGCTGCGAATATCGAAAGTAAGCGTAAAAAAGTTTTCACCATACAAAGAAACAAGCTTTTGTTTTAAAGCTGAAAGGCGCTCTGATCGCCGTCCACAAAGAATAACGCGATAACCAGCAGAAGCAAATTTATGAGCACATGAAGCTCCAATGCCGCTTGTAGCGCCTGAAACGAGAACAATTTTTTTCATAACTAATTTTTAATTTTCAGAAATCGTGCAATTTTATTAAAGTCAATAATCAGAAACAGCATAATGAAAAGAAATGGGAGCAAAGGAACTCTGTAACGCGCCAGAGCACCAAGTACAGGTGTAGTCAATCCTGTAATAACACTTAAAACAATAACAAAGAAAAGACATAGATAAATGATCCGGATATACTGTAGTTTTTTTTCATGAAACACTACAGCGAGAAAGACTGTTGCGGCAATGATTATATTCTCAATCAACACCGGCACCATAATCAAAGAATTCACATCGGAGGGAAAAGGCCGGAAAAGCGTGGTTAAAACAGCCAAAGGCGAATACTTCAAAAAACTCAGAAAATGAGGTTCTATCGGAATCGGATCAATCATGCTTCCGGCGTTGTTGTACAAGGCCAGATTGGTGAAATCATGCAATTTATTAGTGATAAGCTGAAAGACATTAAAATCCGGAAACAGATTACCAACAATAATTGCCCCATTAATGAATACAAGTAAGGTTACTAATTGTTTTGCAAAAGCATGACGATTATTGGTCAGTACAATCCATGTATTGGCAAGCAAAACCGGCACCAAAACAGCAAGGACATATGTTTTTGTAAAATACATCAGCAGCAGACTGAACAACAACAATACAACACGGTAAACATTGAAAGAAATAAACAAAAGCTGCTGATACGAATAAAACAAAAGTCCCATGGCAAAAATCAAAAGACTTTCTTTCAGAATGCCAGAACTCCAGAAAACAACCGAAGGAATCAAAAAAACAGCAAAATAAAGAGCAAGAGACTTGGAACTGAAATACTTGATGAAGGTTTTATACAAAGCAAGCAAACCAATAAAACCAAGAATAACAAAAAGTATATTATGCACCTGAAAAAAACCAAGAGAAAACAAGCGAAAAAAAGCATTGATGCGAATAACAGTATGACTATCATTATACATTACTGTCTGATACTTCAGATACCAGTTATTCATCTTGCTGTAGTAATTGTCGAAAAAATACTGCTGGTCGTCACCAATACCGCTCAGCATGGTAAAATAATCAGCTGGCAACGATTTAACAGCATCATACATCACTTTACTGTCGTCGAAATAGCGAAAAATATCCGCATCATTTCTGCCGGAATAATAGGATGTATAAACATACGTCAATCCCAAACCGGCAAGCACTTTAAGATAAAAAGCCGACAACACAAGCCATCTGCTGATACCCGGCAAGGAAAAAGCTCTCAACTTAAGTATCAGCAGCGACATTATCGCTACAATGACAATACAATATAGAATTTCTGCAGCAATCATTATTTGCTTTTTGCCTCAATCCACTGACGTGCTGCAACAAAAGCATGAGCCCATGGAGAAACCACATCGCTTGTTATTCCAGGTTTATAATAAGCCCATTGCCATGGGAAAACCGATCGCTCGATATGCGGCATCATGGCCAGATGACGACCGTCATGAGTAGAGAGAGCTGCAGCATTAAAGTCAGAACCATTTGGATTGGCCGGATACTCTTCATACAGATATTTCATCGGTATATTGTAGTCTTTCTCCTGACCAGACAATCTGAAACGTCCCTCTCCATGCGCAATCCATACACCCAGCTTTGATCCTTCAAACGCTTTCAGCATTACACTTTCGTTAGGCAGAACCTGAACTCCAACAAATCCCGACTCAAATTTATGCGACTCATTCCAGTGCATTTCCGGATGTGGAATTTTCTTTTTTCTGTCATTGAAAACACCCAATTCCACCATCAACTGGCAGCCATTGCAAACACCAAGACTCAATGTATCAGGTCTTGCATAAAAATCATCCAGCGCCTTTTTTGCTTTGGAATTGAAAAGGAAACCAGCAGCCCATCCTTTGGCAGAGCCAAGGACATCGCTGTTGCTGAATCCGCCTACAAACACCAGCATGTTGATGTCGTGCAGATCTTCGTGACCTTCAATCAGGTCAGTCATATGTACATCGCGTACACTCATACCGGCCATATACAGACTGTAAGCCATTTCACGATCACCGTTCACACCTTTCTCACGAATGATAGCCGCTTTTACATTTCGTTTTTTTACTTCAGAAAATGTACCATCAAAGAATGCCGGAAATTCGTATTTCAACGGTTGCTTCAGATAATTCACCATACGTTTTTCGGCCAGTTGAGGCTTCGTCTGCAAACGATCCAAAAGATAGGATTTTCTGAACCAAACATCGCGAAGCTTATCAATTTCGAAATATTCGTACTGAACATTTTTGATGATCTTCAGCACGCGCTCGCCAATTACACGGCCAATCGGGAAGAATGAAATATTTTTGTTGTAGAGATAATCAACAACAAATTTTGTGTCTTTGACCTGAATCAAAACGCCCGGTTTTTCCGAAAAAAGAATGGCCGGAATGTCATTTTCCTTAATGGTACTGATATTGATATCGAGCCCCACATGCGGGTTTGCGAAGCACATTTCAAGCAGAGCCGTAATCATGCCCCCAGCGCTGATATCATGACCTGCAAGAATTTTATTTTTGGATATCAGAACCTGAATTGCATTGAACGCATTGGCAAAATATTCAGGATCGGCTACATCCGGTGTCTGCTGTCCAACCGAATTGAGTGTCTGATAAAACACACTGCCACCCAAAGCAAAAGGGCCTTTGGTAAAATCAATATAAATCAGTGTGGAGTCAATTTCTGTTGCAAGAACAGGTTTTACGGCTTTTGTAAAATCTGTTGTCTGTGCAGTTGCCGACACAATCACTGTTCCGGGCGATTTCACAATCGAGCCATCGGGATATTTCTGTGTCATCGACAACGAATCTTTTCCTGTCGGAACGTTAATTCCAAGCGCAATGCAGAATCTGCTGAGAGCGCTTACCGCATCATACAAACGGGCATCTTCACCCGGATTTTTGCATGGCCACATCCAATTGGCACTGAGTGAAACACCCTGCAATCCGTTTTTGAGCGGAGTCCAGACAATGTTTGTCAAAGATTCGGCAACGCTGAGTCTGGCTCCAGCTCCTGCATCGATAAGTCCAGCCACAGGTGCATGACCGATTGCAGAAGCAATGCCTGATTTACTGCTATAATCAAGTGCAGCAATTCCAAGATTATTCAGTGGCAATTGAATTTCTCCGCAACATTGTTGCAGCGCCACTTTGCCAGTTACCGAACGATCCACTTTATTGGTCAGCCAATCCTTGCAGGCAACAGCTTCCTGTTCTAAAACATCATTCAGATAATTGTTGAAACCGCGCAATTCATACGTTGGTTCGTTATAGTGCTGATCCATGCGGCGATCTTCGATCACCGTTTTGGGAGTACATCCGAAAAGATACTGCAATTTCAAATTAAACGGCTTCCGATTGTCATCTCCTTCAAAAATAAGCTTATGATTCCCTTTCACTTCACCAACAACATATAAAGGAGCTCGTTCACGTGCTGCAATTTTTTCAATAAGTGGAAGTGACTTTTCACGAATCACAAGTCCCATGCGCTCCTGCGACTCATTGCCAATAATTTCAAGATCGGACAAAGTAGGATCACCCTTCGGAAGCTTATCAATAAAAATGGTTCCGCCGGTGTCTTCTACCAGTTCGCTGAAACAATTCAAATGTCCGCCGGCACCATGATCATGAATAGAAACAATCGGATTGTCGTTTGATTCTGCCAAAGCACGCACAACATTATACACACGCTTCTGCATCTCAGGATTGGCACGTTGAACAGCATTGAGTTCAATGGAGTTGGTATATTTTCCTGTCTCAACTGACGATACCGCTCCTCCGCCCATTCCAATCCGGTAGTTGTCACCGCCCATCAAAACGATGAGATTTCCGGGCGCAGGTTTTCCCTTGATGGCCTGAGTTTTCACACCATAACCAACACCACCGGCCAGCATGATTACTTTATCAAAGCCGGTCAGCGTCTTTCCTTCCTGATGTTCGAATGTAAGAAGACTGCCAACAATCAGAGGCTGACCAAACTTGTTTCCGAAATCCGATGCGCCATTGGATGCTTTAATTAATATCTCTTCGGGTGTTTGATATAAAAATTTGCGGCGTTCGGGAATTACTCCGTCGGCATTGGCAACCGGCTCTTCGAGCCGCGGTTTCGATGTCATATAAACAGCTGTGCCAACAAGCGGCATGCATCCCTTGCCACCGGCCATGCGGTCGCGGATCTCACCACCGCTGCCGGTTGATGCTCCAAAGAAAGGTTCAACAGTTGTCGGGAAATTATGCGTTTCAGCTTTGAGCGAAATAACCGATTCAACTTTGCGTGTAACAAATTCAGAGGGCTGGTCATCGCTCTGGGGTCCGAATAATTCAATTTCCGGCCCGTCGATAAAGGCCACATTGTCTTTATATGCCGAAATTACATCATTCGGATGTTCTTTAGTGGTAAGTTTGATCCACTGAAACAAGGACATTTCCATTTCCCTGCCGTCGATGATAAAATCACCATTGAATATTTTATGGCGGCAATGCTCGGAATTTACCTGAGAGAATCCGAAAATTTCACTGTCAGTAAGCTTGCGGCCGATTTTTTTGCTGATGTATTTCAGAAATCTGACTTCCTCGAAACTCAGTGCCAGCCCTTGCTGCTCATTGTATTCTTCGAGATGATCAATAAATTTTATCGGCTCCGGCTGTCGTTCCTGATTAAACATATCCGGAGTCAGACTCTTATACTCCATTTCGAGCATAGGATCCATTTTGCCTTTTTTGGGTCTGAATACCTCAATGCGCTCAATGCCCTGCACTCCCATATTGACAGTGATATCCACAGCATTGGTACTCCATGGAGTAACCATTTCACGGCGTGGTCCGATAAAATCCCCTTTTATTCCTTCCGTGGATATTTCAGCGCAGCTTCCAAAAAGCCACCTGAATTTTTCCACATCTTTTTCCCCCAACTGAGTGCGGCTCTGTACTACATAAATGAGCCCTTCGCTTTCCTGTTTAAAAAATGTTAACATTCTTCCGGGATTAATTTGCAAACGTAAGGTAAAAAATGGAGATTAACAAATGTTAAAATTCGTCATGACAGAATGCTTTGAATATCACTGCAAAAGGCCATGAATTTATAAAACACTGATAACCGGGAAAAATATTTTCAGTATCTTTCCATGTTTTTTGCAACCTTTTGAATTCCAGACATACTTTAGTACAGAATTTTGAACAACAGCGTGGAATTTACCGACCAGCACAGAGAACTGATAGAACAGTGCCGCCGTGGAGAGCGCAATGCTTTTCGCGAAGTGTACCGCCTGTATTCAAAAAGCATGTTCAATGTAGCATTACGTATGACAGGAATGGCCCACATAGCAGAAGATATTCTACAGGAAGCATTCACCGATGCATTCAGCACGCTGAACAAATTCCGCCATGAAAGCACATTCGGGGCCTGGCTTAAACGGATTGTTGTTTTCAAATGCTACGATTATCTGAATTCGAAAAGTGCCGGATTTGAATTTCTCGAAGACATGGAAAGCTTCGATCAACCAGACCAGGAGCCGGATTTCAATGAAGAAGAAATGGCCCGCGAAGTGAAACGCATAAAAGAAGCAGTTCAGTTATTGCCCGCCGGAAGCCGCACAGTGCTCACGCTCTATCTTTTCGAAGGTTATGATCACGAAGAAATCGGACAGATACTCAATATTTCCGAATCCACTTCAAAGACGCAATACATGCGGGCTAGACTGAAACTGAAAGAATTACTTACGCAATCCCCCTTGCACAATGAAAGATAATCTTGAAAAATTCATATCGCAGAACCGTCATCAATTCGATGATGAGGAGCCCTCTCCGGGTCTGTGGGACCGCATTGAAAATTCAGTGCCTGCTCCGGCACGGATGGTCAGAATGCGGCCGCTGACCTATGCTGCTTCGATTGCCGCAGCATGCATCATTGTCTGGATTGTTGCTTCAGTTGTGATGAATCAACAGTCACATGATGCTGATAAGGTTTTGTCGGAAAACATAATTAGGCCTGAGCTGAAGGTTGCACAACACGATACGGTATTTGTACCTGTTGTTGTCAATCCTGAAAAAAATACAACCAATACCAATGTAACAAACGCTTCGGATAAAAATCTGTATGCGGAAATCACACAATACTATGATGCCGAAATCGCCCAACGAAAAGCGAAACTGCAGTCGGTATCATCGGGAAATAAAGATATAATGTATCAGGTGCAGGAAGAGCTGGCCATGATTGATACACTCAACGCACAAACACAACGTGAACTCGGAAACGGGATGAATATAGGACTGGTTATGGAACAACTGGTTCAGAATTACAGACAAAGCATCGATATACTTGACATGATGCTGGAACAGGTGAACGAGGAATATGCACAGATAAATGAATAAGTGTATGAAAGCAAAACTGATTATAATGTCATTATGTATTCTCGCTACAGAAGCGGTTTGCGCACAGTCATTCACTGTAAACAAAAAGTTTCACGGAAGCTATCCGGCAGCCGC
>Ga0116152_10001406_pt1 | contig 19782 bp, 23 predicted proteins | sample AD_UKC119_MetaG_FD_89894 | JGI IMG/M metagenome (GOLD analysis project Ga0116152, IMG submission 89894) | Active sludge microbial communities of municipal wastewater-treating anaerobic digesters from Hong Kong - AD_UKC119_MetaG | ecosystem: Engineered > Bioreactor > Anaerobic > Digestate...
CCATCGCCCTCTGCGCTCAAGATATCGCTGCAAAAACAATGATGCGCGCACCTATCGCAGCGGCATTACATCATGAAGCAACCAACATCATCGAAGATTATGGCCCAACCTGGTTACATCATTTCAAAGTAGGCCCGATGGCCGAAAATGATTTCGAAGCCGTTCTTGAAACTGTGCCAGAAGATTTAGAAGCCTTGGCTGATTTAATGGATGCACTCTGTGCTGATTTGGGTGAAGAAAATACACCAACGGTATTGCTCGGAAATTTACTATCTATTCAGGCTCGCGCACACATGGAAATTGCTGATTATATTTTAAGCGAAATGGAATATGAAAGAAGTGTCCAATACAGCGAAACCCAAGGCACACCTATAAAAGAGCGTGAGTTGATTGATTTAGATGATCATGTTGGAAATAATATTATTTTGTTTCCTGGCACGCGGAACTAATCCCCGATCATTCGGCCTAATTTTGCACCCCCTAAAATGTGCAAGTGATAATGCGGTACTTCCTGTCCGCCGTGGTTTCCTGCATTGGCAATGGCCCGAAACCCATCGCCAGATAGGTTTTTATCTTTGATAATTTTGGCGACTGCACGATGAAATGCAGTAATTTCTTGGCCACTGGCTTTGGCGCTAAAATCTGCCAAATCAACATATTTTCCTTTCGGAATAACCAAAATATGGACAGGAGCCTGCGGACCAATATCATTAAAGGCCAGAACATGCTCATCCTCATACACCTTATCGCAAGGAATTTCCCCGCGTAAAATTTTGGCAAAAATATTTTGATCATCGTAAGACATTGCAAGTCCTCTCTTAATTCAATAATAATAAAGCATATTCAATAGCATATTAAAGGACAACCAAATTGATCATCTATCCTGCAATTGACCTGAAAGAGGGGCGGTGTGTACGTCTCCATAAAGGAATTATGGAGACAGAAACCGTTTACAACGACAATCCTGCCTCTCAGGCAGCGGATTTTGCCCGCGCAGGATTTTCATGGATTCATATTGTTGATTTAAACGGCGCTATTGAAGGAAAGCCCGTTAACGATACGGCCGTACGATCAATCATGGAGGCGGTCGACCTTCCTGTTCAGCTTGGCGGCGGTATCCGCAGTTTAGAACAGATTGAACATTGGTTAGAAGCAGGGGTCAGCCGCGTTATTTTAGGCACCGTTGCCGTTAAAAATCCTGATTTAATGCGCAAAGCCTGTGAAGTTTTTCCAGGACAAATTGTTTTGGGCCTGGATGCATATGGCTTGAATATTGCGACCGAAGGATGGGTCGAAAAATCAGGGCAGAATATGCTAAGTCTGGTTCAAGATTATGCTGATTGTGGCCTAGCCGCCATTATTTATACCGACATCACCCGCGATGGTACGGGCGTCGGTCTCAACATGCAAAATACAATTAAACTTGCAAAATCTGTGACTGTTCCTGTCATTGCCAGCGGCGGCGTTGGCTCCATTGAAGATGTTAAAGCTGTCAAAGCCGCAGGAAAAGACAATGTGGCAGGAATGATTATTGGTAAAGCTTTATATGACGGACGTATCACACCTGAGGCTGCATTAAAGGCTGCAACATGACTTTAAAAACCCGTATTATACCCTGTTTAGATGTCAATGAAGGCCGCGTTGTCAAAGGCGTCAATTTCGTTGACTTGGTTGATGCAGGTGACCCTGTCGAGCAGGCAAAAATTTATAACGACCAAGGCGCCGACGAATTATGTTTTCTTGATATCACGGCCACGTCAGATAACCGCGGAACAATCCTTGATGTTGTACGCCGCACTGCAGATCAGGTTTTTATGCCTCTAACCGTTGGCGGCGGCGTGCGTGAACTTCAAGATATTCGTAACCTTCTTGAGGCAGGCGCAGACAAAATTGCGATTAATTCTGCCGCTATTCATAATCCTGAATTTGTTCACGAAGCCGCTAATAAATGCGGCAATCAATGTGTTGTTGTGGCCATTGACGCCAAAAAAACTTCTCCTAATAAATGGGAAATATTTACGCATGGTGGCCGTAAACCTACAGGGATTGACGCCCTTCAATGGGCACAGCGCATGGCTGAATATGGCGCAGGGGAAATTTTGCTGACATCTATGGACAAAGATGGCACAAAATCTGGCTTTGACCTTGATCTCACGCGCGCTGTGTCGAATGCAGTTTCTGTGCCTGTTATTGCCTCTGGCGGCGTTGGATCTATTCAGCATCTTATTGATGGCATTAAAATTGGCGGCGCATCCGCTGTTTTAGCAGCCTCTATTTTCCACTTTGGTGAATTCACAATCAACCAGGTAAAAGAAGAAATGGCCAAACAAGATATACCTATTAGGAAAGTTAACTCATGAGTAAAGATGTCTTAAACCAACTATTTTCTATCATAGAAGATCGAAAAAATGCAGACCCAGAAACGTCTTATGTGGCTTCTTTGTATAGCAAGGGAACAACTAAAATTGCCCAAAAAGTAGGTGAGGAAGCCGTTGAAACGGCGATTGAGGCCATTCAAGGCAATACACAAAAACTTGCCGAAGAATCCGCGGATCTTCTATTTCATCTTATGGTTCTATGGGCTGATCAAGGCTTAACACCCGATGATGTGATGAAAGTTTTACAATCCCGCCTTGGCAGGGGTGGCCATGACGAAAAAGCTAGTCGAAAAACTTCGGATTAATCACCTTATAATAATATTTTGACGTGATCGTTTCACCCTTGGCACGCACAGAATAAGGATGTGTTCCAAACTCAACATAACCTATAGATTCATAAAGCTTGATTGCCTTTTCCATGGTTTCCCGCACATCAAGATTAATAACAGCATAGCCGCTTTTAACTGCATGTTTTTCAACTTCTTCTAATAACATTTTGGCTAACCCATAACCACGTGCCCAGGGTGTTACAAAATTTGTTGTCAATTGAACGCTATGGCCTTGTGCTTCATTATTTTTTGGTGGCAACATAAGTTGCGTTGTACCACATATTACACCATCAAGACGCGCAACAAATAATTGGCGTGTTGGCGCAGTGATCACACCTTTCCAATAGGCTTCCAATGTATCGCGGGCAGGAAGTTCAACCCAGCCAAACCCGCCGCCGCCTTCAATAGCCGCATCCGTTGCGTCACACAAATCATTCAGATCACTCTGTGATAATTGTTGATCAACATGCTCAACAGAAACTGTTGGTTGATCTTTTAATATAGATTGCTCGCTCATTTTTCCCCTTATAAGCTTAACTAAAAATTACTTTGGGCTCGTTTTAACAATTCTTAGATGGATTCCAAAGTAAAAAATCTTTTAATAATGTTAAGCCTGCCTCTTGCGATTTTTCAGGGTGAAATTGCACCCCTATCATATTCGCTTTACCCACGATGGCCGTTACATCGCCGCCATAATGAGTTTGCCCAAAAACATTATCCTTCTCTTTACATTTAAACATAAAAGAATGAACAAAATAAAAATGTGACCTATTTTTTTCCTGATTTTTTAAAACAGGATGATTTGTCCCTTGGGGATAATCAGTCACATTCCACCCCATATGCGGAATTTTTAAGGCCTTATCGTTAGGTTTAATAGGAATAACTTCTCCCTCAATCCACCCTAAACCTTGATGTTCCCCAAATTCCAGCCCGCGTGTGGCAAGAAGCTGCATTCCAACACAAATCCCTAAAAACGGTTTTTTATCCTCCAAGACCGCCTTTTCAAGCGCCGCAATCATCCCGCCAGTCGCCTGAAGACCCTGCATACAGTCTCCAAAAGCGCCCTGACCTGGTAGAACAATGTGGCTAGCGCGCCCAACCTCTTCGGCCTTACCTGAAACCACCACGTTAAAATCTAAATTATGTTCGGTGATAACATGCTCAAACGCCTTGGCCGCGGAGCGAATATTGCCCGACCCATAATCAATAATCACCACGCTTTGTTTTTGATCGCTCATAATTGCCTAAATTTCTAAAACATGCTTAAACCGTAACTCTTCAATAATGGATTAAGAGGGTTATTTCAAATGGATATAGGGTTTTATCGTTGGGCGGAAACCGATCAGGGGGTGAAGGCACGTATTATGCGCCGCTCTGAAGCCGACATTGACGCCGTTATAGAACAAGTCCGCCCGATTATTGCGGATGTTAAGGCCCGCAAGGATCAAGCTCTGTTAGATTACGCCAAAAAATTTGATCGTTGTGATCTTACATCCTTGAAAGTCAGCGATGAAGAATTTGCGCAAGCCCGCAAAACCCTTGATCCAAAGGTTCGGGCGGCTATTGATCACTGCGCAGAAAATGTCCGCAAATTTCATGCCGAACAAATGCGCCGCGTTGAAAAAGACCGTCAATGGATGGTTGAAATTGAAAAAGGTGTTTTTGCAGGCGAAAAAATCACCCCCATCACCTCCGTAGGGCTGTACGTTCCTGGTGGCAAAAACCAATATCCATCGGCCGTTTATATGCTCGGTATTCCTGCCACATTGGCAGGGGTTCAAAACATTGCCATGGTTACACCGCCGCGGGCGGATGGCCGCATCGGTGATGCCTTACTCTACGCTGCCGAAATTTCTGGCATCAAAAACATCTATAAAGTTGGCGGGGCGCAGGCCATTGCGGCACTGGCTTTTGGAACAGAAACAGTTCCTGCTGTAAAAAAGGTTCTAGGTCCAGGCTCTCCCTATGTTGCTGCTGCTAAGCAGGTTTTAAGCGGCTTTATTGACCCTGGTATGCCCGCAGGACCTTCTGAATCCATCATTTTATGTGATGACAGCGCAAATCCTGAAAACACTGTTCTGGATTTATTGAACGAAGCTGAACATGGTCCAGATTCTGCCGCTCTTTTGGTCACCCATGATGAAAAACTGGCAAAAGACGTACACCAAAAACTCCCTCAGGCGATAAAAGCTTTACCAGAACCGCAGCGTGAATGGCTCCAGACCAACATGGCACAATATGGCGGTATTATTTTGACGGCCTCAATGGAAGACTCCATTACCTTTTGTAATGATTATGCGACCGAACATTTGCTCGTAAAAGTTAAAAATCCTGATGATATTGTCCCTAAACTTGTTAATGCAGGTGAAATTTTAATCGGGGAAACCACACCATCTTCCTTTGGTAATTACGGCATCGGGGTAAATCACGTCTTACCGACAGGGGGAAACGCCCATAGTTATAGCTGTACGTCTGTGTGGGATTTTCTAAAACGCATTTCGCTCGCCCGCATGAGTTCTGAAGGATTTGAAAATCTTAAAGACTCTGTCACCACTTTAACAGATTATGAGGGCTTTCCTGCCCACGGCAATGTAATCAGAAACCGTAAATTATAACGCCCCTTTAGTACTCGGTAAAATTCCTACCGCTCTCGGGTCTTGTTCTGTTGCCATACGTAAAGCCTTTGCAAAGGCTTTAAACACGCTTTCGATTATATGGTGGTTATTTTCGCCATATAAATTCTCACAATGTAGCGTCATTCCTGCATTTTGGGCAACAGACTGGAAAAAATGCCCAAAAAGCTCGGTTTCCATGTTTTCACCAAGCCGGTCGAGCGTAAAATTCACCTTCCACACACACCAGGGGCGGTTTGATAGATCCAGCGCTACACGGCTTAAACACTCATCCATAGGCACGTACGCATGACCATAACGACGGATGCCCATTTTATCACCCAAAGCCGTCTTAATGGCCTCGCCAAGCACTAAACCGCTATCTTCAACTGTGTGATGGGCATCAATTGCTAAATCCCCATCACAGTGCAGAGTGAGGTCAAACAAGCCATGTTTGGCAATCTGTTCTAACATATGGTCAAAGAAAGCAAGCCCTGTCTTCACATCCGCCTTTCCTGTCCCATCAAGGTTGAGATCAACCTTAATTTTGGTTTCTTTCGTGTTGCGATCAATTTGTGCGGTTCTTGCGCTCATAATACTGCCTTTATTTCTTTCTTGACCTCTACGCTATTACAAGGCATTTCATAGGCCATGACAACAATTTTAGCAATTCGAAAAGATAATGAGGTCGTCGTCGCAGGAGATGGACAAGTCTCCCTCGGTCAGACCGTGATGAAATCAAACGCCCGTAAAGTCCGCCGTCTTGGCAAAGAAGGCAAAATTATCGCAGGATTTGCAGGAGCAACCGCCGATGCTTTTACACTCTTCGAGCGTTTGGAAGCCAAGCTAGAAGCCCATCCAGGTCAGCTCACCCGTGCCTGTGTTGAACTGGCTAAGGATTGGCGTACAGATAAATATTTACGCCGCCTAGAAGCTTTAATGGTTGTTTGTGACAAAGATACATCCTTGATTCTGACAGGAACGGGTGATGTTGTGGAGCCTGAAGATGGCATCATCGGTATTGGATCAGGTGGGAATTATGCCTTGGCGGCCGCCCGTGCCCTCATAGACCAAAAAGATATGGACGCTGAAACCATTGCCCGTAAAGGCCTTCAAATCGCCGCCGATATTTGTGTTTATACCAATGGTAATATCATCGTTGAAAAACTATAACTTTCCAGAAAATTTATGACTGAAACAAAAAAAGAAACCTCTAAAGACGCTTCGACGACTCTCTCTTTTTCTCCTCGTGAAATTGTTCATGAGCTCGATAAAAATATCATTGGCCAGAATGATGCCAAGCGCGCGGTTTCCATTGCACTGCGTAACCGGTGGCGCCGAATGCAACTTGATCCTGCTTTACAGGAAGAAGTTTATCCTAAAAATATTTTGATGATTGGACCCACAGGGGTTGGAAAAACTGAAATTGCGCGGCGCTTAGCAAAACTGGCGCAAGCACCTTTTGTTAAAGTTGAAGCCACCAAATTCACCGAAGTCGGTTATGTTGGAAAAGATGTAGAATCCATTATTCGGGATTTGGTTGAAAATGCCATTCACATGACGCGCGATAAAATGCGTGCCACTGTAACGGCGCAGGCTGAAATCTATGCCGAAGATCGCGTACTTGATGCGCTCGTCGGCGCAGAAGCAGGAGAGGCCACCCGCGCATCTTTCCGTGAGAAATTGCGTAAAGGGGAGTTTGATGACAAAGAAATTGAACTGGATTTGCAGGATCATTCCAACCCGCTAAGCAATATGCTTGATATTCCTGGTATGCCTGGCGCTTCCATGAGCATGATGAGCATTGGCGATATCTTTGGCAAACAAGGAAAAACCAAACGCAAAAAAATGACCGTTGAAGATTCGTATGAAATTTTGATGGCCGAAGAAGCGGACAAATTATTGGACGAAGATAAAGTCATTCAAACCGCGCTTGATATTGTTCAACAAAACGGGATCGTTTTTATTGATGAGGTTGATAAAATTGCGGTTAATCGTGATGCCCGCGGCGGTGACGTCTCCCGTGAAGGGGTTCAGCGAGATTTATTGCCCCTTATTGAAGGAACCACCGTCACCACCAAACATGGACAGGTCAAAACAGACCATATCCTCTTTATCGCCAGCGGCGCTTTTCACTACGCCAAACCATCGGATTTGTTGGCAGAATTGCAAGGACGCCTGCCTATTCGTGTCGAACTACGCGCGCTAACAGAAGCAGATTTTGTACGTATTTTGACCGAAACAGAAAACTGCCTCATCAAACAATATAAAGCGTTAATCGCCACAGAAGGGGTTGATTTAGATTTTTCAGATGATGCTATTCATGAGATTGCCCGCATCGCCTTTGAAGTCAATGAAACCGTTGAAAATATTGGTGCACGCCGCCTGCTGACCGTCATGGAAAAATTACTGGATGATATTTCTTTTACAGCGTCTGATCGATCAGGTGAAAAAATCACTATTGATAAGAAAATGGTTCAGGATAATGTCGCGGATCTTGCCAAAAACGCAGATCTCAGCAAATTTATTTTATAAATCCAAACCCATTTGAGGTTTAAATAAACCAGGTTTTTCTTTTCGTATTGCAACTTGCACATGCCTCTGGCGTTTTTCTGCTTCTTCAAATGTCAAAATATCATAATCCCACGCGCTCACTTGTGCGGCATCACGAATGATAAAACTTGTGTAGATACCATGCATTGTTGTCTGACCTGCTTTAATAAGATTTGTACGCGCAAGCGCGGCTTTCAAATTTAATTGGGCCTCCCCATGAACCATCAGTGCTGCACTTTTCCTTGTGCCGTTTCTGTTCGCTACCGCGCAAACCTGATGATAAATTTCTTTGGTAGAACACCATAAAAGCGCGCTAGGTTTTAATTTTACACCATTTAAGTCGTCTTCTTTTCCTGGAATACCAGGAATACAATTTTTCACTTCATAGGCTTTCCAAATGGTACGGTTGCCAATAGGTCTAAAAATCATCGCCGCATAAAAATCAGCAGAAATTTTCGCGGCTTTCATACTATCACGGTATAATCTTAACTTATCATGAGAAGATGTATCATAAACCGCATCTTCAAAATCACGGCAGGCACTTTCAAACATTAGTTTTTGCCCTTGTCTTAGGCCTTTGTCGTAAAGAAGGGCTTCGGTAATCTTTGCAACACGTGACGCCTGATCAACGCTACGATCTTCGCGTTGAACAACTGAGTCAACCTCCAGATCAGTATCAAATATATATTGGTGATTACCAATTTTTTTGGCATTATACCGCACCGCCAATTCATCTAATTTCTGATAACGCACAGGATGGTCACAAACATGCGTTGCATCGGCATATTTGTAATGACGAAAGCGCTCAGGGATATCGCACGATTCTCTGGGAATCCATATCAAGCGCATGGCATGGCCTTGGTCTAGGCAATCCCCACAATAAAATTCATGATGCTGTGGAAGGTAGGTCTCTAATGTTTTGGCACTTGCTGTAATAGATCCGACAAGCTGATCGCTCTGCTTGTGATAAACAACTGCAGATGTCAAATACGCTTCAGGTGTAACCCGTTGATAGAGCATAGAAAGATTTATATATTAAAAGACATAATAATTCGAATAAATAATTTTACCCTTTAACAATGATGATGAAATGGGTACAAAACCCTATGAATTATCCCCCTTTGTTTACCGTTTTATTGATCTGTCTTCTTGTTTTGTCCTTCCCTGCGCAGGCAGAACCACAAAATTCAGCCAAACCCTTGATCCAAATTAAAAAAACCCAAACTTTCGCACTTCCCCTTGACTGTACACCAGGAACAGATTGTTGGGTAATGAACTATGTCGATATGAAACCTGATGATCAAGAAAACACAGACCCTGCCTGCCTTTCACGCACGTACGATTCCCATAAAGGCACTGATTTCGCAATAGCAGGTGGTAAAACCATGGAAAGTGGGGTTAATGTTTTGGTTCCTTTAGACGGCACCGTCCTAAAAGTTAGGGATGGAGAACCTGACCAATGGATGAATGCGGAACAATTAGACGCCATCAAAACCGCCCGAAAAGAATGCGGCAATGCCGTAATCATTGACCATGGTGATAAAACTGAAACAGTTTACTGTCACATGAAACGCAGCTCTATCGTTGTCAAACCCAATCAAAAAGTGAAACAAGGGGATGTGATTGGGCAAGTGGGGTTATCTGGCCTGACTGAATTTCCCCACCTTCATTTTGGTATTATCAAAGACGGAAAAATCATCGACCCCTTCACAGGTCAAGACAATACGCAGCCCTGCGGTAAAATGAAATCTCCTCTATGGAATAAAAATTTGGAATTATCTTATACTCCTTTTGTTATTCAAAATTTAGGTTTTGCCAATGATATCCCTGATCTTTCTTCGATTGAACAAGATGAAGATAGTGCCGTAAATATTCCTTTAGATTCTGAGCTTTTAACATTCTGGGCAGTCTTGTTTGGCGTGCGGGAAGGGGATGAAATTGTCTTAGAAATTAAAGACCCTAATGGCAAAATTTTTGCGCGTAGGGCAATAACCCAAGACAGCAACCGCGCCCGCCAATTTTATTATACAGGCCTTAAAACCGTTCGAAACCCTTTAATAGAAGGGGCTTATACAGGACAGGTCTTCATTAAAAGGAATTATAAAGGACAAATACTAAAGGAAGAAAAATTTTCTGCGGTTCTGGTTTCACAAAATTGAATTATCGCTGGCGCTTTAAATAAACATATAATGCACCCGTTCCTCCATCCTTGGGCTGGGCACTCATATATTTTAGAATATAAGGCTTTAATGCCATCCCGTCCAACCAGAAAGGAACATTGGTTTTTAAAACACCTTGTCCTACTGTTAACCAGTCATCAGTGGTTGATTTAGATTTTCCTTTTCCTGTAATAACCAAAACATGCCGCAAGCCCCGATGATAAGATTGCACAATAAACCGCTCTAACGCTTCATGGGCAACATCCCGTGTCATTCCATGAAGATCGATTCTGGCTTCAATCGGAATTTTTCCTTTACGCAGACGTTCTTCAGTTCTTCGATCCAATTGAGGAGTCTGTTTTTTAGAAACGAGGGGCAATTCTTTTTTTGTAGATTGCGAAGTCTCTACTATTTGGGATTTATCCTCTGGTTTTTGAGGAGAAGAGGGATCTATCTGCTCCAATAACGCTTCAAAATTTTCTTCCTCTGGCGCAACGTCACAAAACTCACGGGTAAATTCTTCCCAAAGCGCATCATTTTCTTCCTTCACGCTATCTTTTTTATTGTCAGAATCATCCATTCATTGTTCTTTTTTAGTTTTTTTTTCGATCTTCTGGCATAATAGATAAGAAATGCAAAACCGACTATATATTATAACCCTTTTTATCCTTATTCTGCTAACGGGTGTGCGGCAAAGCGCGGCTCAAGAACGCTTAACACCTGCTGACGCCGAAGATGTTGCCATCGCCTTTTATAAAACAGGCGGCCTTGTTCCCAATTTTAAAAATTGGATAGAGGAGCGGGAGCCTTACAATCTTACTCCTTTGGCTTTAAGACCCCAAGTGATGGAAGAAGAGCTTTTACGCCTAAATACCGCCTACAAAAATTTTAATCCTGAAAAAGATTTCCTTATTGTAAAAACCACCGCTCTCCTAAAAACCCAGAAAAATGTTGTGGTTGTCACAGACGAACAGGGGGAAGAAACAGAAAAAAACGAATATGAACTGATCATCCGTTTTGATCAAAAATCTGATGTTTTGTATTTCCCTTATCAATTTTTAGAACAAAATATCATGATTGTTCCCCTTAAATTGAAAGATTTAAAGACAACGCCACTGAATAAACTGGATTTTGAAAGGATTAGAGGAGCAACATCTGAAAATATTCCTGTTCCTTTTATTCTAAGACTACGGGCACAAAAAGCGGATATAGAAGAGCCTTACGAAGTGGATGGTTTTGACCAATGGGCGCTCAGCACCGAAGTTGTTTCTATGGAAACATGGAATGAAAATGGCAGCTTACTGTGGGAATATAGCGCTCCTTGGTATGTTTCTCCTCATTCTGAAAAAATTCACAAACTGTATAATGAGAGAGAAAAACAAGAATTAGAGTTTGATGAAACAAAGGCCGTTATAATCCAATAAGAAGGATTTATACTCAGTGTTTTCACAATTGGGACCTTTATTTAAAACAACTTTTCGTCAGGCGGAATCAAATGATACACGCCAGGCCATTCCCCACGAAGAAAAAGACAAGGGGCAAAAAAAACGCGGCGAAGAAAATAAAAAAGAAACAGATGAGGAAGCTTGGGTTGATAATACATCGGTGAGTGTTGGGGCCTTGCGAGCCTTTTTAATTAATTTTTTAAAAACCGCCCCTGAAACACAAAACAGCGATATTATTAATCCTTCCACGCCGCAAAATACCTACTCTCAACGCCCGCCAGAGACAAAACGCCCGACAAGCACAAAAAATGCCAAGGCCGTACGCGCCTATCAATCCATGGCGGCCAAAGCACGCCAAGATAATCCACCGCCCGTTGAAGAAGACAATGAACGGCGAAAATTAACCGTGAATGACATTGAATCCAAAGAATTGAGGGATATTTACAATTTAATCGATGATCTGGATAAGATCGCCAACAAAGGCGTTGAAACATTAAACATTCAAAAAGCGGACACTTTTGTCGAAGCCTTAAAAAACGCAGTCACTTTGGCAAAATCAAAAATTTAAACGATATCCTTCCCCTGAAGTTACTAAAAATTCTGGGCGTGCGGGATCTGATTCAATTTTTTGTCTTAATCTGTAAATATGGGTTTCCAATGTGTGTGTTTCGACATTTTCAGCATATCCCCAAACCTGATCCAGTAAATCCTGCTTTGTGACATCTTTTTTCTGATGGGTATGAAGATAAATCAAAATATCGAGCTCCTTCTCGGTAAGCTTGAATATTTGATCCGTTTTTTGATGTTTTAAAACACTGGACAGGGGATCAAGCGTAAATTTTCCCATTTTTACAGGTTTTAAGGCGGATAACTGCTTCTTTCTAATAAGATAGTGCCGAATATCATCAATAATCACACCCATTCGAAATGGTTTTGGGTATTTTTTGGAAAAAAGAGATGATTTTTCACCTAAATCATCCGCTTTATCATCAATAATTGCAAAATAAGCTGTTTTTTCAGATTTAACCTTCATTTTGTTTATCTGACTGCCGCCCTCCACAAGGCAAACACCCTCAAATTGCGAAGAAGAGCTATACTCTGCCCAGGATGCGTATGGGGTGAGCTCAAGGTCAAGAACTAAGAAACCCTCCTTAAACGCGCTGATAAGCGTCTTATTTTCTGAAATAATGGCAATATCCATGGGTGAAAATTACCTTGCCACGCAAAAAACGACAACCAAAATCCTTTTCCTGCCCCTAACGCCTTAGAATAACGGTTTGAAAATGCAGGAAATCCGCTCTGGCACAAGGATTGCAATGTTATGGATATGGAGAGCTATAACCAAATTTACCGTTCAAACACTGAAAACCCTACCTATAGAAGCGTACAGGCGTGGAAAAAACCGCATATTTCTTCATCATCTCCTCCGTCGCCATCCATTGCGCAACAAAATATACTCCATAGTCTGGACAAAGCCGCTCAAGGGAAAATAGGGACATTTGACGTAGAGCTTAAAAATGCCATGGCCTACACAAATTCAAAGGCGGCGATAACGCCATCGCCACACAATGAGGATTCTTTTCAGTTTAAGGATGTCATTGATGTTATTAACCCGCTTCAACATTTGCCCCTCGTCGGTATGGCCTATCGGGAACTCACAGGGGACGATATCCACCCTATGTCGCAAATTATCGGCGGCGCGCTTTATGGCGGCCCTGTGGGCGCCGTAACAGGCACAGTGAACGCCATTGCAAAAGTGCAAACAGGCAAAGACATTGGTGAACACGCCCTTGAAATGGCAGGAATTCACACCTCCTCGATAAATAAAGAACATCAAGTGGCAAAAGAAAATATTATGCAGGCCTTTGATCCTGAAAATAGAGCAGCGGCCTTGCCAAAAACCGCAAACGCCTTTGTCAGTATGGCTGAACCACAACGTGGTTATGATTATATAGAAGTCGCCGAAGGACGCACGGCAGGAAAAATGAAAGTCAAAAAGAACTGGGCCGTATCTCTTACAGATCAGGAAACAAAACCACTACCTGCTCCTTCATTTGATATCGCCGCCCTTGGCCCGCGTGAAAAAATAACAGGTTTAAATTTGACGCCGATGCCGCCTAAAAAAGAGGTTTAATTAATCGCGCGCACCAAATAATGCTGTGCCTACCCGTATGTATGTCGCGCCTAGCGGTATTGCCTTCTCAAAATCACTACTCATCCCCATACTTAATTCTTTCAAACCATTTTCTTTCGCCAATTTTTGAAGAAAAGCAAAATGAAGGGCAGGGGGTTCCGCCACAGGAGGAATACACATTAACCCAACGATATTTAATCCTTCGCTCTGGCAAAATTTTAAAAATTCAGGAAGTGCCTGCGGATGAATACCCGCTTTTTGGTCTTCCTCTCCTGTATTCACCTGAATAAAACAAGGAAGGTTCTTGTCTTGTTTTTTCATCTCATGTGCCAAGGCGCTTGCCAGTTTTGGCCGGTCAATAGTTTCAATCACATCAAAAAGCGCGACCGCTTCTTTGATCTTATTGGTTTGCAAAGGACCAATCAGGTGAAGTTTCAAATCGGGATAATGGGGGCGCAACTCTTTCCAGTGTTCTATGGCTTCCTGCACACGGTTTTCACCGTAAAGCCGATGACCACAAGAAAGCATCGCTTTCAAAGCCTCTACTGGCTGCTTTTTACTCACCGCAACCAGATGAACATCTTTTCCTACACGGCCAAATTTTTTAGCCGTATCATCTATAATTTTTTGAATCGAGTTTAAGTTTTCTTTTATCGTCATTGCGAGGAGCGTTAGCGACGCGGCAATCCATTTGTTATTTATATTATAGATTGCTTCGCTTTGCTCGCAATGACAAGGAAAATTAATAAAAAAGGGGCACCGAAGCGCCCCTTTAGAATTATTATATCGACTTCGGATTAGAAGTTGATTTGAACACCACCCATAACGGATGTAGCGTCTTCAGAAGCAGCACCAAGATCAGATTGGATATTGCTTACAGATCCACGGAAAGACAAGCCTGGACCTGCTGTGTAGATCACACCACCTGTCCAACGATCTGTTTCAAGATCTGGACCAGTTGCGCCTAGCTCATCATCCTGTGTGAAGTAAGATGCACCGAATTTGAAAGGACCAGTTGTGTAGTCTACACCAGCAGCCCATGTATCAACATCGTTACCAACAGTCATACCATTGTCACCAGCTGTGTAAACAGCACCGATTCCGAATGGGCCAGCATCAACATCTAGACCAACGTTCCATTCTGTCAGGTCGTCTGTTACCGCACCAGCGTTTCCGCCTAGGTTAACAGTTGTATAACCAGCACCAACTGCATAACCGAAGTTTGACATCACGCCTTCATAACGTGCAGCAATCTCCCATGCATCATCATAAAAACCAGCTACATTGTCTACATTGAAACCAGATGCAACAGGTGTTGCAGAGTTAGTATCTCCTACATTGAATGTATAAGAAGCACCAGCTTGGAAACCATTGTAGTTTGGTGTCAAGTAAGTGATTTTTTCTGATGTACCTGTTAGATCGTTATCATAGTCGAAACCATCAACATCCAATGTACCAGCAGGAACGCCGCCAGCCCATGCTGTACCAGCAAGAGCCGCTGCAACAACAGCATTACCAGCAACATAGTTTACTGGGTTGATGTATTGACGGATACCGTCGATGTTTGAGTCAGCTGAAGGAGCAGCAACTTGTAGCAAGTAAGCAGCACCGTTTTCTGAACCCGCATTTACACGACCCCAAGTACCAGACATATAAATGTATGATTCTTCAATTGTGTTAGCGTCATCGCCACCATCAACTTCTGTTTCAACTTGGAAACCGAAAGTTAGGCCATTATCAAGAGTTGATTCACCATTAAAGTGAAGTTCTGTCTCACGAACCATGTCAACATTTTGAACTGATGTACCAACTGCTTCATCTTGGTTCAAATAACCAACATAGTTTTTAGAGTGACCACCGATAGTCAGTTCCATTTGCGCTTGTGCAGGAGCAGAAGCAAGAACTAGACCAGCAATAGCTGCACTACCTAGTAAAAGTTTTTTCATTGTATTTCCTCCAATAGAAAACTTGATTTTATTTTATTCTTACAAAACCTCTATAACCGAACTTTCATAAGAAGCCACCCAGAGAACCCAAGTAACGTCACGATTAAGCCTTTATTCGCCTCAATCGTCAACGCGGCTTTTGTAAAAATGCAACATTTTTTAAAAATTTGTGATATTTTTGCAACAGTGGTCATTTTCGTCGCGCTTGCTACGAATAAGTCTTTTTCCGCGGGAATCATCATAAAGCCTGCTTGAGCCTGCTTTATAGTCGTGCTATTCAATGACAATAAAAGAAAATAAGAATGGAAATTAATATGTTAAATAAACTTTCTTTTTTGATCCTGATCTTGGCTTTACTTCCTGTGGCGGGGTGTTCTGCCGTCAAAGGCGGGGAAGCAAAATACCCATCGGGATTGGACCGTACGAGCACGGGCGATGATGTGTATGGCAAAAAAGAAAGTATTTTCGGTAAAAATGGTCTGGGCATTTTTGGCGGCAAAAAAGATGGCGCGGATGATGGATCAACGGGTATCGGCGTTAACAGCTTCTTATGGCGGGCCTCACTGGATACTGTTTCCTTTATGCCCCTTGCCAGCGCAGATCCTTTTGGCGGTGTCATCATTACAGATTGGTATTCTTCTGAAGAAAAACCAGATGAGCGCTTTAAAGTGAATGTTTTCATTTTGGATAAACAGCTTGTTTCAAATGGCGTAAAGGTTAAGGTTTTCCGTCAAGTGAAAAGCAAAGGGGCCTGGAAAGATTCTAACGTGTCTGACGGAACGGATGTTCAGTTGGAAGATGCCATCCTAACCCGTGCACGCCAACTTCGCGTTGCATCGTTAGAGGAATAAATTTATCAAATAACGTCGTTGCAGAATTTATTCCTGCAATCTAAAAGGTTACAAGAACGAAAAGTCTTGTAATGGCAAAAGAGAATATAATGAGCGAGCGCTACAATATTAAAGAAACCGAAGCCAAATGGCGGAAAGTCTGGACTGATAAAAAATCGTTTGAAGTTACAGAAGACCCTTCCAAACCTAAGTCTTACGTCTTGGCGATGCTGCCTTATCCATCAGGCCGTATTCATGTCGGGCATGTGCGCAATTATTCGCTCTCAGATGTCGTCGCCCGCTATAAAAAAGCCAAAGGCTTTAACGTTTTAAACCCTATGGGCTGGGATGCGCTTGGCCTGCCTGCAGAAAATGCGGCGATGGAACGCAAAACCCACCCTAAAGACTGGACCTATGAAAATATCGCTCAAATGAAAGCGCAGCTTTTATCAATGGGACTGGCCATTGATTGGAGCCGTGAAGTCGCCACCTGTGATCCATCTTATTATAAGCATGAACAAAAAATGTTCATCGACTTTTATAAACAGGGTCTGGCCTACCGCAAAGAATCTATGGTGAACTGGGACCCTGTTGAAGACACAGTGCTCGCGAATGAACAAGTGGTGGATGGCAAGGGGTGGCGCTCTGGCGCGCCTGTGGAACGCCGCAAGCTGTATCAATGGTTTTTTAAAATTACTGAATTCGCCGATGAACTCATTAAAGGTTTGGAAGGGCTTGATCGTTGGCCCGATAAAGTCCGCACCATGCAACATAACTGGATTGGAAAATCCCAAGGGGCAGAATTTAGCTTTGATGTTGTCGGCAATGACGAAAAGATAAAGGTTTACACCACGCGCCCTGACACCTTATTTGGCGCATCTTTTGTGGGTTTGGCCGCGGATCATCCTTTGGCGCAAAAACTAGCGGGAGATAAAAAAGGTTATGATGACTTCATTAAAACCTGCCAATCCACAGGAACTTCGGAAGAGGCCATCGAAAAAGCTGAAAAAATCGGCTTTGATACGGGCCATAAAGTAGCGCATCCTTTTATAAAGGGAAAAGAGCTTCCGATCTATCTCGCTAATTTTATTTTGATGGACTACGGAACGGGCGCTATTTTTGGCTGTCCCGCACATGACCAGCGCGACTTTGAATTCGCTACAAAATATAATCTAGACATTATTCCTGTTGTTCAATCTCCTGATAGTGATCCTCTTCCTTATATTGGTGATGGCCAACTTTTTAATTCTGAATTTTTAAATGGTCTGAATAAAGAAGATGGAATTAAGGCCGCTATTAAAAAACTGGAAGAATTAGGAATTGGCAAAGGTGTTACAAACTTCCGCCTGCGGGATTGGGGGGTGTCACGCCAACGCTATTGGGGCTGCCCTGTGCCGTTTATCCACTGTGATACTTGTGGCCTTATCCCTGTTCCTGAAAATCAACTTCCCGTTGAGCTTCCTTATGATATTAATTACGACAAGCCTGGAAATCCGCTTGACCGCCATCCTACATGGAAAAATGTTGATTGCCCTGAATGTGGGAAGGCCGCGCAGCGCGAAACCGATACTTGCGATACATTTTTTGAATCGAGCTGGTATTTCTTGCGCTACCTTGATCCTGAGAATAAGCAAACAGGCTTCGCCAACGAAAAATCAAATTACTGGATGCCTGTGGACCAATATATTGGCGGCGTCGAACATGCTGTGCTTCACTTGCTGTATTCGCGCTTTTTCATGCGCGCCTTGAAAAAATGTGGCTACGAAGTTCCTGACGAACCTTTTGCGGGACTGTTTACGCAAGGCATGGTCACACATCAGGTTTTTAAAGATAAAGATGATAAGTGGATTTCACCTGCGGAAATTGAACAGCGCGATGGAAAATGGGTCAAGTCTTCAGACGGCTCGCCCGTCAAGGCTGGCGCCGTTACCAAAATGTCGAAATCCAAGAAAAACGTTGTTGATCCGCAAGATATTATCGACACGTACGGCGCAGATGCCGCACGGTTATTCATTTTATCAGACAGCCCTCCAGATCGTGATCTGGAATGGACAGAAAGCGGAATTGAAGGCGCTTGGCGCTTTGTCAACAAACTTCACCGCACAGTGATTGACTCTATAGCAGATATGCCTGCTGTTGATACGCCAAAGCCCGCTTCTTTCTCTGACAAAGCTATGGAATTGCGCCGCGCAGCACATCAAACCATCGTTGGCGTTGCCGATGATATTGACGCCTTCCACATGAATAAGGCTGTAGCCCGTATTCGGGAGCTATCTAACACGCTCTCTGGGTTTAAACCGCAGGACGATGGTGAGAAATGGGCGTTGCGTGAAGGCTATGAAGCGCTTATTCGCCTTTTCAACCCCATGATGCCCCATTTGGCGGAGGAACTGTGGTCACAGCTCGGCCATAAGACTATCCTCGCAGAAACTTCATGGCCTGCTCATGAAGAAGATTTGTTGGAAGCAGATACTATCACCATCGGTGTACAGGTGAACGGAAAAATGCGCGCAAGCATTACCCTACCTGCCAAAGCAAGCAAGGAGGAAGCTGAAAAAATCGCGCTTTCCGAAAAAAATGTCCAAAAAGCACTAGATGGCCAAACGATTAAAAAAGTGATTGTTGTGCCTGGGCGGATCGTCAATGTGGTGGCGGGGTAAGGAAGTGATAAGTGACTAATTACAAGTTACAAAAACTGACTCTCCTGTTCCTTGTAACTTGTGCCTTACAACTATCTGCATGCGGATTTTCGCCCTTGTACGGGGATAGTAAAGCGGTAAATAACGCATCCCTAAAATCAAACTTTGATCAAATTGAAATCGCCAATATTCCTGATCGGTCTGGGCAATATTTACGCAACGCTCTCCTTGATGCCTTGTACAGAAACGGTTACCCCTCTACGCCACACTATAGGTTGGAAATCAGACCGATCGAGGAAAGTATTTCGGATTTTGACATCACAATTGAATCCGAAGCCACGCGTCAACAAATCAGGCTTAAAACAGAAATGGCCTTAATTGATTTGAAAACAGGAAAGACCGTTCTTAATCGCCCGCTTTTGGCGATTACCTCGAATAACATTTTAGAGAGTGAATTTTCAACGCTAATCACAGAACAAAGTGCCCGTGACGCCGCCTTGAATGATCTTGCCCGCCAGATTGAACGGCAACTTGCTCTCTTCTTTTCCAAATAAGCCTCCTTAAAAAACTTATTGACTTTTAATCCTTGTTTGCCATATAACGTCTTTATTGATTGCTTTCATTTGGCAATCCATCGTGGCATTTGAAGGGGCAGCTTGCACCACGTAAAAAAGGCTAAAGAGCGCTGTAGCGTACGAACCGCTATGGTCCCTTAAATTTTAGGAACCTGGCGGAGTCGAGACGCTTTTTTTGTGCC
>Ga0116152_10001407_pt1 | contig 19776 bp, 21 predicted proteins | sample AD_UKC119_MetaG_FD_89894 | JGI IMG/M metagenome (GOLD analysis project Ga0116152, IMG submission 89894) | Active sludge microbial communities of municipal wastewater-treating anaerobic digesters from Hong Kong - AD_UKC119_MetaG | ecosystem: Engineered > Bioreactor > Anaerobic > Digestate...
ATTACGCCACCCCGGCAACCAGAGTTCTGCCGTCAACTACATCATTAACGGTACGGTTCCTGACGCCCGCTAAAGGTCAGTTTATTTCTTGAACCGCCGGGGACAGGTCCCTGTTCCCGGCTTAAACATCCCGCACGGCCATACCATCCGCCATACCGATATCGGGGGCGACAGTATCAACGAGCGGGTGATTCACGACAGCGTACCGGCATTCACCCAACGGGTACCGACCAGCCTGTTGTGCAATGAACCCTGCCGGAGCTGCTGTCGTGCGGCACCGGCTTGCAACGCACTACCCTTCCGGAAAACCGGATATCCGGATTGGTGTCACAGGATGACGCCTTTGTTTTTCTCAGCGCATGACCAGCACGGAACACTTGGCTTTGCGTACGACCTTGGCGGCAGTGGAACCCAGAAAGTAGTCCTGAAAACCGGGCTTGTGTGACTTGATGAGGATCAGGTCGGCACCTTCTTCTTCTGCAACCGCCAGAATCTCGCTGGCCGGCGAACCGGCACGCACCTGGGTCTTGAGCTCAATGCCGGATTCACGGGCGATGTCCGCCAGCTGCTGGCGTGTGGTTTTCAGGGCCTCGGAATGGAAGGCGTCCGGAACCTGTGCCTCGACATAGGCAGGGACCGGTTCCAGCACGTGAACCAGATACAGGCTGGCTCCCGTGTCAGCCAGTGCCTTGGCCTTTGCGATCATTTCCTCGCCCTTGTTGGTATGGCTCAGATCGACTGGAATGATGATGCGCTTATACATGTTTTCCCTCCTGTTGGGGTGCTCAAAAAGCTTCCTGATCATACAATGATAAACCAAACACCCCATATCCATCATGACAATCCTCAAGGGATTACCGGATCACGGTCGGCTGCAGCCGGGGAAAATGCCCGCACACAGCGCTGACACCGGGATTTTACGCTGTCAGGGGCAGACCGTCGGCACCGAACATGCCCTCAAACAGCGGTGAACTCAGGTAACGCTCCCCCGAATCCGGCAAAATCACCACGATGGTTTTGCCCCTGTTTTCCGGGCGTCCGGCAACTCTGGCAGCAACAGCCACTGCGGCACCACAGGAAATACCGGATAAAATGCCTTCCTCGCGGGTCAGCCGCCGCGCATAATCCAGCGACTCCTCACCACTGACCTGTTCCACCTGATCCAGCAGGGCAATATCCAGCACCTCGGGAATAAACCCGGCACCAATCCCCTGGATTCTGTGCGGCCCCGGCTTGATCACATCCCCCTGAAGCTGCTGGGTAATGACCGGGCTTTCAGACGGCTCCACGGCAATGGACTGGATGGCCTTGCCACGGGTGTGCTTGATGTGGCGTGAAATACCGGTAATGGTGCCGCCAGTCCCGACGCCGGCCACCAGAATATCGATTTTTCCATCGGTATCACGCCAGATTTCCGGCCCGGTAGTCTGTTCGTGAACCAGTGGATTGGCCGGATTCCTGAACTGCTGCAGCAGAACATAGCGCTCCGGATCGGCAGCAGCAATCGCCTCGGCTCTGGCCACTGCACCCTTCATGCCTTTTGCTCCTTCGGTCAGGACCAGCCGGGCACCAAAGGCCGCCAGCAGCTTGCGCCGTTCCAGGCTCATGGTTTCCGGCATGGTCAGGGTCAATGGAATACCTCGGGCAGCCGCCACAAAGGCCAGTGCAATCCCGGTATTCCCGCTGGTAGGCTCCACCAGCTCCCGACCCGGCGTCAGAATGCCGCGTTCCAGCGCATCCGCCACCATCGCGGCACCAATGCGGCACTTGACCGAATAGGCCGGATTGCGCCCCTCGATCTTGGCCAGCACGGTAACATTATCAACCCCGATGACACGATTCAGACGCACCAGCGGTGTATGGCCAATGGAAAGGGAATTATCTGCATACCAGTTGGACATGGTCTTCTCCTGAAAATGAACAGCGACCTTATCCATGTCGCAGTAAAAAGAAAAATGATAATAATAGAATTACTTATCAATCAAAATGATAAAGCAACGGGCATCTACCCTGTACAAGACCGGAAGATCGGCAAACCAGCAGCCTAATGTTGCGCCGGTTACCGGAAAATACTGGATCGGGGTAAAAATGGCACTACAATCCCCCCGCACAAGACTTGCACGCTATAAAGGAATTCCACGCATGCACCACACTCCGCTCACTACCGAGGAATGTGATGATTTTTTATTGGTAAAACAGAAAGCCCACTGTTTTGCCTTGCAGTTCGGCGCAGAAACCACACCCGAACAACGCATGACCTGCCACTTTCTGGAGCACAATCAGGACATGAGCCGGGACATGAATGCACTGGTACTGGCACCGGCACAGGACGTGCCACTACTGAGCCACCGGATTGTGTCATTCCTGAGCGCACACCTGCGCATCAACGACCGCACCGGGCTGGAAAAAAGCATTCTCAACGGCATCAGGCACCAGTACAACAGACAGCAGGAGCAGCAGCTGGAACATAAAACAAACCATCCTGCACCTACCCTGCGGTCCACCCACCATCAACCAGCAACGCCGTTCCCGTCACCATGGCGGCTGCATCTGAAGCCAGAAAGGTAACCGCGCCCATGACATCCTCCACCTCCCCCACACGCGGCAGCCGGATCATGGAATGAATCCATGCCAGACGCTCCGGACTGCTGAAGGTCGGCTCGGTCAGGGGGGTACGGATGAAGGTGGGGCAGATCGTATTGATGCGGATACGTTTCGGCCCCCACTCGATGGCCATGGCCTTGGTCATGCCTTCCAGTGCATGCTTGCTGGCACAGTAAACCGCGCGCTCTGCCCCGCCCACATGTGCCATCTGGCTGGAAATATTGATGATACTGCCACCGGTTCCGGCCTGCGCCATGCCGCTGGCCACCTCGGTGGAAAGGAAGTAGGCAGCCCGCAGATTAATCGCCATAACGGCATCAAAATCTGTAGGCCGGGTTTCCAGCGCCGGACTGTGGCGCGCCGTTCCCGCACTGTTGACCAGCACCTGATAGGCGGGACGCTGCTGCAGGGCAGTCTGAACCGCAGCCAGGTCCGTGATGTCGAGCACCAGCCCCTCGGCCTGCAGACCGGCTTCCTGCATCGCGGTCACGGCGGCCTGCAAAGCCTCCGGTGTCCGTGCCACCAGCGTCACCATCGCCCCCGCCTCGGCCAGAGCCACTGCACAGCCCAGACCGATCCCGCGTGAGGCACCGGCCACCAGTGCACGACGCCCGTCCAGACGGAATGAGGGCGTACGCGGCAGAACCGGCGTCATGCCGGGAAGGGCTGTTCGGACTTCAGTGCCATCAGTGTTCCGTTGATGCTGGCTCCCTGCTCCACATTGATTTCCGTGTAATGGATATTGCCGACCACTTCGGCGGTGGATTTGAGTGAGACCCGACGGGTGGAGTAGATGTCGCCGGAAACCTTGCCGGACACCACCAGCAATGGCGCACGGATTTCCCCGGTCACCTGGCTGTTTTCCTGTACAAACAGGGAAGCATTGGAATCATTCGGTGCCACGATATTGCCGTTTACCCGCCCCTGCAGGTACAGCTCACCGCTGAAAGACACATCGCCGATAACTTCAATATCAGCCTCGAACAGGGAAGCCGACGCGCCGCCGGAACCGGTTTTTGTCATAGTAGTTTTCCTCTCACCAAACGGAAATCAGATCAGCCGAAACCCCCGGCTGTTTGTTTCAGCCGCGCAGCTGCATCAACTCTTTCTCAAGGGCAGCGATGGTATCATCACGCTGCTGCAAGTCCTGCAACAGTGCATCCATCCGGGCCTCTGTCGCACCAAGGCGCTCCATTATATCTTCATCCACCGCAAGTTTCCCAATCCGTTTCAGATGCTCCAGCTCATCCTGCGACTGCTTGAGATCACGCCGTAATGTCGCGTTATCGCGGTGACACTGCTCCAGACGGGAGCGGGCCCCGAACGGGTCATTGCCAAGCTCATCCTGCACGGTCTCATGCCGGACTTCCGTCACCAGCCCCCGGAACCACCAGCCGGTCAGCAAACCGGCCCCAACGGCAAGCAACACCACAAAAAATATCTGACCAATCAGGTAAAGCACGTACACACTCCAGATTTGCAGCGCCCATGTTGCGGCAAAAACCGGCCGGTATCAAGCTGCCGGAACCTTGTCAGCCTGCCGCAAAAATACTTCTCGACCGCTTTTTATAGGCTATCATCAGTTATCCTGTGTTATGTTTATGGCTGCACGGGAAGTCAGTCTCCCAAAAAACCCATCGGTTATCATTGCGCCATGCTTGGAAAACTGTTTACCGGAAAAAACAACAACGAACTGCCAGCCGTTCCAACGGGATTCCAACTGGAGCAGGAACGCGGTCTGCGTCTGTCAGGCCATTACCCGGCCCGCCAGTCATGGCGTCACCTGAGCCACCATGTCAGCCGCTATCCCCATGATCTGCGTGCCCACACCCAGCGCATCCTGCTGGCGCGGGAGGAAACCCTGCGTGATCAGCTGGAAGGCTCGCTGCTCGACCTGCTGCTGGCCCTCGGCAGTGCCGGCAGACAATTACGGCAGCAGCTGCTGGATGCCACCCTGGACAGCCTGCCGGAGCACAGTCGCCAGCGTTTCACTGACTGGATGACTGCAGAGGAAAAGCCGGCGCTGGAGGCCGAATGGTTCAGCGGTTCAGTGCTGGCACGCGGACAGCCGACCCGTCACCTGAAGCTGGTACGGCAGCAGCGCACCCGGTCGGACAGCAGCTATGCCAGTGTCCTGGAAGAGGCCCGTGCCAGCCTTGACTACGGGCAGATTGAGCTCGCCCAGCAGCTGCTGGAGCGGGAAATCACCGAAAATCGCCACACACCGGAAATTGAACGGGAACTGCTGGGCATCTACCGCCACACCCGCAACCGGGACATGCTGGAACAGCTGACGGAGGTCATGATTGCCAAAAGGATTGACTTGGGTCCCGACTGGCTGGCAACCTGCACAGAGGCTGCAAACTGGTAAAAACAAATATGCTGAATCCAATAACCAAGCCATTGAATGTTGCCCTGTTAAGCATCAGCGCCCATAACCGCGCCATTCTGGAATTCTTCTTTGCCGGTGCAGGACGGCAGCTGTTCACCACCACCGACACCTCACAGGCAGAGGCCCTGATTGTGGACTTCGACCATCCGGGTGCTGAGCAGGAGTGGGCCGAATTCACCCGCACCCGCCCCCGACCGGCCATCATTCTTTCCATTCGGGAAATCAACGCCCCCAATACGATCTGGGTGCCCAAACCCCTGACCTCACAGTCCCTGACCCATGCAGCAGACAAAATCAGGGCTTTGCTGCCCCGCAATGCCGCTGCTCCGTCTCCGGCAACAGAGGAACCGGAACCAGCACCGCCCATACCTGTGCAGCGACCCGCTCCAGCGACCACGCCATTCGGTCTCGGTGAGCAGCGCAAACGTACCGTGCCCCTGCCCCGCAAACCCCCGCCACTGATCCGCCCCGAACCGGCAGCAGAGCCTGCACCGCCTCCCATGCGCCCGGCTCCAGACAGGACAGCCCCGCCACAGGGGCAGGTGTCCGCATCACCCACTCCCGGCCCGGCAGCCGGCCCCGGGGAAACCGGCATCACCCCGCCTGCTCCCGCTGAAAAAAAGGATACCGGCCCCACGCCCGAGGAAGAACAGCGCTGGCAGCAGCTCTGTGGTACCGAGGAAGGGCAGATCAGCATCCGCACCTGGCATGAAAGTGCCCGCCTGTTCACACCGGAAAACTACCTGCTGAACACCATTCTGGAAGCCCTGCAGCTGGTGCGTCAGTCACGCCAGCCGACCCAGATTCGCCTGCCGCACAATGAGTTCATTCTGCTGATGCCGGATGTCAGTCTGGTTTATCTGACCATGGACCTGTATTCGGAGTCATTCACCCGCCTGTGTGAAGCCCCGATCCAGAAGGGCGATGCCCGGCTGCACCTGCCCAGCACCCAGGAAATGACCCTGCTGGCCGAGCAGGTACGCCGGGATGCCCGCCACACCCATGATCTGGAAGCCCTGATCTGGACCAGCAGCCTGATTACCTCGCATGGACGCCTCAACCGCAATACGGATGCCGGAAAACCCCTGTACCTGAGAGCCTGGCCCAATCTGACCCGTCTGGAGCAGTTTCCCCATGCCCTGCGTATTGCTGCCATCTGGAGCCGGAAGCCGGGCAATGTTTTTGATGTGGCGCAATGGCTGGACATTCCCCAACGTTATGTCTTCGCCTTTCATACCGCTGCCAATGCCGTGGGCCTGTTTGTTGCCGATCAGGACAAGATACAACAACGCCGGGACAAGCCGGTTGAGCAGAAAAACCGGGGGCTGTTCTCCCGGCTGCTAAGACGCCTACTTGGAGGGGGCAGAAAGTAACAACCATGATCACCAGCAACAAGAAAATCATATTCACCGGCCCGGTGGGAGCAGGGAAGACCACGGCAATCGAAACCATCAGCGACATTCCGACCATCACCACGGACGAGTATGCCTCTGACATGACCAAAAGCCGCAAGCCCCAGACAACAGTTGCCATGGATTACGGCCTGATCAACCTGGGGGACGCCGAGCGCATCCACCTTTACGGCACACCGGGTCAGGAACGCTTCGACTTCATGTGGGACATTCTCACCAAGGGTGGCATCGGCCTGATCCTGCTGCTGGACAATACCCGCAAGGACCCGCTGCAGGACATGCGCTTTTACACCAACTCCTTCCGCGAGTTCATCGAGCAGCGCCAGATGGTGGTGGGCGTCACCCGCATGGACCTGCAGCGCAGGCCGGAACTGAATGACTATCGTCTGTGGCTGGAACAACTGTCCCTGCATGCACCGGTATTCGAAGTTGATGCACGCGAACGGGCCGATGTCATCCTCCTGATACAGGCCCTGCTATACGCCCTTGATCCGGGAGTGACAACCTGATGAGCGAATACATCGTCACTGACAATCTCTATCTGGGAGCCACCCCTGGCGGCGTATTCTATGCAGTGCAAAGCGATGAATCCGAACCTGGCCGCCAGTTCATCCACAAACTGCTGCAGGAAGACGACACACCGGTCTTCAGCGAGGATGTTGCCGCCCGCCTCAGCGGCCTGCGCAAAAAGCGCGCTCTGGAGCTGACCCACTGGCTGCAGGAAGCCGGCATGATCATGGGACTGGAACAGCAGGAAACCGCCCCCCGGGAAACACTGGAGCAACTGCTGCCACGCCTGCTGCGCCCTCTCTCGGACGAAGGCCGCGCCATCCTTGCCGAAAGCCGGGGACTGTACCTCGGCAGTGCCGGCTTCCCGCACGAGGCCGCCGAAGAGCTTGCCGCCCTCAGCGCCAGTCTGGCGGGTGTATACTCCCGTCACAGGGAGTTACTAAAAGGCAACCTGGGCTATCAACAGCACGCCTGGGGGCTGATTGATACCAGCGGCAACAGCGAAATCGGCTTCTGGCCACTGTACATCGGCAGCAGTCGCTTCACCCTGATCATCGCCGGGGTCCCGCAGCTGAACCAGCCGGTATTCCGGCAGCTGATCTGGGCACTGGAGCGGCGTTATGGTGCCAGCTGAACCCGAGTCCATGGGACTGACTTCATCCGGTTTACCGGATTATGAAAAATGCCCCGAAAATACCAATACTGACTGATATTGAACGAGGAGAATAAATTTTATGCGCGCCGAAATGCTGAATTCCATCCTGAGTGACCTGAACGGCTCATCCGCCGATATTGAAGCTTCTGCCGTCCTGTCTGCCGACGGGTTAACCATGGCCTCACTGCTGCCATCCACCATGGATGAAGACCGGGTGGGAGCCATGAGTGCCGCCATGCTGTCGCTGGGAGACCGCACGGCGGAAGAACTGGCCCGGGGCGCACTGGAACAGGTCCTGATCAAGGGGGCCAACGGCTATATCCTCATGACCCATGCCGGCAAGGATGCCGTCGTCACCGTGCTGGCCAAACCCAATGCGCGGCTGGGACTTATCTTCCTGGATGTCAAGCGTGCAGCGGAAAGCATCTCCAAGATCATCTGAGTTTCGGAGCCGCCTTCCCGGACCACAAGCCCCTTGCTGAAACGTGCCAACTGGTTTTGAACATGAACTGGAAAATCCGCCCCTCAATCCTCGCTCCGGCCTGCAGCATGGCAATACTGCTGCTTCCGCTGACCGTATTGCGGGCCGAGACCATCACCATCCAGACCAATGATACCCTGAGCGAGATCATTTCACGTTACTATCCGGGCCACCCCGATCGGCGCGCCCTGATGCAGGCGATACTGGCGCGTAACCCCGACGCCTTTCGCGGCAATATCAACAACCTGATTGTCGGCAGAACACTGACACTCCCGCCACCGGACTATACGCCGGTGTCCCCTGAATCCCGGCAGGCCCTGGAGCAGGTGCAACTGCAGCAGCAGCTGCAGGATATGGCACAACAGAAACAGGGGCTGGAAGATACCCTGCAGAATACCCGCTCACAGCTGCAGGCGCAGCGGGATGAACTGCAGCAGACCCGCAGCCGGATGGAGCAGGAGCAACAGGCATTAAAGGCACGGAACGATGAGCTGCAGCAGGAAAGCGCTTCACTCAGGGAGACCCTGTCAGCCCTGCAGCAGTCCCGCAGCCGGATGGAACAGCAGGTCGAAACCCTGCGCACGGACAAGGGTCAGCTGGAAAGCGGCGGCAATGACCTGCAACTGCAGCTAAGCGCCCTGCAGGATCAGCTGCAGCTGCTGGAGGGTGACAAAAAACTGCAGACCGAACAGGTCAGCAAACTGGAGCAGGACAATGCGACCCTGGCCAATGTCAGAACCCAGCTTGAAGCCCGGCTGGACAAGCTGGAGCAGGACAACGAGCGCCTGACCAACGAGAACGGCGACCTGCAGGTACAGCTGGGACAGAGCCAGCAGACCCTGGATGATTTCAACAGTCAGGCGGCCAACCTGCGTACCCAGCTCGCAGAACTGAACACCCGCAATGCCGCCCTGCAGAATGACCTGCAACTGAGCAAACTGCAGCAGCAGGATGAAGTCGAGATCAATCCCGGCCCCTCACGTTTCACCACACTCTGGCCCTGGCTGCTGGCGCTGGTACTGCTGCCGCTGGCCTGGCTGCTGGGACGCCGCAGCCGCCCCGAACCCAAAGCGATACCGGCCCCTGCACAGCCCAAACCCGAATCCCCGCCACCACAGGCCACGACCCGGATACCACCGCCTCCGCCCCCCGCACATTCTGCAACCGTACCGGTCGAACCCGTCACGGCAACGGTCAGCACAGATCAGTGGACACACCATGAGCGTGCAGGCAAAGCCACACCGGAACCCGTAGCTCGCTCCGAGACAGTACCGGCACCATCCACCGCGTCTCCGGCCACACCGGGCCACCCGGATGCCGCGCTCAAGCTGGCCATTGCCCGCGCCTATCTGGATCTGCGCAATGCCGATGCGGCCCAGGACATTCTGCAGGACGTACTGACCGAAGGCGGAAGCCGGCAACAGCAGGAAGCCCGCGAGATTCTTTCATTTATCAACTGAATATCCATCAGATACAGTTAATCAGCCACTCCTTCCCGGCCATCCCGGTCCGGATTCCTCCGGCCAGCCACTCCCCATAGACTGAATCAATCAGTCATCATGTCCCGGTTTTCATAAAACCCCCGTGAGTACCTGTGAAACCCGATCCTTTGCCTGCTGCCCCGAAACTGCGAGGAGTATTCCAACATGCATATTTCTTGCCCAATACAGGAAATGGGTGTTCTATACTCGGAAAACCGTTTATTTTCGAGGGAGCCCATCATGGCTGATACCGGTACGCAGAACCATCGAACCTTCATCCCCCAACTGGCCCTGCTCGCCCTGAGCCTGGCCGGTGCCATCACACTGGTCACCGTAGTACTCCAACAGGACAATATCGAAATTTCCCTGACCCGGAATGTACGCAAGGCACTGGCCAACGCCGACCTGCCTCCGGTACAGATTCGCTTTGATGGCCGGGACGCCACCCTGACGGGAGAACCGGCAACCGAATCACAGACCGGTGCCATTATCGATACCGCCAGCGCCGTTCCCGGTGTCCGAACCATTCACAACCGGATGCAGGTACTGCCGCCAGAACCGGATGCCGCCCTGCCGGAAACCCTGGAGCTGCCAGCCCGGTTTGAAAATGGCCTCTATGTCCCTTCCCGGAATCACACCCTGGAAATGATTGACCTGTCAGCCGTGCACTTTGTCCCCGCCACCGCCGACATCGCCCCCGATGCCCAGCCGGTACTGGATAATTTTCTCAAGGCCCTGCAGGACTTTCCGGGCGTGATCATCGAAATTGCGGTCCATACCGATAACCAGGGCAGCCCGCTGGGCCAGCTGACGGCGTCTCGGGAGCGGGCCGAGGCCCTGAAGCAGTACTTCATCAACGGGGGTATTCCCCGGCAGCAGCTGGTGGCCAGGGGCTATGGCTCCACCAGACCCCTTGTCAGCAACACCCACGGTCAGGATCAGAGCCGAAACCGGCGGGTGGAAATCACGGTACTCAAGGAGTAAGTTATGAATCTGCCTGTGTCCCCGGTCATACTCGCAACCCTGGTCAGCCTCCTGCTCGGCATGCTGGCCGGAATGGCGCTGGCCCACTATCAGCGCCGGACACAGGCAAGCCAGTTGCGCCTTGCCAATGCCGAGCTGCGGTACCAGTATCACCTGATGCTGGATGAAACCGCCAGCCTGAAAGATGAAGTCAAGGTACTCAATCGTCAAAATGCCGAACAGCAGACTCAGGCCCGACAGCCGACAGAAACGGCCATCCCGGTACCCACTCCCGGACCGGAGCCGGCTAACGAAACTTACCTGAAAATCAGGAAACAACTGGAACGGGCACGCAAAACCATCGAAAAGCTGAAGGGCGAGCTGGGTCTGCGCGAACACCAGCTGCAGGAACTGGAACAGGCCAGACAACGGTTAAAACAGCGCCTCGACCAGATACAGACCCTGCCCGCCCCGGCCCGCATTGCCAGCCTGCCAACGCCACCATCCCGTCACAACGGGCCGGTGAGTGGACACGATGACCTGCAGAAAATCGAAGGCATCAGCCCGGACATGGCACGCAAGCTGCAAAACCTCGGCTTTATCAGCTATCGTCAACTGGCTGAATGTGGCAACGGCGAATTTCGCCAGATCCAGCGCCTGTTTCGCCTGCCGGATCCCCGGATCATGCTGGCCTGGAGAAAAAGCGCCTATCACCTGTATCAGGCCAAATATGGCCACCCGGCACCGGCACAGTACCCCGTGCAACGCCGCACCGGTACCGGCTGAAAACCCGCAGCCTACGCCAGCCCGAACAGGCGTTCGGCATTGGCCGTGGTGATGGCCGCTATCTGTTCGGCTGTGGTGTCTCTCAGGCGGGCCAGCCCGGCAGCAATCACCGGCAATCGGGTGGGATCATTGCGCTTTCCACGCCAGTGACTGTCGGGCTGGTCCGGTGCATCGGTTTCCAGCAGCAGGCACTCATCCGGCAAAGTGGCCACAATCCGGCGCAAACGCCGGGCACGCTCATAAGTGATCGTTCCGCCGATTCCGAACATGAACCCCATTCCCAGCAGCTGATCCGCCTGCTGCTGACTGCCGGCAAAACTGTGCACGACCCCCCGCAGACCGCCAATCTGGCGCAGGTACTTGAGCACATGATCCACCGAACGACGCGCATGGATAATCAGGGGCAAATCAAAATCACGCGCCAGTTTCAGCTGTGCGACAAACAGCGTGATCTGGCGCTCGGTATCCAGATCGGGAAGAAAGTAATCCAGCCCGCACTCACCGACAGCAACAGGGCGGTATTCACGCAACCAGTGCGTCAGCAGCTGCAAATGGGCATCCTCATGCTGATCCAGACAGATCGGATGCAAGCCGTAACTGGCGTGAAAGTGCGGGGAAGTGGCGGCAAGATGCCGGATACGCTCCCAGTTCGAATACGCAACCGCCGGTAATACCAGATCGGTGACCCCGGATTCGCGCATTGCCCTGATCAGGAAATCACGGTCCGGATCAAAATCCGGATCATCAAAATGGCAATGGCTGTCAATCAGGCGCATCAGGCATACCGGTCGGTGGCTTTATCGAATCCCTTCAAGGTAGCATAATCCGGATGACAACCACTTGAATTCCGGAAACGCCATGGACACTCACCAGCCTGTACGCCTGCTGCAGATCAGCGACCTGCACTGTTTTGCCGGGGATGACAGCGCCCTGTTATGGTCTGACCTGCCGGTACAGCCCAACCGCCAGCTCAGCCGCTTACTGACACACCTGCAGCAGCTGCCGGACCGGCATGATGCCCTGATCATCAGCGGTGATCTGGCCCAGGAAGAAACGGCTGCCACTTATGAGCGCCTGGGTCAGCTGCTGGAAGGCTTAGGCCTGCCGATTTATGTCCTGCCCGGCAACCATGATGTGCCATCACTGATGCGCGTACACCTGACCAATGCCGACGGCCAGCCACATTACCAGTCAACAGTGAGGATTGGCGACTGGCAACTGCTGTTTCTGGATACCAGTAAACCCGGTCATCCGGACGGACATCTGGAGCCGGAAAAACTGGCCCTGCTGGAGCAGCAGCTGTCAGCAGCGCAACAGACCCCGACCCTGATTTTCATGCACCACCATCCGGTACCGATCAACAGTCCCTGGATGGATCACATGGGCCTGCAGCAAGCCGAACGGTTCTGGCAGCTACTGGCGCAACACCCCCAGGTCAGAGGCATTGGTTTCGGACACATTCATAATGCGTTTGAAACCCATATCGAAACGGCAGCGGGCCATTCGGTACAGGTCTGCGGCACCCCGGCCACCTGCATACAACTCGGGCACGAAACCGAAAAAATGACGGCACTTCATACCCGTCCGGGCTGGCGTGAATGGATATTGAGCCAGACGGGAACAATCTCCAGTCAGGTAAATTACCTGGACCCGGCGGTAGAATAACAGCGCAGCTAATGCTGCTTTAACGGATGGGACCTGCCTTGTTTTCATCCTCGGCACAGGATGAAGACGGGCAGTTGATCGCCTGTCTCAGACCCTCCACCACCCTGGAAAACTCCTTCCAGCGCCCCTGCATGATACGGTTGATTGCCGTATTGAAATTCCTGGAATCCTGACCGCCGTCCTGCTCCTGCCGAACGACAGACGGAATGGCGGGTTCAGGTTTATGGCCTGAACAACCAGCAGCCTGTATGTGCATGCCTGCAACTCTCCATTAATAAAAAACCACTTGCCTGCGGTGCCTCTGTTCTGACAGTTTCCGGTGGAAAGCCCCGGACGGGTTTACAGATTCCGGATTAACGGAAGATTTTTACCGACTGTCATCAAGGTGATAGCGTCGTGCATCTCACCATGGCCCCTGTTTGACAGCCTGCCCGTAAAAGCGTAACGTCCTGCCCCGGTTCAGGTGCATCCTTAAGATGTGAAACGGGAAGACTGGTGCGCAATCCTGCAATTCCAGCGCTGCCCCCGCAACGGTAAGTGATGGCGGTTTGATATAAAGCCACTGTGCAGTTCAGCACGGGAAGGCGTCAGGCCGCAAAGCACAAGCCCGGAGACCGGCCTGACCAGACGCGGCAGCAGACAAAGCTGCCATATTGCTTTCCCAGCTGCGCGGTGGGCGCATTACAGGATTTCCGTCATGAAAACCCCGATTTATTCTGCAGCTGTCACAGCTGCTTTCGGCACTTGCCTGTTCACCACTCCCCTGACGCCGTCACAGGCAGCCGAACCGGCCTCCGGAACAGCCAGCGGCCTGCAGGAGCCGCTTGAGATTGTCATTACCGCCGGGCGCAAACCCCAGGGTATCAGCGAGACACTGGCTCCGGTAACCGTCATCACCCGTCAGGACATTGAAGCCCGTCAGGCTGACAGTGTGGCCGAAGTGCTGCGTCAGGTTCCCGGCCTGAGCATCACCAACAACGGCGGCCTCGGCAAGCAGACCGCCATCCATCTGCGTGGTACCAATGACAAGCATGTGCTGGTACTGGTGGATGGCATCAGGATCGGCTCGGCCACGCTGGGCAGTACCGCCTTTGAGAACCTGCCTCTGGAGCAGATCGAACGCATTGAGGTGGTGCGCGGCCCACGCTCCAGCCTGTATGGCTCCGAAGCCATTGGCGGCGTAATCCAGTTATTCACCCGCAAGGGTTCCGACGGTACCAAAGGCATCAAGCCACAGCTCAGCATCGGCTACGGCAGCCATGATACCCGCAAGGCGGCACTCAACCTCTCCGCCGGTGACAGCAAGGGCAGCTGGTTCAATCTGGATGCCGCCACCCTGCGCACGGACGGCTTCAATGTGCTCGACTATTACACCGACTACCCGCCGCCGGACTATGCACCGACGCGGGTTACGGAGCCGGACCGGGACGGGCATGCCAATAACAGCCTTTCCCTGCGGGCCGGCCACCGTTTTGCCAATGATATCGCCCTGGAATTCAGCGCCCTGCAGGCTCAGGGGGATAATGAGTTTGATGGTGCCTATCAGAACATGAGCGACTTCAGGCAGCAGGTCCTCAGTGCAAAACTCACAGCCCCAATAGGGGCGGAGACGGCCCTGAGCGCCCAGATCGGTCAGGCCCGTGATGATCTCGACAGCTTCAAGGACGGCGTCTACAGCAGCACCTTCAACACCCGCCGCGACAGTGCCACCCTGCAGGCGGATACCCGGCTCGGCAACCGCACCAGCCTGAGCTTCGGCCTTGACTTCCTGCAGGAAAAAATAGAAAGCAATTATGCCTATGCAGTCGATTCGCGTGACAATACCGGTCTGTTCCTCAACAGCCAGTTTCAGTTCGACAGGCAGAACCGCCTTGATTTTGCCCTGCGCCATGATGACAACGAACAGTTCGGCACCAAGCCCACCGGCAGCCTGGCCTTCGGCCACACGTTCAGCAATGGTGTGCAGGCCACCCTTTCCTATGGCACGGCGTTCAAGGCTCCGACCTTCAATGACCTTTACTACCCCAACAGCGGCAACCCGGATTTGCAGCCGGAAACCAGCCGCAATATCGAGCTTGGCCTCAACGGTATCCATCCGCAGGGTGACTGGTTCGTCAATGTGTTCCAGAACCATATTGACGACCTGATCGAGTGGCAGGACATCGGCGGCAATGTCTGGCAGCCCATGAATGTGGACTCGGCCCGGATTCGCGGGCTGGAGCTCGGTGCCACGGCTCATGTCGGTGACTGGCGTCTGGCAGCCAATGCCACCCTGCAGCAGCCTCAGGCCGACTCCGGCATCAATCAGGGCAACACCCTGCAATACCGCCCGGAGCGGATACTGAATCTGGACCTTGACCGCCGCTTCGGGTCACTGTCTGTCGGTGCCAGCGTGCATGGCGAAAGCAAGCGCCATACCGATGCCTACAACAGTGCCGAACTGGGCGGTTTCGGTACGCTGGACCTGCGTGCCCGCTACGATATCAGCCCGGACTGGAAACTGGGTCTCAAAATCGGCAATGTGCTGGACAAGGACTATGCCTTGAGCCGCAACTACCGTCAGGATGGCATCAATACCCTGCTGACCCTGGATTACCAGCCCTGAGATCACACCCATGCCCGCTCTGATGGTACAGGGATGCACGTCCGACGCCGGAAAAAGTACGCTGGTGGCCGGGCTGTGCCGGGTATTGAAACGACGCGGCCTGTCGGTTGCACCCTTCAAGCCCCAAAACATGGCCCTCAACAGTGCCGTGACCCCGGACGGGGGTGAAATTGGCCGGGCACAGGCGCTGCAGGCCATGGCTGCCGGCATTGCCCCGAGCGTGCACATGAACCCGGTGCTGCTGAAGCCCAATACCGATACCGGCGCACAGGTGATCCTGCAGGGGCAGGTACTGGGGAATCTGGAAGCGCTGGATTATCATGACTACAAACCCCGGGCGGCGGCAGCGGTTTTTGATGCCTGGGAGCGACTCCAGGCGCAATACACTTACCTGCTGGTTGAAGGGGCTGGCAGCCCGGCAGAAATCAACCTGCGCGCCGGTGACATTGCCAACATGGGGTTTGCCGAGCGTGCTGACTGCCCGGTGATCCTGATTGCCGACATTGACAAGGGGGGTGTATTTGCCCATCTGGTCGGTACGCTGGCGCTGCTGTCAGCCTCGGAACAGGCACGGGTCAGGGGCTTTGTCATCAACCGCTTCCGGGGTGACCGCCGTCTGCTGCAGGGGGGACTGGACTGGCTGGAGCAGTATACGGGCAAGCCGGTACTGGGTGTATTGCCCTACCTGCACGGCCTGCATCTGGATGCCGAGGATGCCCTGCCCGAATCCAGCCCGGCCCCCTTCAATGCCGGGGTCGGACAGCCTCAGTCCCAACGGCTCCGGGTCATCCTGCCATTGCTCCCCCATATCAGCAATCACACCGACTTTGAACCGCTGCGCCTGCACCCGCAGGTGGAGCTGGTGTATGTACGGCACGGCGATACCCCTCCGGCAGGCGACCTGCTCATTCTGCCCGGCAGCAAAAACGTCGGCTTTGATCTTGACTGGTTGCGGGCACAGGGTTGGGAGGCCGCCATTCACCGGCACCTGCGTTATGGCGGTAAACTGATCGGGATTTGTGGCGGCCTGCAGATGCTGGGCCAGTATATTCATGACCCGCAGGGCATCGAAGGCACACCCGCCCGTCATCCGGGTCTGGGGCTGCTGGCGCTGGAGACCACACTGGAAACCGGCAAACAGCTCAGCAACCGGCACGGCTTTCTGGCCCCGGCCCTGCATACCGGTTCCGGCACCACACCCACCACAGCCCAAGCCAGTGTCAGCGGCTATGAGATTCATGCCGGGCACAGCCGGGGGCCGGCCCTTCTGCACCCGGCACTGCAACTGATGCCTGATCGTACCAACCAGCCGGTACCGGAAGGTGCGGTATCAGCCGATGGTCAGATCATGGCAACCTACCTGCACGGCCTGTTTGACTCACCAGCGGCGCTGCAGACCCTGCTGGGCTGGGCGGGCTTGCATGCACCGGTGCCGTTTGCTATCAATGTCATGCGCGAGGCACAGCTGGAACGGCTGGCTGATACGCTGGAGCAGCACCTGAATATCGAACGCATTCTGAACCTGATGGCATCCAATAAATCATGAAACCGACACAAGGCGGCTTATGCGCCTGATACTGGCTCCGATGGAAGGGGTACTGGATGCCGCCATGCGGGCACTGCTGACGCGGATCGGCGGTTATGACCGCTGCGTGACCGAATTTGTTCGCATTACCAACCAGCAGCTGCCGGCACGGGTCTTCCAGCGCCGCTGTCCGGAGCTGCTGCAGGGCGGTCACACGGCTGCCGGGGTGCCGGTCTATGTCCAGCTGCTGGGGGGTGATCCCGACTATATGGCCCTGAATGCCCGTACCGTGGAAACACTGGGTGCACCCGGTATCGACCTGAATTTCGGCTGCCCTTCCAAAACCGTGAACCGCAATGACGGGGGTTCGACCCTGCTGCGGGAGCCTGAGCGGGTGCATCGCATTGTCACCCGTGTGCGCCAGGCTGTCAGCCCGCAGGTGCCGGTGACCGTCAAGATCCGGCTCGGCTTTCATGACAGCAGCCTGCTGGAAGACATTGTCTGCGGAATTGAAGCAGCCCATGCCACCGAGCTGTGCATCCACGCCCGTACCCGCCTGGATGGCTACAAGCCCCCTGCCTACTGGGAACAGATCGGACGCATTCGCACCCGGGTCCGGCTGCCCCTGATTGCCAATGGTGAAATCTGGAGTCCTGCCGATGCCCACCAAGCCCGGCAGGAAAGTGGCTGCCCGGACCTCATGCTCGGGCGTGGTGCACTGAGTCGCCCGGATCTGGCGCTGGCCATACGCCAGGATCAGGCGGATACCCCAATACCCGACACAGCACTGCTGCACTGGCCCCAGATACAGGTTCTGTTGTACCAGCACAGTGTTGTCATGTCACAGAACCACCCCAAATACGCCGTCAGCCGCATCAAGCAGTGGCTGACCTATCTGCGCCGCCAGTACCCGGAAGCCGGCCAGCTGTTTGCCCACCTGAAACGGCTGTCCGACCTTCACACCATCCAGCAGGTGCTTGCGCACCCCGACCCCCGAGGCTTTGCCCATGAATCCCGATAACCCGCCCGTGACTGACACCACCGAGACTGATGCCGAGACCCGGAAAAACCAGCGCCATCAGGAACGCATGGCACGCAGAAAAGCCGTTATTGATGCCGGTATTGCCCAAGCCAGTCAGGACAAGGGACTGGTCGTGATCCTGACCGGTAACGGCAAGGGCAAATCCAGCTCCGCCTTCGGCATGGTCGGACGTTCACTGGGTCACGGGCTTCGGGTGGGTGTGTGCCAGTTCATCAAAAGCCGCACCGATACCGGCGAGGAAGCCTTCTTCAGCCGTCAGCCCGGCGTGGAATGGCATGTACTGGGTGACGGTTTCACCTGGGATACCCAGGACCGGCAACAGGACATTGCTACCTCCAAACGCGGCTGGACCGTGGCACAGCGCATGCTGGCCGACCCCGGCATGGATGTCGTCGTCCTGGATGAACTCACCTATCTGCTCAACTACGGCTATCTGGATACCGCTGCCGTCCTGGCCGACATTCGTGCCCGGCCACCGGCTCAGCATGTCATTATCACCGGACGAGCCGCCAGCCCGGCCCTGTGTGAGCTGGCCGATACCATCGCCGAAATCGGGGATGTCAAACATGCCTACCGCGCCGGCATACAGGCCCAGCAAGGCATCGACCTATAGTATTTCCTTTACCCCGATAACCGCTCGTATCCCGAATCCCGGCCATTGAACCGGCTCCCCGGATACAGGGAGGTCCCCTGATCGCCATAATCCATTCGACAGCAATGCGATAGGGAGACCCGGTAAAATGCTGAATACATCCAACCTCAATAACACCAGCCACCAAAGCAGTGGCATTTACAATACGTACGCCCCTGTTCTATCCAACAGCATCAGTAACGGCTGGAGCAGCGGCCTGAGTGCCGGTCTGGGCAACAGCCTTTTCGGTAGCCTGTATGGCCTGGGCAACAACAGCGCTTACGGCAGCAATGGCAGCCTCGGTAGCAGCAACAATATGATGCTGACGCTGCTGACACTGGTTCTGCAACTGCTGCAGCAGACACTGGAAGATGGCGGTACGCAGAACAACGACCAGCATACGCCGGTGACGGTCGACCAGAACGCCTTCAACCAGCATGCCGGTGCCGACGGGCTGCTGCAGGGTTCCGAGCTGCAGGCTCTGGCCTCACGCCATGCGGGTGCCGATGGCAGCTTCAATCAGTCTGAATTCAGTGCGTTTGCCCAGTCCATGGGCATATCCCCGGCGACTGCTGCCCGTATTTTCAATGGCAACGCCGTCAATGGCCAGATGCCGACCAGCGTGATCACCAACAATCTCGCCGCAAACAGTACCCTGGACCTGAACGGATTCACCCAGTTTCTGAACAGCCTGAACCAGAGCAGCGCACCGGCTCCGGCACCTGTGCCCGCTCCCGCGCCGGCACCCGTATTCTCCGTTCCGGCTGAAACCGGTACCACCGTCCAGACCGGTAACGGACAGGACAATGCCATCACCAATGGCGGCAATGACACCATCAACGCCGGCACGGGCAACGACACCATCAATGCCGGTGACGGTGATGATGTGATCAATGCCGGCCCCGGTAATGACACGATTGTCGGTGGTGAAGGCAATGATGTCTTTGTTGCCGGTAATGGCGACACCATCGTACTGCCCGGTATCGGCAGCTGGAACGTGAACAACGGCCAGCTGGTTTACAGC
>Ga0116152_10001408_pt1 | contig 19773 bp, 19 predicted proteins | sample AD_UKC119_MetaG_FD_89894 | JGI IMG/M metagenome (GOLD analysis project Ga0116152, IMG submission 89894) | Active sludge microbial communities of municipal wastewater-treating anaerobic digesters from Hong Kong - AD_UKC119_MetaG | ecosystem: Engineered > Bioreactor > Anaerobic > Digestate...
CGTGCTGCTCGATGCCGAGGTTGCCGGCGACCGGATGGAACCGCGCGTCTTCGCGCTGTCCGACGGGCCGGCGGTGCTGGCGTTCGACAGCGAGATGCGGCTCGCGGGATTCGCGGGCGAGGCAGCCTATGCGGCGCTGCCGGGGCGGGTGCTGGTGCCGATGCTGGCGGGGGCGGGTCTGTCGCTGATCCTGAACCCCGATGCCGACCATGCCGCGCTGCTGGACCCGGCGGCGCTGGCCTGGCTGGCGGACACCCTCGCCGCGCCTGCCCCCGACGTGGCCGAGGCCGTGCCCGAGGGGTTTGCCGCGCCCGCGTTGCCCGCGCCGGTTCTGGCGCTGCTGTTGCCCGCGCTCGAGCGCCGCCTGTCGGGCCTGCCGGGCCTCGGGCGGGCGGTCCTGGCGGCGGTGCGCTGGCGCGGTGGCGGCCGGGGGCATGTGCTGGCGCTGTCGGGATTGCCCGAGGCCGCGCACCCGCCCGTCGCGCGCGCCGTGGCCGAGGCCCTGTCGCTGTCTGGTCTCGACGCGGGGGCGCTGGACGTGATCTTTCCGCCCGCGCCGGCGATGGCGACGATCGAGGGCGTCGGCCTGGCGCTGTCGCCGGTGCCCGCGCCCGCCACAACTGACCAGATCGTGACGCCCGAGCCGGCCCCCGGGGCCAACCCGGGGCTTGACCCGTCCCGCCCGCCCAAGCTGAGATGACCGGCAAAGGGAGACGCGCATGTTCGAACGCCTTGGCAGCGTCCTGGGCCGGTTCCTGGAACGGGACAAACCGCGCGATCAGCCGGTCATCGCGCAAGATCACCCGGCGCTGTCGGCAACGATCCGGGTGGGCGATGTGCTGCTTGTCGAGGGGCGCGCGCGGATTTCCACGGCAATCAAGTATCTGACGCAAAGCACCTGGTCGCACGCCGCGCTTTGCGTGCGCGATCTGCGCGACGGTGGCAATCTGGTGGAACTGGTCGAGGTCACGCTTCAGGACGGCTGCCACCGTGTGCCACTGTCGAAATACGCGCTGTTCAACACCCGCCTGTGCCGCCCCGCCAGCCTGTCCGATGCCGAACGGATCGCCGTGGCGCGCTACATGGCCGACCGCATCGGCTACACCTATGACACGCGCAATGTCATCGACCTGGCGCGCTACCTGTTCCCGACGCCGCCCATTCCGGTGCGCTGGCGGCGCCACATGCTGAGCCTGGGGTCGGGCGATCCGACGCGGGCGATCTGTTCCTCGCTGATCGCCCAGGCGTTCCAGTCGGTGCGCTACCCCGTGCATCCGCAGATCGAGATGCTGCGCCAGCCCGGCACCGGGCAGACGGTGGGTCGCGTGCAGGGCCAGGTCTGGCGCCCGCGGAGCCCCACGCTGATCGTGCCGCGCGATTTCGACCTGTCGCCCTATTTCGCGGTGGTGAAGCCGACGCTGACCCACGGTTTCGACCATCACCGCATCCCCTGGGCCGACGCGGGGACGGGCAAAGTGTTGGGGTAAAATGATACCTATTTCGCAAGGCATTGTTTGATAAGGATTATTCCGCGCATCATCCCCTTGACGCGCCCCGGCAATCCGCTAGAACACGGCCATCCGGCGCCTTGGGTCCCCTTGGCGCCGAATCCCTTCTCACGTTTCAGGGCTGGACCATGAAAACCTACACCGCAAAACCGGCGGAGATCGAGAAGAAGTGGATCCTGATCGACGCCGAGGGCGTCGTTCTGGGCCGCCTCGCCATGATCGTTGCCAACATCCTGCGTGGCAAGAACAAGCCGACCTTCACGCCGCACATGGACATGGGCGACAATGTGATCGTCATCAACGCCGACAAGGTGCAGATGACGGGCAACAAGCGCGCCGACAAGCGTTACTACTGGCACACCGGCCACCCGGGCGGGATCAAGTTCCGCACCGCCGGTCAGGTGCTGGACAGCGCCCACCCCGAACGCGTCGTGATCAAGGCTGTCGAGCGCATGATCACCCGCAACCGCCTGGGCCGTCAGCAGATGACCAACCTGCGCGTCTATGCCGGCGCCGAGCATCCGCACGAAGCCCAGCAGCCGACCGTCCTCGACGTCAAGTCGATGAACCCGAAGAACACCCGGAGCGCCTGATCATGGCTGATGAGATCAAAACCCTCGACGCGCTGAAAGACGCCGTCGCCGGCGCTGCGGCCGCCCAGGCTGCCGCGTCGCCCGCCGCCGAGCCCGCCGCCCCCCGGGAACCCAAGCGCGACGCGCTCGGCCGCGCCTATGCCACCGGCAAGCGCAAGGATGCGGTCGCGCGCGTCTGGATCAAGCCGGGCACCGGCAAGGTCACCGTGAACGGCAAGCCGATGGCGGAATATTTCGCCCGTCCGGTGCTGCAGATGATCCTGCGCCAGCCGTTCACGATCGCCAACGTTGAAGGCCAGTTCGACGTCTTCGCCACCGTGGTCGGCGGCGGTCTGTCGGGTCAGGCCGGGGCCGTGAAGCACGGCGTTTCCAAGGCGCTGCAACTCTACGATCCGGCGCTGCGCCCGGCGCTGAAGGCCGCGGGCTTCCTGACCCGCGACTCGCGGACCGTGGAACGCAAGAAATACGGCAAGCGCAAGGCGCGCCGCAGCTTCCAGTTCTCGAAGCGCTGATCGAACTGGTGTATACGATACAGGGCGCGGCTTCGGTCGCGCCCTTGTGACTTGGGACGGTCCGTTTTTTTCCGGGTTGTCCTGTTTGGTTCCAGCCTGCTTGTTGCTTTATCTGTTCCCGCCTTGTTCCGTGCGTGTTTCGTCGCCTGGTATCGAGTTCGCCCCGATTGCGGAGAATTTTCATGGGTTTCGACAGTGCCTATCAGGCATTGCAGGACGTGTTCTGGCGGGGCCGCGGCCTGGGCCGGTTCCGGTCCTCGCGCTATCCCGAACGCTCGAATGTCCGTGACGATTTGCGCGACAGCTACGGGTTCACCGGCGATCTGGCCGACATTTTCTGCGACAACACCGGCAAGGTGGTGCACAAGTGGCACCACTTCCTGCCGATCTACGAACGCCACTTCGCCCCGTTCCGAAACCGTCCGATCCGGTTTCTGGAGATCGGCGTCTCGCGCGGTGGGTCACTGGCGATGTGGCGCAAGTATTTCGGCCCCGAGGCGATCATCTACGGCATCGACATCGACCCGGAATGCGCGGCCTTCCAGGGCAGTGATGGTCAGGTGCGAATCGGCTCGCAGGCCGATCCCGACTTCTTGCGCCGGGTGGTCGCGGAAATGGGCGGGCTGGACATCGTGCTGGATGACGGCAGCCATGTGATGGCGCACATCAAGCGCACCCTCGAGACGCTGTTTCCGCTGCTCGATCCGGCCGGGGTCTACATGATCGAGGACCTGCACACCGCCTATTGGCGCCGCTTTGGCGGGGGCTTCTGGCGGCGAGGGAATTTCTTCAATTACACCCGCCAGCTCGTGGATGACATGCACAGCTGGTATCATGTGACCAGGCCAAAGCACCCTGTCGTCTCGGATATCTGCCGTTCCATTCAAATCTACGATTCGATCGTCGTGCTGGAAATGGGCCGCAAGGTGATGCCGCTGCATTCGCAGATCCCCTCGCCCGACGCAGCGGACTGACGAAGGCTCGGACTGGGCGCGCGATGTGCGCGCCGGTATCCGAACCTCGACCCCGGCGTCCCGCATCACCGGGTGCTGCCGCTGGCGGTGGTGCGGGCGTTGATCGTCGCTTTCTACCGCCGCCGACTTTCCGCTCGCTTCCGTCGGCAATTTCCGCGATAGCCCTGCCCATAGCCCCAACCCCGCAGGCCGCATGTACACCCCCGACCATTTCACCGAATCCGATGCCGCCCGGATCGACCAGGTGATCCACGATCATCCGCTGGCCGCGCTGGTGGCGATGGGCCCGCAGGGGCTGGTTGCCAACCATCTGCCGCTGTTGCGCGACGGCGACGGGTTCGTCGGGCACGTGGCGCTGGCCAACGATCTGCACCGCGACCTGCCCGACGGCGCCGCGGTGCTGGCGATCTTTCGGGGCGCCGAGGGCTATGTCAGCCCGAACTGGTATCCCTCCAAGGCCGAAACCCACCGGGCGGTGCCGACCTGGAACTACCAGGTGGTGCATGTGCACGCCCGCATCCGCTGGTCGCATGCCGAACGGGACCGCCGCCGCGCCGTGTCCTTGCTGACCGCCAGGCACGAGGCCGCGACGCAGGGCGCCGCCGCCTGGCGGATGGGCGACGCGCCGGCGGATTTCCTGGCCCAGCACCTGGCCCGGATCGTCGCCTTCCGGCTGGAGGTCACGCGGGTCGAGGCCAAGTCCAAACTGAACCAGAACCGCGACGCGCGCGACATCGCCGCCGTGGCCGAACGGTTCGAGGCGCAGGGCAAGGACGGGCTGGCCCGCGCCATGCGCGGCACCCCCGATCCCCGGAGCGATGTCACGCCGATGACATGAATCGCGCCCCGGGGACGCTTGCCCCTTGCCCCGCCGGGGGCAAGCGCCTAAAGGAGGCGCATCGCAGCTATGGGGATCCGCCATGCAGCCTTGGCTCAGCCATCCATTCGACGATGACAAGCTGAAGGAGGAATGCGGCATATTCGGCGCGGTTGGCGTTCAGGACGCCGCGAATTTCGTCGCCCTCGGCCTGCACGCGCTGCAACACCGTGGCCAGGAAGCGGGCGGCATCATCACCTATGACGACGCGCGCGGCTTTCAGTCGGCCCATCGCTTTGGGCTGGTGCGCGACAACTTCACCTCGGCCAAGCTGATGGAAACGCTGCCGGGCTCGATCGGCATCGGCCATGTGCGCTATTCCACGGCCGGCTCAAAGGGGGCGACCGCGATCCGCGACGTGCAGCCCTTCTTTGGCGAATTCGCCATGGGCGGGGCCGCCATCGCGCACAACGGCAACATCACCAACGCCAACGCGATCCGGCGCGAGCTGATCGACCGCGGGTCGATCTTTCAGTCCTCGTCCGATTCCGAATGCATCATCCACCTGATGGCGCGGTCGATCCAGAAGACCATCGCCGAACGCCTGAAAGACGCGCTGCGCCGGGTCGAGGGGGCGTTTTCGGTGATCGCCATGACCCGCACCAAGCTGATCGGCGTGCGCGACCAACTGGGCGTGCGCCCCCTTGTGCTGGGCCGGATCGGCGACGGTTGGGCGCTGGCATCGGAAACCTGCGCGCTGGACATCATCGGCGCAGACTTCGTGCGCGAGATCGAACCGGGGGAAATGGTGGTGATCGACACCAAGGGGTTGCAATCGACCCGCCCGTTCGAACGCACGCCGTCGCGGTTCTGCATCTTCGAGCAGGTCTATTTCAGCCGACCCGATTCGATCATCGGCGGGCGCTCGGTCTATGAGACGCGCCGCCAGATCGGCGTGGAACTGGCGCGCGAGGCGCCGGTCGAGGCCGACCTGGTCTGCCCGGTGCCTGACAGCGGCACGCCGGCGGCGATCGGCTACAGCCAGGAATCGGGCATTCCCTTTGCCATGGGGATCATCCGCAACCAATACATGGGGCGCACCTTCATCGAGCCCAGCGAACAGATCCGCAACATGGGCGTGCGGCTGAAGCTGAACGTGAACCGCGCGCTGGTCGCCGGCAAGCGCATCGTTCTGGTCGATGACAGCGTGGTGCGGGGCACGACCTCGCAGAAGATCAAGGAAATGATCCTGGAGGCGGGCGCGCGCGAGGTGCATTTCCGCATCGCCTCGCCGCCGACGACCTGGCCGTGTTTCTATGGCGTCGATACGCCGGAGCGATCGAAGCTGCTGGCGGCGCGGATGAACGAGGACGAGATGCGCGATTTCATCGGCGTCGAAAGTCTGAAGTTCATCTCGCTGGACGGGCTCTACCGCGCGGCGGGCGAGGCGGGGGGGCGCAACGCGGCCTGCCCGCAGTTCTGCGACGCCTGTTTTTCGGGCGCCTATCCGGTGGCGCCCTCGGACATGATCGAGCGCGGGTTCGAGCTGAAGGCGGCCGAGTAGGCGACTGGCGGCGGCGGGGGCTGCCGCCCCCGCACCCCCGCTTCAAGGGGGGCACGCCCCCCTTGAAAATCCCCGTGCGTATTTTTCACAAGATGATGGACGGCAGACCGGCACAGGGCGGGTTCGCGGGCCCTTGACGGCGATGCGCGCGCGGAACAGGGTCAGGCCCCGTGCCCATGGAGCCCGCATGACCCTCGACACCCCTGGCCTTTGGGCCGACACCGCATCCCCTTCGCCCGACCTGTCGCCGTTGAGCGGTGCCGTGGGGGCCGATCTGGTCATTGTCGGCGCGGGCTACACCGGGCTTTCGGCGGCGCTGAGCGCGGCCGAGTCCGGGGCGCGGGTGGTTGTGCTGGAGGCGCTGGGGATCGGCGCGGGCGGTTCGGGGCGCAACGTCGGGCTGGTGAACGCGGGCTTGTGGATCATGCCCGATACGGTCGAGGCCGCCTTGCCGCCGGGCAATCCCTTGCCGGGGTTGCTGGCCCAGGCGCCGGCGGCGGTCTGGGCGCTGATCGACAAGCATGCGATCGCCTGCGAGGCGCGGCCGGTCGGCACCCTGCATTGCGCGCCCGACGCCAAGGGCCTGGCCGCGTTGGCGGAGCGTGCGCGCCAATGGCAGGCGCGACAGGTCGCGGTGCGGATGCTGGATGCCGGCGAGACGCGCGCGCGGGTGGGTTCGGGGCGGTATCGGGGGGCGCTGTTCGATCCCCGTGCGGGCACGGTGCAGCCCTTGGCCTATGCCCGGGGGCTGGCGCGCGCGGCGCTGGCGGCGGGGGCCGCGATCCATGCGCCGAGCCCCGTCACCGACGCGCGCCGCGCGGGCGACGACTGGGTGCTGAGCGTGCCGGGCGGCACGGTGCGCGCGCCGCGCGTGATCTGGGCGGGCAACGCCTATGGCCAGGGGCCGGCCGCGAACCCCGCGCTGGCGGTGCTGCCCTATTTCAACTGCGCCACCGATCCCTTGCCCGAGGCGCTGCGCGAAACGATCCTGCCGGGCGGCGAGGGGGCCTGGGACACCGCGCAGGTGCTGACCTCGTTCCGGCTGGACGCGGCGGGGCGGTTCATCATCGGCTCGGTTGGCTGGCTGGGGGCCGCAGACGCGGCGGTGCACGAGGCCTGGGCGCGGCGGCAGATGGTCCGGCTGTTCCCGCAGTTGGCGGGGCAGCGTTTCGCGCATCGCTGGTTCGGGCGCATCGGCACCACGCCGGACGCGTTGCCAAGGCTGGTCATGGCGGGCGAGGGCGCTTACGGCATCACCGGCTTCAACGGGCGCGGCATCGCACCGGGCACGGTTCTGGGGCGCGAACTGGCGCTGGCGGCGCTGGGGCAGGGATCGGGCGTGCCGCTGGAGCCCGCGCGCCCCGATCCGCTGCGCGCGTTCAGGGGGCTGGGCATCCGGCTGGGGGCGGCGGCGCTGCATCTCGTGGACCAGCGCCGCTGAGGGGTCAGGCCTCGGCCTTGGCCATGCGCTTGCGCTCGTGCGGATCGAGATAGCGTTTGCGCAGGCGGATCGACTTGGGCGTGACCTCGACCAGTTCGTCGTCGTCGATATAGGCGATCGCCTGTTCCAGCGACATGATGACCGGAGGCGTCAGGCGCACGGCCTCGTCCGTGCCCGAGGCACGGACGTTGGTCAGCTTCTTGCCCTTGATCGGGTTCACTTCCAGATCGTTGTCGCGCGAATGCTCGCCGATGATCATGCCGACATAGAGCTGCTCTTGCGCGCCGATGAACATGCGACCGCGATCTTCCAGGTTCCACAGCGCATAGGCGACGGACACGCCGTTCTCCATCGAGATCAGCACGCCCTGGCGGCGGCCCTGGATCGGCCCCTTGTAAGGCACCCAGTCGTGGAAGATGCGGTTCAGAACGCCGGTGCCGCGCGTGTCGGTCATGAATTCGCCCTGATAGCCGATCAACCCGCGCGAGGGCACATGCGCGACGATGCGCGTCTTGCCCGTGCCGGCAGGCTTCATCTCGGTCAGGTCGCCCTTGCGCGGGCCCGTCAGCTTTTCGATCACCGCGCCCGCGTATTCGTCATCGACGTCGATGATGACCTCTTCGACGGGTTCCAGGCGCTCGCCGTTTTCCTCGCGGAAGATCACCCGCGGGCGCGAGATCGACAGTTCGAACCCCTCGCGGCGCATGTTCTCGATCAGCACGCCCATCTGCAATTCGCCGCGCCCCGAGACCACGAAAGCCTCGCCGCCCGGGGTGTCCTCGATCTTGATGGCGACGTTCGATTCCGCTTCCTTCATCAGCCGTTCGCGGATCACGCGCGACTGCACCTTGTTGCCGTCGCGGCCGGCCAGCGGGCTGTCATTGATGCCGAAGGTGACCGAGATCGTCGGCGGATCGATGGGTTGCGCGGGGATCGCGGCATCGACCGAGAGGTCGCACAACGTGTCGGCGACGGTGGCCTTGGTCATGCCGGCGATGGTGACGATGTCGCCGGCGACGGCCTCGTCGATGGGCTGCTGTCCCAGGCCGCGGAAGGCCAGGATCTTGGTCACGCGGAACTGTTCGATCCGCTCGCCCTTGCGGCTGAGGGCCTTGAGCGTTTCGCCGACCTTGAGGGTGCCGGCCTCGACCCGGCCCGTCAGGATCCGGCCGATGAACGGGTCGGCGCCCAGCGTCGTCGCCAGCATGCGGAAGGGTTCGTTGGCGGCGGCGATCTGTTTCGGCGGCTCGACATGGCGCATCACCATGCCGAAGAGCGCCGACATGTCCTTGCGCGGGCCGTCCAGATCCTCGTCCGCCCAGCCGTTGATGCCCGAGGCATAGAGCACGGGGAAATCCAGCTGCTCGTCCGAGGCGCCGAGGTTGGCGAACAGGTCGAACACCTCGTTGAGCGCGCGGTCGGGTTCGGCCGCCGGCTTGTCCACCTTGTTCAGGACGACGATCGGCTTGAGGCCCAGCGCCAGCGCCTTGGAGGTGACGAACTTGGTCTGGGGCATCGGACCCTCGGCCGCATCGACCAGCAGGCAGACGCCGTCCACCATGCTGAGGATGCGCTCGACCTCGCCGCCGAAATCGGCGTGGCCGGGGGTATCGACGATGTTGATGCGCGCGCCTTTCCATTCGACCGAGGTCGCCTTGGCCAGGATGGTGATCCCGCGCTCGCGTTCCAGATCGTTCGAATCCATCGCCCGTTCGGTCACGGCCTGACCCTCGCGATAGACGCCGGATTGTTTGAGAAGCTCATCCACCAGCGTCGTCTTCCCGTGGTCGACGTGCGCGATGATGGCGATGTTGCGAAGGTCCATAAGGCTGTCCTGATTGCTGCGCTGCCGCGCATACAACAGGAATTGCCGTTTGGCGAGTCGGCATGGCGGGGCGGGGCGGGATTGCGGGCGAAAACCCGGTGGTTCGGGTGGGCGAGGGGGCGGCGCCGGGGGGCATCGAGCCCCCCGGCGCCGCCGCGCGGTCGCGCGGGCCCCCGGGCTGGCGGCGCGCCCCGGTCGGCGGCCGGAGCGGGTGGTCAGTGCGGGTGGCCGGTGCGGGCGGTCAGTGAGGGTGCGAATGCGGGGTGTCGATCTCGTGCCCCGCGCGGCGCAGGATCTGCAGGGACGAGGACAGGAACAGTCCGGCCATGGCGATGGCGGTGACCAGATCGGGCCAGCCCGAGCCGGTCAGTGCGACCAGCGCCGCCGCGCCCATCACGGCGATGTTGCCGATCGCGTCGTTGCGCGAGCACAGCCAGACCGAGCGCACGTTCGCGTCGCCGTCGCGCCAGCGCATCAGGATCAGGACCGAGGCCACGTTCGCCGCCAGCGCGGCCAGGCCGACAGCGCCCATCACCTGGGCGCGGGGCAGGCCGGGCGCCAGCGCGTCATGGATTGCGAGGCCCAGGATCGTCAACCCCATCGCCGCCAGCGACAGCCCCTTGAGTTGTGCGATGCGCGCCCGCAACCGCAGGCTGCGGCCGATCACCGCGAGCGACAGCGAATAGGTCAGGGCATCGGCGCCGAAATCCAGCGCGTCGGCTTGCAGGGCGCGGCTGCCGGCCAGCGCGCCGGCCGTCATCTCGACCAGAAACAACCCGCCGTTCAGCACGAGCACCGCGATCAGTGCGCGGCGATAGGCGGGGCTCGCCCCATCGAAATCGTGGTCGTGGTCGTGAGGCATCGGGGTCTCCTGTGTCCTTCGCTGGTGCGGGGCCCTGGCGAGGCCCGCGCGCGGGTCTTGCCGTGGCGCGACTCGGGGTCTAACATCTACAGTGGCTGGAGGAGCAACCCCCCCATGAAGGACCTGACCATCGGTGAGGCCGCCCGCGCCAGCGGCGTCAAGGTGACGACCATCCGCTTTTACGAGGACCGCGGTCTTTTGCCCGCGCCGCCCCGCACCGAGGGCAACCGACGGCTCTATGACCCGGGCACGGTGGCGCGGCTGACCTTCATCCGGCACGCCCGCGACCTGGGGTTCGCGCTGGAAGATATCACCGACCTGCTGGATCTTCAGGATCAGCCGCACCGATCCTGCGCCGCCGCCGATTCGTTGGCGCGGCGGCACCTGCGGGCGGTCGAGGCCCGCATTGCCGCGCTGACCGCCCTGCGCGGCGAATTGCGGCGCATGACCGAGGCCTGCGACGGCGCCGCGGTCGAAACCTGCCGGGTGATCGAGAGCCTGGCCGACCATGGCCGCTGCGCGGGCGAGCACGGCGCGGCAATCGGCACGGGACTGTCGAATTGAGGCTTGTCTTTGCTCTCTGGACAGGATTGTCTATAGGCGCAACAAGGGGCTGAGAATGCGCTACAGCGGCTTTCGCGTCTTCACTCAGGGGCTGGGCGGCAACAAGGGCTGGACACCGGCCTGGCGCCGGCCCGATCCGAAACCGGCCTATGACATCGTCATCATCGGTGGCGGCGGGCACGGCCTGTCCACGGCCTATTACCTGGCAAAGAACCACGGGCTCAGAAACATCGCGGTCCTGGAAAAGGGTTACCTGGGCGGCGGCAATGTCGGGCGCAACACCACGATCGTGCGGGCGAACTATTTCCTGCCGGGCAACAGCGAATTCTACAGCCACTCGCTGAAACTGTGGGAGGGGCTGGAACGCGAGCTCAACTACAACGTCATGCATTCGCAGCGCGGGCTCATCAACCTGTTCCACTCGGACGGTCAGCGCGATGCCTTTGCGCGGCGCGGCAACGCGATGCTGGCGCAGGGCGACGACGCGGTGCTGATGGACCGCGACGCGGTGCGCCGGCTGCTTCCGTATCTCGATTTCGAGCAGACGCGCTTTCCGATCTACGGCGGGCTCTATCATCCGCGCGGTGGGACGGCGCGCCATGACGCGGTGGCCTGGGGCTATGCGCGTGGCGCGGACCGATTGGGCGTCGATCTGATCCAGAATTGCGAGGTCACGGGGATCGACATCCAGAACGGCCGCGTGACGGGCGTGCAGACCACGCGCGGCGCCATCCGCGCGAAGAAGGTCGCGATGGTGGTCGCCGGGCGCTCGGGTCAGGTGGCGGCGATGGCGGGGATGCGTCTGCCGATCGAAAGCCATGTCCTGCAAGCCTTTGTCACCGAGGGGCTGAAGCCCGTCATCGACCATGTCATCAGCTTCGGCATGGGGCATTTCTACATCAGCCAGTCGGACAAGGGCGGGCTGGTGTTCGGCGGCGATCTGGATTTCTACGCCTCGTATGCGGCGCGCGGCAATCTGCCGATGGTCGAACATGTCATGGAGGCGGGCATGACGCTGATGCCGATGATCGGCCGCGCCAGGCTTCTGCGCAGTTGGGGCGGGATCATGGACATGTCGCCCGACGGCTCGCCGATCATCGACACGACGCCGGTTGACGGGCTGTTCGTGAACACGGGCTGGAACTATGGCGGGTTCAAGGCGGTGCCGGCTTCGGGCTGGTGCCTGGCGCATCTGATGGCGACCGGCGCCCCGCATCCGGTGGCCGGGCGCTTCCGGCTGGACCGGTTCCGCACCGGCCGTGGACTGATGGACGAAGAGGGCACCGGCGCGCAGCACAACCTGCACTGATCCGCGCCAGTCCGAGCTGAAACGACAGGCGGCCCGCTGGCCCGGTCCAGGCGCCGCCTCCCGAAGGGAGACAGACCCGATGCGCATTCCCTGCCCGTGCTGCGGCCCCCGCGACCGGCGCGAGTTCACCTATTCCGGTGCCGCGGTGTTCCTGGACCGGCCCGCCGAGGATGCGGGCCTTGATGCCTGGGACGCCTATCTGCACCTGCGCGACAACCCGGCCGGCGAGACGCGCGACCTGTGGTATCACGACCCCTGCCAGACCTGGGTTCAGGTCACGCGCAACACCGTGACCCATGCCATCGTGTCGGCGCGGGCCGTGGCGTCGCGCGCCGCGCCCACCGTGGCCGGAACCGGGGCGCAATCATGAGCCAGTCGCATCGCATCCCCGGCAAGGGCCTGCTGATCGACCGCGCGCGGCCAGTGCGGTTTACCTTTGACGGGGTCGAGCATTCGGGATTTCACGGCGACACGCTGGCCTCGGCCCTGCTGGCGAACGGGCAGCGGCTGATGGCGCGGTCGTTCAAATATCACCGCCCGCGTGGCCCCATGACCGCCGGGTCCGAGGAACCCTCGGCCCTGGTCGAGGTGCTGGAAGGCTCGCAGCAGACCCCCAATGTTCGCGCCACCGTGCAAGAGATCCACGAGGGGCTGACCGCGCGCAGCCAGAACCGTCTGGGCAGCCTGCGCCACGATGCGCTGGCGGTGAACGACTGGCTCGCACCGTTCTTCAGCGCGGGATTCTATTACAAGACCTTCATGTGGCCGCGCGCCTTCTGGGAAAAGCTCTATGAACCCGCGATCCGGCGGGCTGCGGGCCTGGGCAGCCTGTCGGGGCATCACGATGTGTCGGTCTATGAAAAAGCCTGGGCGCACTGCGACCTGCTGGTGATCGGTGCGGGGCCTGCGGGGCTGATGGCGGCGTTGACCGCCGCGCGCGCCGGCGCCGACGTGATTCTGGCCGACGAGGACGTGCGGATGGGCGGGCGGCTTCTGTCCGACCAGCCCGTGGTCGGCGGAATGGCCGGACCCGACTGGGCCGCCGCGACGGTGGCGGAACTGGCGGCGATGCCCAATGTGCGGCTGATGACCCGCACCACCGTCACCGGCGCCTATGACGACGGCACCTTTGGCGCTCTGGAACGGGTGGGCCTGCATGTGGCGGCCCCGGGCGAGTTGCCGCGCGAATGCTTCTGGCGCATCGTCGCCCGGCGCGCGATCCTGGCCGCCGGCGCGCTGGAGCGCCCGATCGCGCACCCCGACAACGACCGCCCGGGGGTGATGCTGGCCTCGGGGCTGGTGTCGCATGTCGCGAAATGGGGCGTGAACCCGGGCAAGGTGGTGATCTTCTCGAACAACGACTCGGGCCTGGCGACGGCGCGGCACCTGACCGCCCAGGGGATCGAAGTCGCGGCCTATGTCGATCCTCGCGCGATCCCCGTGACCGAGGATTTCCCCGTCTATGCGCAGGCCAGCGTCACCGGCACACGCGGCCGCCACGGGTTGCGCGACGTCGCGGTGACGCATTCGGGCGGCACCTCGGTCATCGCGGCGCGGACGCTGGCGCTGGCCGGCGGCTGGAATCCGACGCTGCACCTGACCTGCCACATGAACGGCCGCCCCGACTGGGACGCGGACATCGCCGCCTTTGTGCCCCGGCCGGGGATGGTGCCCGGCCTCGGCGTCGCGGGCGCGGCGCGCGGGCGGTTTTCCACCGCCGCCTGTCTGGCCGATGGCGCCGAGGCCGCGGCCGAGGCGCTGCGCGACCTCAAGCTGCGCGCGAAGAAGACCCCCGTGCCCGAGGCCGAGGATACGCCCTATGCCATCGCGCCCCTGTGGGCGGTGGACGCGGGCGGGCGCGCCTGGCTGGACTTTGCCAACGACGTGACCACCAAGGACGTGCGGCTGGCGGCGCAGGAGGGCTATTCCAGCGTCGAGCACATGAAACGCTACACGACGCAGGGCATGGCGCCCGATCAGGGCAAGTCGTCGAACGTGGCGGCGCTGGCGGTGCTGGCCGACGCCACGGGGCAGGGGATTGCGGCGACCGGCACCACGACCTACCGCCCGCCCTTTGTCCCGGTGTCGATCGCGGCGATGGGCGCGGGCGGCCGGGGCGAGGGGTTTGCGCCGCGGCGGCTGATGACCTCGGACGCGAAATCGCGGGCGATGGGCGCGCCGATGATCGAGGCCGGGCTGTGGTATCGGCCCAGCTATTTCCCGCGCGCCGGAGAAGCCGACTGGCGCACCGCCTGTGACCGCGAGGTTCTTCAGGTCCGCGAGGCGGTCGGCACCTGCGACGTGTCCACGCTGGGCAAGATCGACGTGCAGGGCGCCGACGCCGCGCGGTTCCTCGATTTCGTCTATACCAACACCATGTCCACGCTGAAGCCGGGGCGCGTGCGCTACGGGCTGATGCTGCGCGAGGACGGGTTCGTCATGGATGACGGCACCTGCGCGCGACTGGCCGCGGATCATTTTCTGGTCACCACCACCACCGCCGCCGCCGGGCCGGTGATGCGGCACCTCGACTTCGTGCACCAGGCGTTCTGCGCCGATTGGGACGTGCGGATGATCTCGGTGACGGAATCCTGGGCGCAGTTCGCGTTGGCCGGGCCGAAAGCCCGCGCCGTGCTGGCCGCGCTGGGGATCGACGCCGATCTGCCGTTCATGGGCTGCACGGCGATCCGGCTGGGCGGGATCGGGGCGCGGTTGTTCCGCATCTCGTTCTCGGGCGAGGAAGGCTACGAGATCGCGGTGCCGACGCGCTATGGAGCCTCGCTGTTCGAGGCCTTGCTCAACGCGGTCCATGCCCAGGGCGGATGCGCCTATGGGATGGAGGCGCTGAACGTCCTGCGCGTCGAAAAGGGGTTCATCACCCACGCCGAGATCCACGGCCGGGTGACGGCCGACGACGTGGGGCTGGGAAAGATGGTCTCGGCCAAGAAGGACTGCATCGGCAAGGCGGCGGCGCAGCGCCCCGGCCTGACCGAACCCGGGCGCGAGCAGCTGGTGGGGCTGATGCCCGTCAACCAGGGCGAGGTGCTGAGCGCGGGCGCGCATCTCTACAACGAACGCGACCTGGCCACGCGCGAGAACAACCAGGGCTATGTCACCTCGGTCGCGCCCTCGCCGACGCTGGGGTGCTGGCTGGGGCTGGGCTTCGTCAAGGACGGTCGCAGCCGCCACGGGCAGGTGATCCGGCTGGACGACGGGTTGCGCGGCCACCGCGTGCTGGTCGAGATCTGCGACCCGGTGTTCTTCGATCCAGAGGGAGGGCGGATGCGTGGTTGACCTCATCGCCGACAAACCGTTTCAGGGCCTGCCGCTGAGCATCGGCCGGGCCACGGTCGAGGGGATGGACCCCGGGCCGGTGACGTCGATCCAGCCCTATCCGGGCCGCAGCCTGCCCTTCGCCTTTCCGGACCCCGGCGCGGTTCTGCCGCTGGGCGCAGGCCGCCTGGTCTGGGCCGGGCGCGAGACCGCCTTTCTGATGGGCGCCGAGGCGCCCGATCTGTCCGGGCTGGCGGCGCTTTGCGACCAGACCGACGGATGGGCCTGGGTGCGGCTGTCCGGTCCCGACGCCAAGGCGGTCCTGGCACGGCTCTGCCCGCTGGACCTGCGCGCGATGGGGGTCGGAACCTCGGCCCGGGCGACGCTGAACCACCTGCCGGCGGTCTTGATCCGCACCGCGCCCGACGCGGTCGAGATCGGCGTTTTCCGGTCGATGGCTGGCACGCTCGAACATGAGCTGAGCGCGGCGATGCGCGCGGTGGCGGCCCGCGCGGCGCTGCGCTAATCGCCCGGCGGCGGTTCGGCGACCGGCCCGCAGGTCACCACCCGCGTGCCCCAGCCCTCGCACGCGACGCGCAGGCGCTCGGGCAGGGGCCGGTCGATGAACAGGCTGTCCAGAACGGCCAGCGAATCAATGCGCGCGGGCGCGGTGCGGCCCAGTTTCGAATGATCGACCACCAGCCAGGCCTTGCGCGCCTGGGCGATCAGCGCGCGGCTGACGCCGACCTCGTGGATGTCATAATCCAGCATGTCGCCGTCTGCATCCAGCGCCGAACAGCCGATCACCGCGATATCGACCTTGAATTGGCGGATCGCGCCTTCGGTCAGGGGCCCGGTCAGCCCGCCGTCCGATCGCCTGAGCGTGCCGCCGGTCACAATCACCTGGCAGTCCGGGTTTTCGGCCAGAATGTTGGCGGTGTTCATGTTGTTGGTGACCACCATCAACCCGGCATGACGGCGCAATTCGCGCGCGACGGCCTCGGTCGTGGTGCCGATCGCCAGAAAGACCGACGCGCCTTGCGGAATCTCGGCGGCGCAGGCGCGGGCGATGGCGCGCTTTTCCTCGGCGTTCAGCGCGGCGCGTTCCTGATAGCCGATGTTCACCGTGCCCGAACGCAGGATCGCCCCGCCGTGGACGCGCTCGAGCTTGCCGGTATCGTCCAGTTCGGCCAGGTCGCGGCGGATCGTCTGCGCGGTGACGCCGAACCGCTGCGCCAGATCGTCCACGGTCACCCGACCTTCGGCGCGGGCAATGTCGAGGATCTCGGGAAGGCGGAAACCCTGGGCCATGATGTGGTCCTTTTTGTCCGATTGTGTTCACTGCGGACCCGCACCGCAAGTCAAAGCGCGGAATTTCGCGCGAAAACGCGGCGCGAGCCGCGGGGCGTCTTGCCGATTCCCGCGGAATTCGATTATAATCGCTCAGAAACGAAGATTTTCGCGCGCGCGGACTGCCATGACCCAAACCTCGAGCGATCCATTCGACCTTGTCGTCATCGGCGGGGGAATCAACGGCTGCGGCATCGCCCGGGACGCGGCCGGGCGCGGGCTCAAGGTGTTGCTGGCGGAAAAGGGCGATCTGGCCGGGGCGACGTCCTCGGCCTCGACCAAGCTGTTCCATGGCGGGTTGCGCTATCTGGAATATTTCGAGTTCCGCTTGGTGCGCGAGGCCCTGATCGAACGCGAGCGTCTGCTGACGGCGATGCCGCATATCGCCTGGCCGATGCGTTTCGTGCTGCCCTATCACAAGGGGATGCGCTTTGACGCCGAAACGCCGACCTCGCGGCTGCTGGGCTGGGTCATGCCCTGGATGCAGGGGCGCCGCCCGGCCTGGCTGATCCGGCTGGGGTTGTTCCTGTATGACCACCTGGGCGGGCGCAAGATCCTGCCCGGCACGTCGAAACTGGACCTGCGCCACGCCCCCGAAGGGGGGCCGCTGCGGGACGAATTCCGCCACGCCTATGAATACTCGGATTGTTGGGTGCAAGATTCGCGGCTGGTGGCGTTGAACGCCCGCGATGCGGCCGAACGCGGCGCCGAGATCCTGACCCGCACCGCCGTCACCGCCGCCCGGGTGGAAGACGGGCTTTGGACCGTCACCTTGGAAAACGGACGCAGCCTGCGGGCAAAGGCGCTGGTCAATGCCGCCGGCCCCTGGGTCAGCGCGGTTCTGCACCAGGTGCTGCACCGCGACCTGCGCGACCATGTGCGCCTGGTGCGCGGCTCGCATATCGTCGTGCCACGGCTCTATGCCCATGAAAAGGCGTATTTCTTTCAGGGGCGCGACGGGCGCATCATCTTTGCCATTCCCTACGAGCAGGACTTCACCCTGATCGGCACCACCGACGCCGACCATAGCGACCCCGACACCGCGCCACGCTGCACGGACAGCGAACGCGACTATCTGTGCGGCTTTGCCTCGGACTATTTCAAACGGCCCGTCCGGCCCGAGGATGTGGTCTGGACCTATTCGGGCGTGCGTCCGCTCTACGACGACGGCGCGCGCAGCGCCACGGCGGCGACGCGGGACTATGTGCTGACGCTGGACACGGGCGCAGGGGCGCCGGTGCTCAATGTCTTTGGCGGCAAGATCACCACCTACCGGCGGCTGGCGGAATCGGCGCTGGCCAAGCTGGGCGCGCATCTGCCGATGGGGCGCGACTGGACAGCGCGGGTGCCGCTGCCGGGCGGGGATTTCCCGGTCGATCAGGTGCCGTCGCTGGTCGCCGACCTGCGACAACGCCACCCGTTCCTCAGCCTGGGGCAGGCGTGGCGCCTGGTGCGCGGCTATGGCACCGACGCCGGTGCGATGCTCGCCGGCGCCACCGGGCCCGAGGACCTGGGCGCCTCCTTTGGCGCTGGCCTCTTCGCCCGCGAGGTGGACTGGCTCAGGACCCATGAATTCGCGCGAACGGCCGAGGACGTGCTGTGGCGGCGCACCCGGCTGGGCCTGCATCTGACGCCTGAACAAAGCGCCGCGGTCGATCGCTACCTGCACGCCTGACGGCGGTTCGCGGCCCACCCCGGGGCGTCCCGCACGCGAAAGTCACCGCTTTGCCGTTTTCCTTGGCGAAATCCCGCGCTAGGGTGCGCGCCAATCGACACAGGAGAGCGGCATGGCCGAGATCAAGGACCCCGAAAACACCATCCTCATCGAGCTGAAGACGGGCACCGTCGTCATCGAGCTGTTGGCCGATGTCGCGCCCGGTCATGCGCAGCGCATGAAGGACCTCGCGCGCGCGGGCGCTTATGACGGCGTGGTCTTCCACCGCGTCATCGACGGCTTCATGGCCCAGACCGGCGACGTGGCCAACGGCAACGCCACCAAGGACAGCTTCAACATCCGCCGCGCCGGCACGGGCGGGTCGGATCTGCCGGACCTCAAGGCCGAATTCTCGGGCATCCCGCACGACCGCGGCACGCTTGGCGCTGCGCGCTCGCAGAACCCGCATTCCGCGAATTCACAATTCTTCATCAATTTCAATGACAACCACTTTCTGAACCGGCAATACACGGTCTATGGCCGGGTGATTTCGGGGATGGAGCACGTCGATCAGATCGTGCGCGGCGAGCCGCCGGCGTCCCCGGACCGGATGATCAAGGTGACGGTGGCGGCCGATGCTCAGGCGTAACCTGCTGGCCGCGCTGGCGGCCCTGTTCCTCGCGCCGGTGGCCGCGTTGGCGAGCGATCCGCCCGCCGGCGCCCCGGTGCTGGAGATCGACGTCGCGGGTGTCGCCAACGGCACGATCCGCGTTGCCCTGCGCCCCGATCTGGCGCCGCAGCACGTCGCGCGCATCGTCGCCCTGGCCGAATCCGGCGCCTATGACAACGTGGTCTTCCACCGCGTCATCGACGGCTTCATGGCGCAGACCGGCGACGTGCAGTTCGGCCGCGCCGATGGCGACACCGCGCGCGCCGGCATGGGCGGGTCCGACCTGCCGGACCTGCCGGCCGAATTCTCGGCCGAGCCCTTCGATCGCGGGGTGATGGGCATGGCGCGGGCGCGCGATCCCAACTCGGCCAACAGCCAGTTCTTCCTGATGTTCGCCCCCGCGCCGCATCTGAACGGGCAATACACCGTCGTCGGACAGATCATCGACGGTTTCGACGTGCTCGACGCGATCAAGCGCGGCGAGGGGCCGAACGGGGCGGTGCTGGGCACCCCCGATGTGATGGCGCATGTCCGCGTGACCGAGTGACGGCAACGCCCCGCCGCCGCACCGCGGCGGGGCTTTATTTCCCCGGCAAACTGGGTCATATGTCGGGACAAAGACCAAGGGGACTCGGCCAATGAACCTGCTTCTTCGCATCCTGACCTGGTGGAACGGCCAGACGCTGGGCACGCAGCTCTATACCTGGCGCAAGGGCGTCAAGGTCGGAGAGGACGCGCAGGGCAACATCTTCTACCGGTCGCGCGACGGCAAACGCCGCTGGGTCATCTACAACGGCGAGATCGAGGCCAGCCGCATCGACACCGACTGGCACGGCTGGCTGCACCACACCTGGGAC